>CEVF01089828.1_pt1 | contig 302809 bp, 277 predicted proteins | sample 356441 | NCBI WGS metagenome assembly CEVF01 (sample SAMEA2622765, study PRJEB7988) | marine metagenome | biome: marine biome (ENVO:00000447); feature: surface water layer (ENVO:00002042); material: "saline water (ENVO:00002010), including plankton (ENVO:xxxxxxxx)" | depth 5 m | reverse complement strand
GGCGAAGAAAACGGCGAAGAAAACGGCGAAGAAAACGGCGAAGAAAAAAAATAGGCGCGGGGCCTGATCCTATTTCTCGAACACCGCTACGTGATTCAGGTTCCTGTATAACCCGGCCGCATCCAGACCATAGCCCACAACATACTCATCGCCTATGGTGAATCCGTGATACTTAACGGATCGCTCTTCCAAATCCACCGAGTTCCGGACCAGCAGGGCGGCAATTTCCAGGGATCTTGGTTTCTTCAACCAGATATGTTCGAACAGAAAATCGAAAGTCAATCCAGTATCTACAATATCTTCCACAATAAGAACGTGGCTGTCCTGCACCGGATGCTTGAAGTCTTTGATTACTCGCACATTGCCGCTGGAAGAGAGATCGTTTCCGTAAGATGAAACCTCAATGAAGTCTATGTGCAGAGGCCTGTGAATCGCTCGCACCAGGTCCGCCATGAAAATAAATGAGCCTTTAAGGCAACCGATCAGGGTTAGAGGCTCGTCGGCGTAATCTTCCAGAATACGCTGCCCCATGGATCGCACCGCTGCATCGATTTCATCCTTCTGCAGAAGGATTCTCTGATTGTACTCGTTCAGCGGTTTCATGGGCTCAAGTTAGTCGATAGATCTGAATGGGCCGAATTTGAAGCTTCATGCTGGACTGGCGTCGAATCTCTTCCAGCTGAAGTTCCATCTCCTGCCGTGCCTTTAGAATTAGATTCTCCGCTCGAGTTAGCCGGGCCTTCCGTTCAGGCACCGGATTCTGACTGAATTTCATTCTTTCGATATCTTTCTTCTCTTCCAGAATGCGAAGCTTCTTACCGTAGCTGATCTCCAATTTATACTCTTCTTTTTTGAAAACCGGATGCAGTTGCTCCTTGAGTTCGCTGGCGATGGCTTCTACCTCTTTTCTTAGCAGGACTTCTGAACGACGTAGAAGGGACATCAGGTCTGGATGCATGTGCAGGGCATTGTTTTCCGCGTCCAGGGAATCGCCGTCCAGGGCATAGCCATCGGCATTCGGCGGGAAATCGGCTGTGTAATCATTCATGCCGGCGTCGGGCCTTTGCCGGGAAGAAGGGCGAGGACGACTCTTATGGCCATTCTTTCCATTCTGGAGCCTGTGTCCTGGCGGGATGGCAATCTCTCGGTGAAAAGAAAGGTGGCCGGATTCGTCGGCATGCACGCCCATGAGTTCAGTTCGCTGAAAACCGTTCTCGAACTGAACCAGATAGATCAAATAGTGTCCGGCCGGCATTGCGTCGGTTCCAGACATTTGAACGAACGTTTCCCGGGAGGGGTGATTCAAAAAGTAGTCCAGGCATTCGTCTACCAGAGGATGACCCACGGCCAGAAAATCCAGGGAATCATTCGAAAGGGCCAGTTCGCTGTCGAATGTGCCCTGTCGCTTTGTCCCTTTGTTGTAATCTGTAATCTCGTAAATGCCATCTTTCTGCGATTTGAGTTCGAAATGGGATAGATCTGTTTGCTGGCAATAATACAGGCAGAGGTGTTCGATTTCCGAGTTCTTAATGGCTCGCTCTTTTTCTGTAATTCGGTAGTAATCGTTTAGATTGAAATCTACCATTTGAGGAGCCACCAATTCGTTTAGCCGTTCATAGCTATTGCGGGCCATGGCCACCCTTTCTTCTACGGTGGACTCAAAGGACTCCTGGTCTAACTTTCCGGATACGAAATCCATCAGGGTCTTGTTGAATTTGAGATCGTCTTCGATGCTCCCCAGGAGCATATCCGAAGGGCCAATGGATTCCTCGAAGAGGCGAATCTTGTTTTCCAGCACTTCCAGGATTCGTTCTGCCACAGTGTCCCGGGTGGCGAAATTGAAAATAAATACATCCCGGGTTTGGCCAAATCGATGGATTCGACCAATACGCTGCTCGATTTTCAACGGAGACCAGGGAAGATCATAGTTGATTAGAATGCTGGCGAATTGCAGGTTTCTTCCTTCGCCGCCGGCTTCCGTACAAATCAGGACTTCCTGGTCGCCCTTGAAGTTTTCAATGGCCTGTTCCTTTTCCTTGAGGTTCAGGGACCCGTGAAAGAGCTCTACCTTGAAATCCGGCAAATTCTCCAGCAAATAATCCTGGGTCGTGCGAAACTGAGTGAATATGATGAATTTCTTATGACCTTCCTTCTTGAGCTTTTGCAGTGTATCCCTTAGCTTTATGAGCTTCTTGTCCTGCTTGATGGCTCGGCCCAGATGAATTAGCTTTCCGAGAGTCAATACTTCCTTGCGAAGATCCTTGTAGCTCTTCTGAAAGCTTCCTTCCTCGGCGGATATATCGTCCTCTTCCCAGTCATCGGCCAGTTCGGGATCTATATCTTCCAGGTTGTAGGAATCCGCGCTTTCGGCCAGAAACGATGTTTGATGCATGCGCATTTCCAGCATGGCCTTTCGTTTTTCCAGGGCGCGCAGAAGAGCGCGAGTAGATGAATCCAGCAATTTCTGAAAGGCAATCATTACGAAACCCACGGCCCGATTCTTTTCCTGCATGGCCAGGTTGTATTCCCGGCGTACATAATCTGTGGTTTCGTCGTAGAACGCCCGCTCCTGAGGGGTGAGTTCAAACTGAATCGTGCGCGCGAATCGTCTTGTGAAACCGCCCACTTCCACTTTTCGTCGGCGAAGCAGAACCCGATCCAGCCGGCTTTTCAGGTCCTTTACGCTTCCCCCGGACCGGGAAGGGAGTACGTACTCCATAAAGAAAGCATTGCGGGGCCCCAGGATGTGCGGATCCACGAGACGCACCAGATAGAACAATTCCTCCAGCTTTCCGCGAAAGGGAGTGGCGGTCAGAAGCAGCAATCCGTCAACTCGGGCGGCCAGCTTTTCGGCGAAGCTATAGGCATGGGTGATTTTGGAATCGTCGCGGCGAAGTCGGTGTGCTTCGTCGAAAACGGCAATGTCCCAGTTCGTCTTCAGGACTTGCTCGCCGTATTTTTCATTCTTTATGAAGTCGATGGACACCAGGATTCGCGGATACTTGGACCATTTCGCCGCGATTCGATGGAAGTTGCTGCGGTCCATAATCACAAATTCTTCGTTGAATTTGGACTTCATCTCCTGTTGCCACTGCACGGTGAGCGTAGCTGGCGCCGCCACAATGACGCGCTTGTAGCCCTTTCGCAGCATCAGCTCTTTGATTACGAGGCCGGCTTCGATGGTTTTTCCCAGGCCTACTTCATCTGCCAGAATGAAACGCGGTTTAAGGGCCTGAACCACGCGATGGGTTGCTTCGATCTGATGGGGTAGCAGTCGGGTTCGCGAGTTGGAGAGACTGGAGAGCTTATCGTATATATGGTTTAGCTTTACCCGGTATGCATCCAGGAGTCGGAAGGCAAAATCCGTTTCCTGCGGCTCGAGCATGCGAAAGCGCGAAGGCAGTACGCCCCGGTCTTTCTGGGCGGCCATGGATTGCTCATATTCCAGGTGCAGTAACTGCTGATGCATGGACAGTCAGTGTGCGGACTTATGTCTCTTTGAGTCAAGCAAAAGGATCGTGGTGGCCCGGCCACGCTACCGTTTTATTGGCCGTGGAGTGGAGCCCGGGACCGGCGCCAAAAGAAACCGTTGACCGCAATTCTCTGCATGACTGCTGAGTAGGGGATAGTTATTCCGGGTAGAGTTTTATGGAATTCATGCACAGCAGGCAAAAATTGCGCCGCCGGGCTGGTAATCGTACCGTAGCCGTTTCGGAAATGCCTTCCTGGCCAGGAGAATGGCGATGATTTCATTCGCGGGGCTTTCCAGGAGAAAGGGGGCTGCCGGTCCGAATCCGCACAGGTTTATTCTTTCGCGCCCGGGCCGGGCCGGTCGCTGGTTGTGTTGCGGAGCTGTGAGTTCACTTCTTTTGATCGCTTCGGGTTGTTCCACTCTGGATACCTTTTTTTTCGAAGAGTTGGATCGACAGGAGATGCGAATCGCAGCGGATCCGGCTTACTTTCATGGCGAAGAGGTCGCCGCCTCCGAAGAGCAAAAGAAACTGCTTCAGGTTTGTCTGGGCAAAAGAAGAATCGGATCGCTCGGCGCCTTTCGCATAAGCGATGCGGCTCTCATTTGTGCGGCCACCGGATCGCCAGAACAGAGCGAAGAGCTCTTCAAGCTGGCGTTGGACCGCTCTTCCGGTTTAGATCGGCGGCGGATTATGCTTAACCGATTGATTGTCTGGAAGCATACCGGCGGAGGCGTTCGGGAAAACAATCTTGCGCCGGTGCTGACGGATTTGTCCCATACAGTAGCTTTGACGCTGGTCAAGGAGTTACAGGAAAAGAAACAGGACTGGCTGGTAGATCGCCTATACGCATTTATGATTCCACGTAGCCGGGGCGCCGCACTGGCCGATGTGTTGCTCCAGAAAGGTATCTACGAATACTCCATGGGAAGGTCGGGGCCCTCTCGCCTGGCTCTGGAGCAAAGCCTGCAGCTTCGGAAGGATCGCAAAGCTTATCTGATTCTGGGAAACCTGTACGCGGATTCCGGCGATTACGAGAGGGCGCAGCAGAATCTGAAGACTGCCTATGATTTGGGGGCGGATTCAGAGGTTGCCTTTTCTCTTGCCAGATTGGAGTTCGAAAAGGCGCAGTTTCGGCAGGCCCTGGATTGGATTCAGAAGGCGGACAAAGCCAATCCGGAAGCCCTGGAGCTGCATGGACTGATTCTACTTTCCCTGGATGTGGCGGCGGATCCGCGACCACTATTGAAGAATCTGACGATTTCGGCTCGAGGACCGGAATGTATTCAACCGGAACGACCTTTTCTGGAAGACTTCGCCCTCTGTTCCACTGCCAGAACCTACGATGTGCTTCGTCCTATGCGAACCCGAGGGCGCATCCTCAGATCCTGGTTTGGGACCACTCGCCTGGAAGGCCGCCAGAATCTGGTTCCTTATATCAAGGGTAACTATTGAGGCCGCCGGATTTGGTCTCGGTCCGTAAAGGGTCTGAAATCTGTCTCGGTGCAGAATTTCTCGGGAATACATCGCGGGCGGGAAATTTTTGGAGTCTATTTGGAATCTGCGTAGGGCTGAGATCTAATCGGATTCTACCCGGAACCTAACTGGAGACAATTAGTTCTGCAATGCCGCGATGTTCAGGAGGTTGGAATGTGTGGACGATTCGCATTAATTAACAATCCACTGCTGCTCATGAGCTTATTCGACCTTCCTCCCGAGGAAGGGTTCAAGCCCGTATACAACATTGCTCCTTCATTCATTGTACTGGCCGCCTACGTTCGTGATGGGGAAGTGGCGATGGGGCGAAAGACCTGGAACTATAAGCCTCATTGGGCCAAAAAGGAGATGAAGGCTGTCATTAATGCCAGGATGGAAACCGCTTTCGAGAAGCCCTATTTCCGCAGCGCCATCAAGAGGCATCGCTGTATTGTGCCGGCCACCGGCTTTTTCGAATGGAAGCCGCCAGGACCCGGCGAAAAAGGTAAAACGCCGGTATTTATTCGCTCGGCCGATTCGGAAAAAGAACTTCTGCTGGGCGGTTTGTTCGACGGCGACGGTCTTGCGATCTGTACCAAACAGGCATCAAAGCGAATGGAGCCCATTCACGATCGAATGCCTGTTATCATCCCTCCTGATTTCGCCGAAGCCTGGCTAAAAAGCGAAGAGCGGTCCGAACTGGAAGCCATTGTGGAGGGTTCGGAGGACGTGGGTCATGCCTATCCGGTGTCCAGAGACGTGAATTCGCCCGCGGTGAATACCGAGGCATTGCTGGAGCCTGTGGGCGAACCGTTCTTCTGATGGAAATCTGCATCTTTCGTCCCGGCGCACTGGGGGACCTGCTGGTGACGCTTCCCTGTATTCAGGAGCTTCGCAGAACCGGCGCAAGAATTACGCTCATAACCAGCCCCGCATGGCAACCCGTGGCCAGGGGGATGGCAGATCAATTCGTTTCGATAGAGAATACCGGGTTGCTACAGCTCTTTAACGGTAGGGCCCCGGAATCCGAGGCCTGGCTCCCTTCTTCGGTGGGGTGGATACCCGAAACCGGCTTCGATAAGTGCTACCTTTTTCTTCGCTGGGCGGATGAGCTTCTGCAGAGTGGATTTGTCCGGATTGCCCGGGAGGTCCAATGGGTGCGGAGTCGTCCTGCACAGGCGGTAGTGGCGGAAGCTAGCCGCGAAAAAGGAATCGGTCCTGGATCAGGCAATATTCGCGCTTTCCTGTACAGAGCAATGTTCGGGACCGAGCCCGAAGATCTGAACGCTCTATGTCTTTTACCCGCTCACACGGAAAGTGCCGGGGACCAGAGCATGGCTAATCGTACCAAACCAGAGCTTGCGGTCCGGCCAGTGGCCATCCATGCGGGCTCGGGTAGCGAAAGCAAGAACTGGGACCTGGACAACTACTGGAATCTGGCGCAATATCTGATCGCCCATGGGTTTTCCGTCTATTGGACTCTAGGACCTGCGGACGAGAACCTGAAAGTCCGTCTGGTCAAGCGAATGCAAGGGGAGTTCGGTAAGCCCGTTTTCGCTGAAGTCTCGGATGCGAAAAGCGGGGTTGCGGCCGGTTCCGAGGTTTTCAATATCGCAGAAACCGGGAAGCGCGACTTGCCAAGGTCGCCGATGAGCCTGCCTGCTTCGGAGTCCAAAACCGGCATGTTTCTTCTGGAAACTTCGCTGGAGAACTTGATTCGCATCCTGCCCGAATTCGAACTTCTGGTGGGAAACGACTCGGGCATCATACATCTGGCGGCCTGCCTGGGCCTGACGGTGCTTTCGGTTTTCGGCGCCAGCGATCCATACCTGTGGTCGCCGGTGGGCCCGGATGCACGTCGCTTGAGGATCTGCGGTAGCGCTGACGGCTTTCCGGATTACGAATCGGTGCTGAAGGTCCTGAAGCAATTGCTTCCAGCTTAACGGCCCGCGGCCCGGGAAGGCCGCCAACGCCCCTTTAGCTTTGTGCACCGTTTCCCCGTTTCCCGGTTACCTCGTTGCGCCGCTACGTCGTTAACGCGTTTTGCTATCCTGGAATTCCCTTCGACTATTCCGGGGCCGGCCGCTGGATTAACGTGGCTTTGGTCTGGATTGTCTTTCCATCACGCCAAAGGCCAAGCTCCACCGTTTCCCCTGGACCGGCTGCGGCTACACGGGAAAGAAGATCGCCAAAGTTCTTTATAGGATCTCCGTTCAGCCTTACAATCCAGTCGCCAGGTTGAATCCCCGCTTTTTTCCCCGGTCCCTGTGGATCCAGGGATTCCACATAAACTCCGTACTCGGGCCCCTTCTCAGTGGGCGCGGCGGGGCGAATGCTCACTCCCAGATAGCCGTGCTCTACTTTGCCTTTGCTCTTGAGCTGCGAAAGGACTGCTCGGGCCGTATTTATTGGGATTGCGAAGCCGATGCCCATGTTTCCGCCGTTCTGGGAGTAGATCATTCGGTTCACCCCAATCACTTCTCCATTCAAATTGATGAGCGGTCCGCCGGAGTTGCCCGGATTGATGGAAGCGTCCGTCTGAATATGCGCATTACCGAGATGGTCCACTTCGCTACGAGAAACGGAGCTGATCACGCCCACAGTGAAGGTTCGGTCCAGCCCAAAGGGGTTTCCAATGGCAATGGCCCAATCACCGACCTGAACATTGTCGGAATCGCCCAGATGTACCGGCTTCAGTCCCCGGGCGCCGTCTATCTTGAGAAGGGCAATGTCAGTAAGCTCATCCGATCCCAGGATTTTCGCATCGTATTCCTTGCCATCCAGCACCACCTTGACGCTGTCCATGTTGGCCACTACATGATGATTGGTGCAGATATAACCGTCCGAGGAAAGAACAAAGCCCGTGCCCAGCCCTTTCTGTTGCTGCTTTCCGGGGGCGGGACTGCCATCGAAGAATCGCTTGAAGAAGGGATCATTTTGAAACGGATGTCGTACTTCCACTTCCTTTTCAGTAGATATAAAGACCACCGAGTCCTTGTAGAGGTTGAAAACCTCCCGGAAGCTTTCCTGCATCCCGGCCACCGGTCCGGAATGGGACGCCTCCAGCGGCGATGGCTTTTCGGCCTCCGGGAAGCTGTTTTCCACTGAATAGGCGTAGGCCGGCCAGATAAATGCCAGAAACAGTATAGATATTAGAGATAGAGTTCTTTTCATTGTGTCCTCCTGACGCCGTGGTGCGCCGGTTGTCCTCAATAGGAAGTTCGGAAAAATTCAGAAAAAGAAAAGGGGCAGCGTGCACTGCCCCGAAAAATCTCCGGATCTGTGAATCTCCGGACCTGTACTGCCCGCTCAGACGGATTGGATTGCTATCTTCTTGCGCTCTTGAGCGGCACCCTTCTTCTTTGGAAGCTTGATATGCAGAACGCCTTTCTTGTATGTTGCTTCTGCCTTTTCGTCTTCCACTTCGCACGGTAATGCCACGGTGCGTTGAAAACTTCCGTAGGATCTTTCCACTCGGTGGAAGTTTCCTTCGCTGGATTGACTTTCCTGTTTCTTTTCGCCTTTGATGGTGAGGGAGTCCTTATGCAGCGATAGTTCCAGGTCTTTCTCTTCAATACCGGGCAGTTCTACAGTGACCTGCACCTCTTTATCGGTTTCCTGTACGTCCACCGCTACCTGCAGGGCGGAAGGCTCCATGTCATAGAAATCGCGAAAGAATTCGCTGAACAGGTTGTTCATCTCTCGATGGAAGCCCAGAAAGGAATCGTCCCAGCGTTTTGGAGTTGTGTCTCCTTTTCGGGTTACAAGATCTTTCTGTCCCATTTGTTACCTCCTATGATTTCTCTTTTGCTGGCCCTTTTCGACAGGCCGCTTCTTTGTGCTACGTCCTGAGGGCGGTCCTCAGGGGCGGTAGCTGGTGGCCACCGGAAGAAGGTGGACGTCGGCCGGTGGCTCGTAGCCGCCGGAAGAGGGCTATTGTCCGCCGCTCGTTCCGGACCGCTCGGTGTTTTTTGTCATTCAGACTTCACCTGTATCTTTTTCGTGGAAGGCTTGCTTACTGGAATTACCAGTTCCAGTACGCCGTTTTTTACCTTCGCCTGGATCTGATCTACATCGATTTCTTCGCTCAATCGGAAGGATCGCTCGTAGTCGCCCACTCCGTATTCGCTATAGACCAGATTCATGTTTTCGTAAGCGGGCTCTTCTACCCGGGCCTTGATCGTGAGCAGGTTTTTCTCCACGCTAACATCTACGGAATTCTCATCGGCGCCAGGGATGTCCGCGTACAGATAGAAGGTGTCTTCTTTTCTGTAGAGATCCACCGCCGGCGAATAGATTCTATGTCGTGTAGGCCTCTGCTGCTCCACATTGTTTTCGGTTTTCTTTTCTACTGCTGTTTCCATAATATCTTCCTCCACTATTCTGGTTCTTTCTTGACTCTAGCTTAACTCTAGTTTACCGCTATCGCCAGGTTTGATTTCGTTAATTCTATTCGGTTGCGAAACCAGCGTTTCCGATTTTTCCTTTGGGCGGCGCCTATGAGGCCGCCACAGCTATTTTCCGAGGCCGGTCTTCTTCGGCTCTTTCGATCCTTACAGTCAATACTCCGGATTTTAGCTCGGCGTTGACCGAGTCACCATTCCCTTTGAACGGCAGGCGTACTACCTTCTCGTACTCGCCCACCGGACGTTCGCGGCGTACCGCATCGCCTTCCACTCCGGTTCGTTTAAAGCTAATACTTAGCTCATCATCCTGGAGCTGTAGATTCAGATCATCCGGATTCACTCCGGGAACTTCGGCGCGAATCAAGGCTTCGTTTTCGCCTGCGTACAGTTTAATGCCGGGATAGCTTCGACGATACCTGGGACTCTCTTTGAATCTGGATTCCAGATTGCTCAGATCGCTCCATAGATTTCGTTGCATCCCATACCAGTCATTCCAGAACATGTCGTGCCTCCTCGCTTTCATTGTTCTACATTCAATCGTTCTCGCTTACTCTATAGCAAAAGCCGTGCCAGCTGCCACCGCGGAGGATTCGGCCTATGAGGCCTCACCGAAGAGTCCGGACTGTCAGAGTGGCATTAGTGGCAGCCGTTTTGTCAGCCGGGTTGCTCATCCATTGCATGCCGGAGAGCACAATTCCGTATCCGGCCACTATCCGGCCGGTAGCTTTCTTGATCGAAAGGATTGCCGGTAGTAGAATGAGTCAGGCCCTGGTGCATCCGGGTCGCAATCCAGAGACCTACGATCCATCCGTGGCCGATTTGATTCAGTTTCGGGATTGTCGAGTGTTGTTCTACGTGGCTCCGCGGCTGGACGGCTGGGCCGCCAATTTCCGCGAATGCCCTTCCCATGCATTGCTGCCGGAAGCCCCCGCGAAGAACGATGGAGGCCATAGGACCGGGCCCTCCGGTCATTCGCACAGTCGGCTGGAGGTATTTGGTCCCGGCGATCTTTCCACCAAAGGTGGCAGTGGCGATGAATCGGACCCCCATTTCTGGACTGATCCGCACCGTATCGAAGCAGTGTTACCGGTTCTGCAGAAACACCTGGTCCAGGCGGAACCGCGATCCGCAGAGCGCATTGAACAGGAGGTCCGTATTCTTGCCCAGCAGATGCAGTCCCTGGAACGGGAAGCTGCCGACCGGTTGAAGCATCTGCAGGGGAAACGGGCGGTTCTGATGCATCCCACCTATGCCAGCTTTCTGCGCGAGCACGGAATTGAAGTAGTGGCCATTGTCGAGCCCCTTCCTGGAAGGGAGCTCAGCGTGAAGGAATGGAGGCAGCTGTTGGCGCTTAAGCCTGTGGATCTGATCGTCCACGAAAGACAATTGCCCTTTCGTCAGGCCAGGATTCTGTCCCGGGAGCTGAATGCAAAGATTGTGGAACTGGACCCCATGGGATCCCGGGCCCGAAACCTTACCGAGTTGCTTAGAAATCAACTGGATGCTCTGGCAGATCTCGATTTATAGTAATTGCATGGCTGGCCGTGCCGGTTAAGGCTACTTTTCCGGCTCTGGCCAGAATAGCAGGGCGGGCAGAATGAAGGTGGAAATTGGCTGACCCATGGAAGAGATTTGGACCGGTATTTCGATCCATTGACAGGGGCAGCAACGGGGAAAGCGTTTTGGAAAGTCAGGCATATTGTGTAAAAGTGGAAGGTCTTACGATTCGTTTTGGGCGAAACGTGGCGGTGGAGAACCTGGATCTGCTTTGTAGTCCGGGGTCCTGGACCGCCGTAATCGGTCCGAACGGAAGCGGAAAGTCCACTCTTCTGAAAGCTATACTGGGTCTGGTGGATGTAGATCATGGCACCATCCACATCTCATGTACCGGCGCAGGCATTGGCTATGTTCCCCAGGCCAAGACCCTGGATCGAAGGTTCCCGGCCACGGTAATGGAACTTGTTAGCACCGGTCTACGATCCAGGTGGCCCTTTCTAATTCCCGGCGAAGTGAAAAAGCAGGTAGAGGCCTGCCTGGAACGTGTGGGGCTTCGCGGCTACAGCAAGCATTTGCTCAGCGATCTAAGCGGCGGGGAGCTACAGCGAGTGTATCTGGCCCGCAGCTTAATACGCAAGCCGGCTTTAATTATTCTGGATGAACCGGCCACCGGTCTGGATCGTTCCGGGGAGACAGATATGTATGTCCTTCTGGATCAACTGCGAAAGGAGCAGGGGGCCACAATACTGATGGTAACCCATGATCTGGACGCCGCCTACCACCATGCAACCCATGTGCTGATTATGAATCGAACCACCATTGCCGCCGGTACGCCAGCCTGCCTGAACCAGGAAAACCTGAAGGCAGCCTTTGGTCATTCCGGCCATGAGCATCCGGTGGGATTGCTCGGTCATGGATAGAGCTAGAGCTCCAGCACAAGACCTGACCAGGGCCCCAATTTTGTATAGCCGTCTTCCAGGGCGGTTTCGCCGGAAGTGCTGAATCGTAGTTTTCCGGACGAATGCGAAAAGCGAACCGGGGCAGGACTGAAATTCATGAAGATTCGCAATTCCTGTCCCTGGCCTTTTCTTGAGTAAGCTACCACCGGTTCCGGTACTCCTTCCAGAAGATGCATGGAGCCACGGCGAAGGCAATCCATTTCCTTTCTGAGATGGAGCAGTTCTCGGTGAACATTGAGAAGCGAAAACGGCTGAGTCCTCTGGAATCCGACGTTGCATTGGCGATAGTCCGGATGCACCGGAAGCCAGGGTTCGGAATCGCCTTCTTTGCTAAATCCTGCATTCTTTTCCCCGTTCCACTGCATGGGCGTCCGGCAGCCGTCCCGATTTACGTACAGGTTCAAGCCCCTGGCCACTGCCGGCGGAAGCCACCAGTACTTGTGCGCTGTGGCATCTTTGGCCCCCATATGCGGCAGATCCCCGTCGGGTATACCGATTTCGTCGCCGTAGTAAGTGATGGGTACGCCGCGGGCTGTGTATTGAAGCAATGCCAGTAGCCGCGCCAGGTCTGCGTTGCCTGCTATGCGGCTCATGTAGCGCCGGCGATCATGGTTGCCCAGGCAGTAGGTTGGGATGTAGGGCGTCGCATAATTGGTTTCGTAGTTATTCAGGATGCCTCGGATTTCTTCCGATTTTTTGTCGTTTCCCTGTAGCTCAATAAGATCAAATAGCAGGATTAGATTCAGTCCGTCCTGGTTTGGACCCAGGTACTTCTTCACAACGTTTTTTCCGAATACTTCGCCCACAACGAAACGATCCGGCTCATATTCGTCGATAAGGGCGCGAACCTCCCGGGCCAGCTCAAATGTTTCCGGCCGATTGATGTTGTATTCCAGCTTCTGAAAGTAGCCTTCGTCAAAGTCGCTGGTGGGGACATACTTCCAGGAGAATGGATTGTCTCTGAATTGATCGTCTTTGAAGATACTGTGGAAGATATCCAGGCGAAAACCATCCACGCCACGATCCAACCAGTAGCGCATTGTTTCGAACATGGCCTGCTTTACTTCCGGATTACGAAAGTTTAAATCAGGTTGGAAATCCAGGAAGTTATGGAAGAACCATTCATCGGTGGTGGAATCGTACTTCCAGCCTGAACCGCCGGGCAGACAGGCCCAGTTGGTGGGCGGTTTGCCTCCGCCCTTTCCTTTTTTCCAGATATACCAGTCCCGCCTGGGATTATCTTTGCTGGAGCGGGATTCCAGAAACCAAGGATGCTGATCCGAAGTATGATTCAGAATCATATCGAATACGATTTTCATATCCCGGGAGTGAACTTCGTCGATCAGCGCCAGGGCATCATCGGTAGTTCCATACTCGGGAGCCACCGAGAAGTAGTCGGTTATATCATAGCCGAAGTCCCGTTGCGGACTGGCATAATGCGGGGAAAGCCAGATCGTTTCAAAGCCCATGTCCCGGATGTAATCCAGCTTTTCTATTATTCCAGGCAGATCTCCAATTCCGTCGCCATTGCTGTCATAGAACGAGCGCGGATAAATCTGATAAATCGTAGTTTCTTTCCACCAATCTTTCATTGCAGGCTCCAGAAAGACTGGCGCCGTCAACAAAGGCAATTAGAATGCATGTAACCTTCCGGGTGCATGCTTGATCCCTTCCTTAAAATGGACTATTTTTCGGGCTCGAACTTGAGCGATAGCGAGTTGATGCAATATCGTTGTCCTGTAGGCGCGGGACCATCCGGGAATACATGACCTAGATGCGCATCGCATTTGCTACAGAGAACCTCGGTACGGACCATATCATGGGTGCGATCCTCCTTGCTGGCTACCACCTGCTCTCTGGCGGGTTGCCAGAAACTGGGCCATCCGCTACCGGAATCGTATTTTTCATCGGACCGAAAGAGCTCCTCGCCGCAGCATACGCATTTGTACACCCCGGGCTCTTTATTATCCCAGTAGCGACCGGTAAACGCTCGTTCCGTGCCGCCCTGGCGGGCCACCTGGAATTCCTCCGGGCTCAATTGCTGTTTCCATTCTTCCTGGGATTTTTGAATCTTTTCCATATTACTAAAAAAGCAATGCAAGCGCAAAGCGGTCCATCATTTTAGACCTTGCATGATTGTCGATCTGCTCTCCCTGGATTTCTTTGTTCGTTCGCTGATACTTACAACCCTGGTGGCCTTTTTCGCCGGCTACTACGGGGTATTTGTTGTGCAACGACAGATGAGCTTTCTGGGTTCCGGCCTGGCCCATGCCGCCTTCGGCAGCGTGGCCCTGGCCATGCTGCTGGATACAGAGCCCCTTTACATTGCCGTGCCGTTTACTCTGCTGGGAGCCACCCTCATCCACTGGTTGGGAAATCGCGGGCTGAGCGCTGATTCCAGCACGGGTATACTGTTCTCGGTAAGCATGGCTCTTGGAATTCTGTTTCTCTCATTACGAGAGAGCTTTGGTCAGGATGCCTTTGCCTATTTGTTCGGTTCGGTGCTCTACGTCGAAACCGTCGATCTCTGGATTGCTGGCGGGTTGCTGGTGCTTACACTGGGAACCTTTCCGCTCTGGGGCCACTGGGCCTATGCGGGCCTGGATGCGGAGCTCGCAAAAAGCGATGGCCGCAAAGTGGATCTTCTGGAATGGTTACTGGTTTCGCTAATTGCGCTGGTGATTGTGCTTTCTATCAAGTTAATCGGGGCGGTATTGATTACAAGCTTTCTGGTTCTACCGGCCTCTGCAGCCAGGATGGTTAGTCGCAGTTTTGCGCGAATGACGGTGCTTGCTATACTGTTTTCCATCCTCGGCGCTCTGGCCGGTCTGCTCATTAGCGCGTTCGCGGGGACTCCGGCCAGCGCCGCTATCGTTCTGGTGCATTGCGGTATTCTGGGGCTTTGTATTCTGGGTCAGGCCCGATTTGGCCGAGCCTGAGGCAAAGGATGACTCATAGTTCGATAGGAGCTGCCTACGGAAATGGCCTCCAATAGAAGCGCCTTGAGGCGGTAGAATCTGGAGGCGGTAGAATTACTTTCGGGCCGTGGTGGCTTTTCCGGTATCCGGGACTTCAGCCGGATCGCATGGACCGATCCGGCGCCGCCAGGTATTCCCGAAAAGGCATGGGCCTGGAGATATAGTAACCCTGTCCGTATTCGATACCCATTTCTGCGAGCTTTTCCATAACACCTCGAGTCTCCACATATTCGCCGATGACTTTGATGTTTAGCGCCTGGCCCAGTTCGCGGATGGATTTAATCATGGCCAGATCCACCGGGTCTTCGCAAATATCCCTTACGAAGATTCCGTCTATCTTGAGTATATCTACTGGCAGGGTTTTCAGATAGGCGAACGAAGATAGGCCGGAACCAAAGTCGTCCAGGGCAAAGTGAGCGCCCAGGGCCTTCACCGCCGCTATGAACTTCATGGCGCTTGCCATATTGGCCACAGCGGCCGTTTCTGTAATCTCGAAGCAAAGCTTGTTCGGATCGACCCCGCTGTCTTTGATCGCGTCCACCAGAAAATCTCGGAAGTTCTCATCGCCTACCGTGGCGCCGGAAAGGTTGATGGTGAAATAGTTGAACGGATCCAGCTTGCCGGACCCGTCTTTTTGAAAGTCACGGATTATCTCGAAGAAGCGGCCCACAATATGGCGGTCCAATCGGGACATGAGTCCAAATCGTTCCACGGCGGGCACAAACATTCCCGGGGCCACGAGGTTGTTGCCGGATTTCATTCTAACCAGGATTTCGCATTGATGGCCCTGGCCGCCCTGTAGATCCGCAATAGGTTGACAGTATAACTCGAAGTTGCCGGCCTCCAGAGATTCCTGCACTTGGTTTACCCATTCCATCTCGGCTCTTCGCTTCGTAAGCGCTTCGTCGTCGGGATGGAAAATATGAATCCGTTGCCGTCCCAGTTCTTTGGCTGCGTAACAGGCAGTATCGGCATCCCGGAGAATCTGCGTTTCGTTTTCTGCGAATTCGTCAATGAATACCACGCCAATACTGCAGCCCACGGTGAAGATCTTATCTTCCCATACGAACCGAAACTCCTGCACGGCATCCTTGATGGCATTGAGGCAATTCATGGTATCTTCCAGACTGGAATCATGCAGTAGAATGCCGAATTCGTCGCCGCCCAGGCGCGCCAGTACATCCCCGTCCGGCATAAGCTTTCGCATTACCTGCGATAGCTGGCGTAGCAATTGATCCCCGGCGGAATGACCGCTGGTATCGTTGACTACCTTGAATTGATCCAGATCCACATAGGCGAAGGCATGAATTCCCCGTCCCGACCTGGCGGACTGGATAGCATCGTCCAGAAATACTTTGAAGCGATTTCTGTTTATGAGTTCTGTGAGCGGGTCATGATTGGCCTGATGAGCCAGTATACGGGCGATTTCCCGGTGCTGAGTAATATTTCTGAATATGTAAGTAGTTCCAATCCACTGGCCCTGCTGGTTTTCCATCCTGGATGATGTGATTTCTATGATTACTTCGCTGTCATCCTTTCGCAGGAGCACGGCTTCCTGGCGGCGGGATTCGTCTCCGCCGGGATTCAGACGATTCAGGGGGAGCGTTTCCCGGGATTCCTCGTCCACCAGCCGCAGCACCTTTTGTACTGGCAAGCCTTCCTGGCGTTTGGTCTTTTGCACGGCTTCGTCGTCGCCCTGCGGCGCGGTAACGGAATGCAATGGCGCAAGCTTCTGGATGATGCCGCTATCCCAGCCGGTTAGCTTCTGGGCGGCCGGGTTCATATACTCGATCTCCCCCTGTCGATCTACGGAGATCACCCCTTCCGAAATGGAGTTTAAAGTTATGCCCATCCATTCCCGGGCGGACTGCAATTCCTCTACGATTCTTTCACGTTCGCTAACGTCGCGAATGATGGTGCTGAAGACTCGCGGGTTGGTCTCCTTGTGGGCGATGATGATCTGGGAGCAGGGTATGTCATGTCCGTCCGGATGCCGAAGCGTCGTTCGGCCCTTCCAGATGCCCCTTTCGCCGGCCGCTGGAATCGCCTCCTCCATGATAAACCTGGCTACCTCTGGAGGGTGGAATTCTGCGATTTGAATCTGGTCGGCGGGCGTATCCAGGGGGGCCCCAATGAACTCTCGGCCGGCTTTGTTCATGAATAGATGTTTGCCGGCGCCATCTGCGATGGCGATAATATCGGCGGTATTGTCTACGACGTAGCGTAGTCGCTCCATTTGCTTTTCGGCGGCTACCCGGGCGCTAATGTCTCGCACGCTAACCAGATAAAACCCCTGGCCTGCCATACGCATGGGAACTCCGGAGATATCCCCTTCGAACACAGTTCCGTCCATGCGAATCCCGGAACCTTTGCCGGACAGCTTACGCCCCATACGCACGGCCCGGGCAATCAATTCCACCGGTCGACCATATTCCGGACTAAGAAGGTCTCGAATGCCCTTATCGAGTAGATCGTCTTTGACTGACTGGTGGAATTTGCAGGCGGCCGGGTTAATATCTATGAGTTTGCCGCTACGCGTAAAAAGGTAGAGGCCTTCGGTGGAGTTCTGAAAAATACCAAGGTACCGATGCTCCGCTTCTTCCAGGGCCCGTACCGCATCCATTTCGTTGGTAAGGTCTACTCCGGTACCAACAAGGATTGTGTCTTTTCCGGCCTTTAGTTTTCTTCCGGTTAGGAAGAAAGGAATAAGCTGTCCATCTTTGGTTCGCACCGGGGCCTGGAGCGTAGCTTCGCCGGTCTCCCAGACTCGCTCGGTAGCTTTCATCAAGGGCTCTCGGAACGATTCGTCCGTGAGTTCCGTGGTAGGCATGCCCCTTAGCTCTTCCGGAGTGTATCCTGTGATATCGCAGAAACGCGAATTGAAATCCAGGAATCGGCCATCGGAGCCCACTACATAGAATATGCCGGGCAGAGACTCGATTAAAGCCTTTGTGAGCTGCACTTCACCGGTACCGGAGAAATGCGAAATGATCCAATGCCCTGCTGGTTGTGAGATTTTTTCCTGCATATATGCCTGGTCTATTTTCCGGCGCGGCTTCCGGTCAGGAAGTCTAAACTCATTTCCTGACCAGTAGCACTGCCTGCTCCATATGTCCCGTATACGGAAAACAATCCGCAAGTACCGCCTGTACCGGTTTATAACTTTCCTGCAGGATTTCAAGATCCCTTAGCTGGGTATCCGGATTGCAGGAAATATAAAGAACAAGGGGAGCGGGCCTTTGCTTTGCAATTAGTTTGCAGAGCCCCGGTGACATGCCTGCCCTTGGAGGATCGGCCACAATGACGGTGGAATCCAGTTCCAATCCTTCCGGCGGTTTGTTTAAGTCCACTGCCTGGAAGTTATGCTGGAGGGCGCTGTCTTGAAAGCGTTTTGTTGCCTGGTCAACGGCGGAATCTACGAATTCAAAACCCCGGACCTGCCTGAGTTGTGGCCATCGTTGTACCAGAATTGAAGACAGCACTCCGGCGCCGCAATAAAGATCGGTTAATGTCGGTATGGTTTCTGAACCCACGTCCCCGGTTCCTTTATCCAAATCTTGAGCCAGGGCCTCCTCAAAGTAGCTCTTTCCATTCTCCAGGATTCGATCAAACAGATTACCGAAGGCTACCGGGTTTGGCTGAAAGAATGAATCGTAGGGGACAAAGAAATCCAGGTTCGAGAGCGAATCGGTATAGCCTGGATTGCCGAGTAGAGGCTCCCCGCCGGGCGTACAGGATAATTCCTGGCCGGGTTCTGTAACGGTTTCTACAATCGAGAACGAGAATCCGGAACTTTGATTCAGCTGAGCAATGGATCGAATGAGCTCTTCCTGGAAGGCCGGAGCGCCTTGTTTTCCCGAGGTGGTAAGAACGATCACTCCGGACCGGGGCCCTATTCGGAGGGTGGCGTATTTTAGCCAGCCGGTGAGAGTCTCTCTTTTCCAGCCCGTTCCCGGATGCTTTTTTAGTAATTCAGTAACCAGGCCCAGGATTTCCTCGCCCGGTTTCCTGAGCACCGGGCATTCCTGCAGGGGCAGAACGGTTTCGAAGTCCTGAGGAGGTCGCAGCCCCATCCACGTGTCCTCTACGGCAAAGTCCATCCGATTGCGAAAATGCTTCAACTCGGGCGCCGGCAGGAGTTCAGGAGAAAGCCCGTAGGAGCTCTCCATGGCTTCGCGAATGGACCGGGATTTCCACTCCCACTGAAAATTATAGTCCAGGTGACGCGCCCGGCAGCCTCCGCACTGACCGGCATGGATGCAACCAGGGTCGGCGCTAAGTCGGATCTCCTCGGGGGTGGAATCGGCCTTTTCAATGTGCATTACCTGAAACTTGCTCTTTCGACCCTTTCTGAGTATCCTGAATTGGACAAGATCTCCCGGCAGGGCAAAGGGAACGGAGTATTTCTTGCGTTTAAACTCCATTTCTCCTTCCAGTTTTTCATTTAACCTCTGAACCGGTAGCGCCATACGTCAAATTCTCACCTCCGTCTGACGATTCTATAGAAAAGACAATTCATGGAATGGATTCTATTATTATTACTGGGCGGCCTGGCCGCCGGCACCGCCTTCTGGGCTGCCGGAGGAAAAGAGGAAGACGATCTGCCCCGAGGTCCCGGCCCCAGGAGTAGCCCGGATTTACCCGAGGCTGGCCGGGCCGATGAAGGCCAGAACCGGGGGAAGCCTGTAGTCATTGGCGATCGGCGTTCGGGAAAAGAAGAGGCCGCCAGAGCCATTCGCCAGGCCTTCGAAAATGTGCCGGAGCAGGTGCGGGGACGGCTTCTGGAGGGGGAGCCGGATCAGGTCCAGGATACCGTAGAGAGACTCAAAGAAGAGCGGCGAAAGAAGCGGCGAAAGCCGCTGCAGGTTAGCTTCAAGACCGACGACATCGTTCCGCGTTCGTCCCCCTATGCCCACCACCGAAGACCGCTGCAGAGCGCCGAATCGCTGGTTGAGAATCAACAGGCAGAAGAAGCGCTTTCCGTCTATCAAAGGGTCCAGAAAAGGATTCCGGACGAAGGCCCCCGAGAGAAAATCCAGGCAAACATTGAGGACATCAAGCGCTGGCAGGAAGGCCTGGATCTGGAAGAGGACGAGGGCTTCGAGTTTCCAGAAATCATCATACCTTTAACAACCCAGGCACTGGCTCTGGAGAATCTAAGCGAAGGCCTTAAGAATCTCTCGGATACCCTTTCGCGCCAGATCGGCGAAGCGCTGGCTCATGCTCTGGCCAGACAACCGATACAGGGGCAATTCACGGGCGATCTGCGAAGTGGCGGCGCTCCCGCTACAGAAGCGCCGCCACCCTCCGGCGCGCCGGCGCAGGCTCCTGGCGCACCATCCAGCGCTCCGTCCCAGGTGCCCGGAGCTCCGGCATCGGGAGTAACGACTTCTTCCGGGGGCGCAGGGGCTATCGCTTACGCACCTGGTGCGCCCACGGCCGAGGCGAAGATACCGCCTGGCATTCCACATATTCCGGTGCCGTCCGCCGCCGTTCCCGCCGGGGAAATTGTGCAGGGGCAGGAGCCCCCGGAATACCAGGACTATGCATACCATGGTCTGGACGTGGACGAATTGGGCAACGTTCGCACCGACGGTTGGACCGACGCCGACTTCGAAAAGGAATGGGAGAAGTTCAAGAATCTTCCTGCCTTCGATCGCCGATCCGGAATCGAACGAAGAAGCGGTACTGATCGGCGGGGGAAACCGGATCCCAAGCGTCCGGACCGCCGCTCCGGCGAAGATCGCAGGAAAAAGGATCTCTTCAAAGAAAGAGAGGAATTCCTGAAGAAGCTCGAGCAGCATCGGGAAAACAAGAAGAAGCTAGAGGAGCTCAAGAAGAAGCCGCCGGAGCCCGTGCGATTCCCGGCAGCCCCGGCGCCGGTAGACGCCGAAAAAGAAGAAACTGTAATACGAATCGAAAACGCTCGCATCGAAATAGGCGAATGGCCTGCGAAGACTCAGCCGGAACCCGAGCCGGAACCCGAGCCTGAGCCCGAGCCTGAACCCGAGCCTGAACCCGAGCCCGAGCCCGAGCCCGAGCCGGAACCCGAGCCGGAGCCGGAACCCGAGCCGGAGCCGGAACCCGAGCCCGAACCGGAACCGGAGCCTGAACCGGAACCGGAATCTGAATCCGAACCCGATACTCAGAAGATCGATCATGTGGCTGCTACGGATCTTGAGCCTCTGGGATTTCCATCGCCGCTGGAACAGGAAGAGGATCTTTCTCCGCTGGAGCAAACCGAACCGGAACCCATGGAAACCCGCTCCAGCATGGGCGAAGACGAATTGGGAGAAGGCGTTGAGGCGGCGGAGTTTCCGGAGTCATCGCCGGACGAACCACAGCAGGTGCAGGAGATTCGCGGCGTTCTGGAACTCAAGCCGCCGGACGAAGACGATGCGCCGTTCCTCACGCTTACCTACGATTTTTCCAAGATCCCGGACTCGTTTAAATTGAGCCGCGACTATCATACCATGGAGTATGCATACTACAAGTACAAGCCCATGCTTATCAAAGCGCAGGAATTTACCCGACGCAAGATGTTAAAGAATGCGCTCAACTATTATCGTGTAATCAAATCTCAGAATATTCCGCCTGAATTCAAGCGGATGATTAATCGAAACATTCGCGATATTACCGACTATCTGGAGAAATTCCTGATGAGTCGCAGCGAATGATTGTAGAACGGCCCCCTCGGCTTCCCGGGTTGGTGGTGTTTCTCATGTGCGCAAATACGAATGATCATAGATTGAACGGGCAAGAATCCAGCGTCTGTATTAAGAGCGGCGCCGTAACGAGCGGAAACAAATGACTTCTGTAACCTCCATCGGTTTTGCCTGTCTGGCCCTGGCGGCCGGAATGGCTCTCTATTATCGCGTGGATTATCTTCGACGCTATCTGATTCAGCCGGCCCTCATCGCTGGCCTACTGCTTCTGCTTTTGGGTTCGCAGGGGCTCTCGCTGATCGGTTCGGCCAATTACCAGGCGTGGTCCGGCTGGCCGGGATTCCTGATCTCCTTTCTGTTCTCTACTCTGATCCTGGCAGCTCCGGAATCGCGGGAGAGCACCGAAACAAAGCTTGCAGGCCCGGTTTTTTTTCAGGGAGGATTCGTCTGGGTCCTCGCTCTGGGGCAGATTTCCCTGGGACTCCTGGTGATTTCCTTTTTTTCCCCCGAGTGGGCGGTGGCCGGACACATTATCGAGATTGGTTGGATGGGCGGTCATGGTAGCGCGGCCGCGCTGATTGCCGTGGCTGACGATCTGGGTCAGCGAAAAGCCGCGGAGTTGGCCATGTTTTCGGCCACCATCGGATTGATCTACGGAAGCGTTAGCGGAATGCTGATTATCAACTGGCTGAAGCGAAGGCAGAACCTGAATGCACAGTCCTCCATCGCTTCGTCGGCCATGCAGTCTACGGGCGAGTCCCGGTCTGCCTCTTCTGCGGGCCCGGACAGCCGCCGATCTACAACGGCCGGTTTCGACGCCGGCGGTTCCCGCCGCGTGTTCCAGAATCCCGGCAACCACGATGACAGCGCCTTTCCTGACTCCAGCGCTACCGGCACTACCGGCTCTGGGGGTCGTCTTCTGGACGACAATGCCCTCTGGGTAGTATCCTTAATTGGCGCTGTGTTGCCGGTGCTTCTGGCGCACTTTCTACTTGTCCTTGTGGGGTCCGGGCTGGATTCGGTGGCGCCAGGGAGCGCGGCCTGGATTTCCAAGCTACCTCTGTTTTTTATCGCGCTTCTGCTTGCCTTTCCCGTGCGAAGCATTCTTTCCGCTGTGGGCGCTCTGGATACCGGTAAAGCCAGGATCCTGAACAGCCTGATTCTGGAGTTTTTGATCATTTCTGCCATTGCTACCCTGGATCTGGGCCTTCTTCTGGAAAGCTGGGAAATCCTGCTGGCTTTGACCCTGGCCGGAGCTCTCTGGACCTGGGTTTGTTTTTTCTTCATCGCCCCTCGTTTACTGCATCATCATCCCGAGATTTCCGTGATCAACTACGGAATGAGTACTGGAGTCACTGCGCTGGGATTGCTCTTGCTTCGCTCCTATCGCGGAAGTATTCCTTCGGCGCCGGCCACCGTATATGGCCTGGCCGCGCCATTTTCGGCTCCCTTTATAGGCGGAGGTATCATCAGTCTTATGCTTCCTATCTGGACCCTTGAAAGCGGTCCTCTGGTTGTGTCCGGCCTGGTGGGCCTGTTTGCTGTATTGATTCTTTCGGCGCTCCTTTTTCTGCGAAGGGGTAGCATGCGATCATGAAGACAAAGGAGCCCCAGGATTTATGGCACAATCCGGAGTATGTGGCCGGCCTCTTTGATCGAATGGCGGCCACATACGGAGTCTTGAACTACATTACATCCTTTGGATTCTCCGAACGCTGGCGAAAGGAGTGCGTACACCTACTTGGTATTCCCTCTCCGACTTCGCAAACCCGCGGGATAACCGCAAAGGGACCGGAGGATGAAGTTGTGTACGACCTGATGACCGGTATGGGGGAAGCCTGGCCTTCGCTAACGTCTGCCGGGATTTCCCGGATTGTATCAGTGGACCTGTCGCCGGGTATGTGCGGTCGGGCTCGAGAGAACGCAAAACGATACAATGCTGATATCGAAGTTCTTCAGAAAGATGTAATGACTCTGGTCGATTCCGGTCAGGCGGACTATGTGGTATGCTGCTTTGGGCTGAAGACATTGAGCGATAGCGATCGTACCTCGCTGGCCCAAAAAACCCGGGAATTGTTAAAGCCAGGCGGTCGTTTCGCCTTTGTGGAGATATCGGCGGCCCGGAGCTGGTGGCTGGGTTTTCTTTACCGTTTTTATTTGCGTCGGGTGATTCCCTTGCTGGGACGATTGTTTGGCGGCGATGCGTTGGCCTACGGAATGCTGGGCAAGTATACAGAATCCTTTGGGGACTGCCGGCAGTTCGCCGAAGAGCTTCAGAATGAGGGGTTGTCGGCGCAATACCGCAGTCTATTCTTTGGATGCGCATCCACCGTGAGTGGTAGCAAGCCCGAGGATTGAAATCCAGATCGAGTGCAAAAAATAATCTGCTTGAACCCAGACCGGGTAGGAACGTCCAATGTTAAGGCTCTCTGTTGCAGGCAGTTTGATGAAACCTATGATTTATTACAGAACCAGGATTAGTATAGCAGTGGCAATGATATCGGCCAGTCTTCTTGTAGGCTGTGCGGTGCTCGGTACGTCCCAGAATAGCCGGGATGCTTCCCCCACAAGCGGCTACCACGAAGAAGCGGAAGAAACCGCCATGATGCCGGAACGCTCCAAACGCAGCCAGATGGATGCCGATGAGGCGGCCCCGGAACCGGAAGACAAACCCCGGGAACGCATGGTCATCTACGAAGCGGAGATGCAAAGTTCGGTGAACGAGATCGAACCGGCCATGGAAAAGACCATCCAGATCATTAAGGGATTCCAGGGCTACATTGAGAAGCAGCAAATAGATAAAGAGAGTACCCGCGCTTTTTTGATTATTCGAGTCCCGGTAGACAGGTTTACCGAAACCCTGGATGCCCTGGCAAAGGTCGGGGAAGTACAATCCAGAAGTATTAAAGCGGACGACATCACCGATCAGTTTGCCGACCTTTCGCAAAGACTGGAGAATCGAAAGCAGCTGTTGAATCGTCTCTATGCAATTCTGAAAAAGACCACCGATACAGAACAAAAAATTCGCATCCTGAATGAGATAGCCCGGCTGAACAAAGAGGTGGAGTCCATGCAGGCCCGCAAGGATTACCTGGCGAAGAAGGCCGCCTTTTCTACTATTCGCTTCACTTTACAGGCCCAGGCGAAAACCACTGTAAATCAGGGATCGGTGATTCCCTGGATTCGTGGCCTGCGTCCGGATCGGCGAACGCTGAATGCCGCCCCGGCCTTTGAGTTCCCGATGCCCGAAGGATTTCTGGACTACAGTGAAGACTACGGCAGTAGCGGTGACTATATCTATGCAAGTCCGGACGGAGTGCAAATTCGAGCGGCAACCATAGACAACAATCCGAAGGCAGATGCAGCTTATTACGAAAAGGCCCTGCTCTATGAAAGGGGACGCTATCCGGAAAAAGTGCTATCCAGCAAGCATTCCGGCAACCGCGTTGAGCTCACTACGCCGCAGCAGGTTGGATACAATAAAGCCTACTATACCATCGCTTTGTTTGTGGATGGGCAGACCCTGCACGTGATCGAAGTGTTCTATCCCGGCGAAGAGGTCTTCAACAAGCAACGGAAGGCCGTAGAAAAATCCATTGAGATCATTGAGCCTTCGTCTGGCATTATGCGATTTCTGGAGGACCTAATATGAAAACCCGCTCCGCGATACGAATGAAGAGTTCCGTGATTGCTCTGACATTCACACTGGCGTTCAGTTTACCCGGTCATCCGCTGAGCGCGAAAGACGAAGAAGCCAGCACTCTGGAATTCTCCGTACGAACGGAATCCGCCGATCGGTTTACAGACGAAATGATGGAATATGCCCGCAAATCCGGAGGTTACCTTGTGGCTTTGCGAAGCGGCTACATGGAGCTAAGGCTGCCGGCCAGATTGGGCCCGGAAGCCGTGGAGCAGCGAATTTCCGCAGTTTCAGGAACAAACGTGTATGGCGCTTCCCGGGCGACCGAAGACGTTTCCGGCGAACTGGTAGATCTGCGAGCGCGCCTGAAAGTGGCGGAAAACAACCTGGCGAAACTGCGCGAATTGTCCGACGAAGCCGGCATGGACGATCTACTGGATCTGGAGAAGGCTTTGAATCGATCCCTCCAGGAAGTAGAGGAAATTAAGGGCAAGATACGCTATCTGAAGGAGTCTGCCAGCCTGTATTCGGTAAAGATTCGCATCAACTCGAATACCGGAAGTTCGGATCCAGACAAAGTTCGCATTCCCTGGGTTCGCGGGCTGACTCTGAATGGAATTATGGGAGGACTGGAATGAATTCTACCAGGGCAATACGCGCAACTCTACTCGCAACAATTCTTCTGGCCTTTGCGGCCCAGTGCAGCACTCCATCTATTCAGGCTCCGGCTGGATTTGCCCAATACGAAGGCCGCGGATCCGAATTCAATCTGGTTTCGCCGGATGCAGTGAGAGTGCGTGTTTACAAAACCAGCAATCAACCTAAAGGCGATCTGGCCACCCTGACCAATGCCATGGAGCTTCATTTCGACTCTCTGGGCTACGAGGTCATCAAGAGCCAGTCCATCGCAACAAATGACGGCCTGCAGGGCCGTTTGTTTGTGACTCGAGTGATGACCATGAACGGGGAATACCGATACCTGGCATCCTTCTTTCCGGCGGAAGACGATATACTCATCGTGGAAGCTGGCGGTCGAAAAGAGGACTTTGAGCCTTACGAAAAGGACCTTATTGCAAAAATTCGCACACTGAAGGCGCAGTAGGATCCAGGGGCTCTTGCCTGAACGTCCTGGAACGGCGTATGGAAGGAGCCCCGGGATGCGCCCCCTAACGCGCAATGGGCCGATGCATATTGCTCTTTACAGGCGAACCGGGCTCATGCTCCTGGAACCCTTATGAGACGATTTCTACCCGGCTTGTCTTCTCTTCTCCTGGCTGTTCTCCTTGTATCCTGCTCTATTGAGGATCAGACCCATCCTCCCACACCGCCGGCCGGAAAGAAACTGGTTTATGATGGGCCGGAAGGCAAAGAAGTCTACACCTTCTGCGGCGAAACCGTCACCGTAGAATATAAAGAGACGGCATTTAAACCCCATATGCGAAACGGCGAATGGATTCGGAAAGGGAACCTGATTAAGATTACCTGGAAAAAGGAATATGGAGGTCGGGGCGTGGGCGAACCAGTGGGGGATTGCTCCGAAGGGTGCCGCTACGATACCTACGAAAGATTCGAACGTCCGATTACCGAATCACAAAGCATTGACTGGCAATTCATTCAGGATCATCCGTTCGGCGATTGGGCGGTGTCCGATCATCCCATGGACTGTGCAGCGGAACGATAGTCTATACAAACCACGGCTACATCATCTTCTCGGGCCTGCTCGCCGCGAAATTCCTCCACATGACTGACAATGGCCCGCACAAGGTCGGCCGGCGATTTGGATCGATTCTCGAAAATGTAGCGCCCCAGCCTTTCGTTTCCAAATTGTTCCCCCTCTTTGTTCATGGCCTCCACGACCCCGTCGGTAAACATGAGTATGCGATCCCCTTTCTCCAGCGGCCTGGTCTCTGTTCGAAATCCAAAGTCCGGCATGACGCCAAGCAAGAAGGTATCCTCGGTGCCCAGTTCTTCCAGACTGCCATCCCGGGCTCGCTGGAGTAATGCCAGCGGATGACCGGCCACACAATACGAAAGCTCCTCGTTCTTCAGGTCCACGATACAAAGAAAGGCCGTGAGGTAATGCGTGAGGTCGCCTATGAAATTGAACATGGAACGATTTGCCTCGCGGATCATTTCGCCTGCTGCCGCTTCGCCGGACACTGCAGAGGTAAATACCGCTTTTGCCATGGCGGTTACCAGAGCGGCAGGAACTCCGTGTCCGGAAACATCGGCGATGAAAATGGCTGTACGATCCGGGCTCAGTCGAATGACATCATACAAATCGCCGCCCACGCTTTCCAGGGCCAGATAGCGCGAGCCAAACCTGAGTTGTGTCGACGAAGGAAGACGATCCGCTTCCGGTAGAAGCCGTTCCTGGATGATGCGTGCCATATCCAGATCCCGGACAAGCCTGGCCTCGGCCGCTTTGCGGTCCCGGATCTCCTGGTTTAGCTGGAAGAATAGGTTTGATGTGATACGGTTAACAAGTAGAAAGGAAATTAGCGAAGTCCCGGAGGCAAAGAAGATTGCCCAGGCTTCCGGCACGCGGGCCGCCCCCAGAACGTTCACTGGCTCCACGATGCCGAAGTAAACCAGCAAAGCTACCGATGCATAGGCAATAGTACAGAAAATGGCGGTGAAAAACCCGTAGTTCCTTTCGTCGGTCATAGAGGAAAGGGTAACCAGAATCACGTATCCCATGACCAGAAAAGAAGAAACGTTCCCGGTAACATAAACAAGCATCGACAAAAAGCAGCTATCGGCGGCGGCAGGGACATACCCGCTCCACCAGAGTTTTTCCTCTACAAGAAGGCGCGTTTCGATTAGGGCCAGCCAGACAAGGGAAAACAGAAGATGGCCACCGGCCACCAGCGCCACCGAGTGCAAACCGGAAATGTACAGAAAAAGAATGAATCCGACGCTATAACCAATCCTGGTGATATTTATGGGGCGTAACTTCTGTGCATCGGTAATGGCCCGGGCCTCTGGACTGGACATGGGCCTTTAGATAGAAACTGTCATGGCCTGACGCAAGACAAAAACGGGTATCGGGGACGTCGGATGATTTTTTCAGCGCAGTAGCGGGCAAAAAGTGCTTTTTTGCATCGGTAGCAATCCTGCACCGTAATGACAGCCCCGTGACCTCTTTCGAAACAGAACTAATAAACAGCATGCCCGTTATCGGCATGGTAGGGGACAGAAACGGTACCATACTGTATGTCAATCCACAGTTTGAGAAAACCACCGGCTATTCCAGAGCGGAGGCCGTGGGTAACAATTTCTTTGACCTTCTGGTACTGGAATCGGATCGATCCGAGGCTCGGACCACACTGGGCGAGATGATCAATTCCGCAGATCAAGCCCGCAAGCTGGGCCCCATCGTTACAAAGGACGGTCAGGTAAAGGTAGTGGAGTGGACCGGCTGTGCCACGGCGCAGGGCAACTTTGTGGCCATGGGCAATGAGCTGAATCACCTGGAGGCCAATCCATCAAGACTTCGGGAAATCCTGGATGGTATGCCCGCAAACATTGTGCTGCTGGACCGAGAGGGCCGTATTCTAGAGATTAATCTACCTCCGCTGAAGGGCGCCGGATTAGCTCATGAGGAGGTTGTGGGACGTCTATTTCTTGAACAACCCTGGTTCACCGAGGAGGTTGAAAGAGAACGTTTTCGCAGGGTCTTTGCAAGGGCCCTGAAAGGGAATGTTGCTACAGACGATTTCAACCTCCGATTTAGCGAAGAGCTTCGGGTAGTAGCCGGCGTCTTTGCTCCCGTTCTGAGCGAAGGTCGAGTGGAATCAGTGATCGGCTTTGGAAGCGACATTACGGAACGCCGCCAGGCCGAAGAGTCCGCCCGGCGGGCCGAACACCTTCTGAAGACCGTCGTGGCCGGTGCGCCGGTGTTAATCTGCTCTGTGGATCAGGAAGGACGGATAACCTCTTGCGAAGGAGAAGACTGGTCTTTGCTCTCAAACGGCAAATCCCTGGCAGGTACCTTGTATTCGGAATCCTTTGAGACTCTACCTTCCTGGAAATACGCCATAGCCCGAGCCCTGTCCGGGGAAACTAGCACGGTGGAAGAGAAGGTGGGAAGCAAGTACTACGAAGCCACCTTCCTGTCCAACCACAACGGATCGCAGGTGGACGTTACCGGTGTTGCCTTTGACATTACTCATCGAAAGGTATTCGAGCAAAGAATTCAGCAATTAAACCAGGAACTGGAAAGCAAGGTACTGGTTCGCACGGAAGCCCTGAATGAAAGCGAAGAGAGGTTTCGCCAGATTGCGGAGACCGTGCGAGATGTTTTCTTCATTGCCACTCCTGAGCTGAAGACTCTTCGCTACGTAAGCCCCGCCTTTGACGAGCTCTGGGGGCAGTCCGGAACGGAATTGATCAAAAACAGAGGCGGGCTACTGGAAAGGGTACACCCAGCGGATCGGGCCCGGGTCGATCGGGAAATCCAACGAAGCCTGGACGATCGGCGCTCCGTTAATCTGGAATTTCAAATCCAGCGAGATGATAGTACCGAACGCTGGATTCGACTGCGCACCTTTCACCTGCCGCTTTCCGGCGAGTCCCGGGTGGCTGGAGTGGTCGAAGACATTACCGAATCAATGCAGTTCAGGATGGAGCTCATCGCTTCCAGGGAAAGGGCCGATCGGGCCAACAAGGCCAAGTCAGAGTTTACAGCTCGCATGTCGCATGAGTTGCGAACCCCGCTAAACGCTATTCTGGGCTTCGTGCAGGTGCTAAGGCGCAAGCTCGGTTCCGAGCACAGCGAAGAACTGAATGAGGTCCGGGAGGCCGGCCACCATCTGCTTTCGCTTATCGACGATCTTCTGGACATCTCCCGGGTGGAGACCGACCAATTACAGATCAAAACTGAGCCGCTTCCCGTTCGTATTCTGATCGATCAGGCTACCAGGTATCTGGCCAACCGGGTGCGCCGTCGTGATCAGGCTCTGAGCCTGGATGTTGAATCAGACGTATGGGTTAAAGGCGATCGGACCCGAGTAATCCAGATTCTTATCAACCTTCTGAGCAATGCCAACAAATATACGCCGGCCGGTGGGGCGATCAGTATCCTGGTGCGTTCGGATGCGGACCGGGTGCGCATTCATGTGCGCGACAATGGCCCGGGGATTGCGTCGGAGCAACTTGGCAAGCTGTTCATACCGTTTGAGCGGCTGGGCCGGAGCGCTGGTTCAGGCGTGGGCCTGGGCTTGTATCTGTCGCGGGAATTGGCGCGGCGAATGGATGGTAACCTGGGAGTCCAGTCCGAATCGGACCATGGCGCCGATTTCTGGCTGGAATTGCCCGTCGCAGAGTCGCAGCCCCATCGTGCTTCAAAAGCCGGAGCCGCTATGGAGAGCATCGGTCCGCTGGACGTGCTCTACATTGAAGACAATCCAGTAAATTTGAGAGTGATGGAGTCCATGTTTTCTATCATGGAGAATGTTACCTTTCGCGGAGTAGACAATGCGGAGGCCGGCATACTCGAGGCGCAACGGCACATTCCGGACATAATTCTTGTGGATATGCATCTGGGGGATACCGATGGCTATCATGTTCTGGAAGAGCTACGGGAGGTTTCTTCCTTTCGTGCCGTTCCTATAATTGCGGTTTCTGCCGATGCCATGGCCGACAACATTCAGAATGCTCTGGCTGCGGGATTTTCGGCCTACGTGAGCAAGCCTGTGCAAATGGATGAACTAGTGGGTTGTATCAAGCGACTTCTGTCATGACAGGGAGCGCCCAATAATCAAGGTCCGCCCTGGAAGGACGGACCCGGTCATTGGATTACATGAATCCTTTTAGAACGTTGATACCCGAACTAAGCAGGGATCCGTCTCCGGATTCCTGTCCATCCGGAGTAAGCTGATTTATGATAACTGGAAGTAGCGCAGCCAGAATCGGAGCCACCTTGGACGCGTCTATACCCAGTTCGTTGGATAGATCGGAAATGGTTCCCTGATCCAGAGCGCTCTGGATTTCGGAAGCATCCACCGATGCATTTGCGCCGTTGCCTACCCAGGAAGAAACCTTATCTTCCAGGCCATTTTGCTTAAGCACGTTTACGATTGTATCAATCCGGGGACTACCGCCGCCGGAAGAGAGAAGAGACTTGGCAATATTGCCAATATCCAGACCGCCAAGATCCGCGCCGGAGCCGGATACTTCGCCCAAAACATTTTTTAGAAAAGACATGCGTTAATGCTAGGTTTCTTTCGCAGAAGGCAAGCAAAAACTTTATGCGAAAACGCTCTAGTAGAGTACTGTGTAGGCCCGTCTGTTAGGGGATCGGCCGGATCAAAAGCTGCTGGGATGCATTTTGTCGCACCTTGCCCGCATTCGCCGCGGTTTCGGGAATGCGGTAGCGCGCAGCAATCAAAGGGGGTTGGCAGAAATAAGCGTAATTTCGCAAGCAACTCAGACGGGCTCTTTCCATCGATACTGCTCATAGGGCGGGTCCATTTCCTTGATCTCTATGCATCCTTCGCGATTGAATTTGTCGATGAAGGAGTGCATAACGGCAAGTGCGGTGGCATAGTGGCCTCTTCCTTCGATCTTTTCGCCCATGGCCTGGATGGTGAGTTCCCGTAGATCTATGAAGCCTTCTTTTAATCGGTTCTTTACTCCCCTTTCCAGTATTCCGATGGTTCGGATCAAGAGCTTGATCGCCCTTTGGGGATTCGCAGGTTCATCGAAGTGAGCCGGCAAAAGCCGGCGAATTGGTAGCTTGAGCAATCGATCCAGGGACTCCTGATACTTCCCCAGGTTTCCATCCAGCTCCGCATATACTGCGGAAACATTCTGAAGAACCAGATCTCCTGTGAAGTAAATCCCTTCGCCCACCAGGTAGGGCGTCAAATGCCACTGGTTGTGTCCCGGGGTGTAAATGAAGCCCAGTTCCCGCTCCCCTATGGGAATCACATCGCCCTCCTGTAGCTCTACGTCCATCTTCAGAACCGGATCTACTTTGTGGTCCATTTCCACTGCATCCAGAAAACGGATGAAGCTGTCCTCGGACTTCCGCGCAAGGGACTTTCGTTGCTCCTGATCGGCCTGGGACTTGTAGATCAATCGATTGTTGGCGCGCTGAAAACGCCGCATGTGATCCCGGTAGTCGCCCACATGATTGGCCATTCCTACCATGCCATAGAGCCTGGCATTGGAATAGCTTCGCATTACCAGGGCCGCGCTGATGTGATCTATGTGGTCATGCGTGTAGAATATCTTCTGGATCGAATGCAGGCTGTATCCGAGTTTGCGAAGGGCTCGCTGGAGAAGACCCAGGTTCTGAACATAGCCGGTATCGATGAGAATTGGCTCCCCGGAATCGATTAAATAGATATTGTTATCTTCGTAGAATGGCTGCGGAATCTTCACGCGATAGATCCCTTCGCCCAGGTCTTCGAATTCGGGGATGGAATCATAGGAATGAATGCGCATATTATCCAGTCCATCCCGACTGCGATACCGGAAAAGAAAAAAAGATCGCTCGCAGGATAGCCCTGGGCCTCCTTCAGGAAGAAATCCCCATGCAAGAATGTCCAGAGCGGAAAACGCTTGATATAGTAATTCTCTATTATATTCAAGTTATAGGAGATACTACATAATAATAACAATGGTCGGGGCGCTCTTCTCATCTTGCGTCTCTGCCCGAATTGAGAATCCTCTGCCGCCGGAAGCATTGGAGGGAGTAAGTCAGGTATGCCTTGAAAGAGTGGAGAGCGAAGATTTCGCCGGCGTTCAGCGCGTGCCTTATCTGGATGTGCCCCAGAAGATTATGGATCTGCTCGGCATAGAGGTGGCTGGCTGCGAGAATAGCCAGGCCAGGATTCAGGTATTCACCAGATCGCGGCCTCTGGGAGCTTCCTAACAGGCTTCGGTTTATGGAGCGAATGGATAAACGGTACCCCAGGAAAACCTACGACGGTAGAGCAGAGGCCGTTGAGGCATTGAAGGCCATTTCCGGTAAGGGTCTGGGGACGGATCTGAGCGCCTGGAAGAAGTGGGCGGCGAGCAATAACATCCAGATTCCATAATCAGGCGGTTTAACGCAGGAAGAAGCGCCGGCCTGGGGCGCGTCGCGGGGTCCGGGCGCCAGGCTGAGGGCCGCAGGCCCGGGAGAGTCGCCCAACCGGAGGAGAATCCCGCAACCCGGGGAATTCGGTTGTATTGCAGCCCGGCTCTATTGCGCCGGGCCAGGCAGAATTATCAGCGCATACAGACAGGCCAGGCTTACGCACCAAATAATTGATGCCGTGAGAATGCGAAAGAAACCAATCCTTCGCGCCGCCGGATGTTTAAAATAACCCTGATGGGAAAACCTGCGTATGATCAGGCCATAGGAGGTGTGCAACGAAAGGCAGATTTCCAGAAGGCCGTTGTAGAGATTCATGAAAAAGAAAAGGTTCGCAAAGATTAACCCACCCAGGCCCAACACTACCGCGAACCGCTTTTTCAGTAATTCGGGAAGTAGCTCCAGCAGTTCGGGGAGTAGTTCGGACAATGCCGAGTCGTGAATATAGATGGGGCCCGCCACAGACAGGATCAGAATCAGGCCAAAAAGGGGGATGGACAGAAACTCGTAGAGATGGCGGAGAAGGCGATCCCGTTTGCGTTCGAAGCGGAGTCGCGCCCTGTTTAATTGCTGCCATTGCTCCGGGGAAAGAATGCGACCAGGAAGCGAAATAAGGCTCCACAGGTAGAACAGAAATTGGCCTGCAAGGATAAGCAAGACCACAAAGGAAAGCAGGGCGGATGCCATAGCCATTTCATTCTTTTGTTTCCGAGCTTTGTTTCGCAATTAAAAACTCCGGTTTTAAATTGGGAAGAGGCTCCGCCGATCCCCTTCGGACGTTCGGGCATCGGCCGTTCTGGTTGATTTTCGATCTGTCAGAAATGGGCACTGTATTCTCTTGCCCGGGTTTTTCGTTCATCGTTGGCGCGAATACGTGTGGCGCGAAACACACTAAAAATTAGTTCTGTAAGCTAGAAAAGTTGTATCCTCCGGGAACCGGTCCGCGTCCATACTATCAGGCCGCTGGTCCGGGCGGCCTGCCTTAAAAACATGCCGGACAGGAGATACAAATGAAACGTATCCTAATTGGAGCTCTAATTGCTCTACCTCTTGCATTCGGTTCTATTGCTGCCGATGAAGGGGAACAAATCCTCGAAGAGTGCCTCATGGAAGCCGATGGCCGAGGCTATGATATCGAGAGCGACGCTTTTGCCGACCGAGTGGCAACAGCTATCTTAGAAGAGGACGAAGGAACCATGATGGAAATTTGTCCTAACACGTTTAATAAATACGACGACTGATCTAATTCATAATCGTATTTGGGCCGCTCGAAAGGGCGGCCAACTCTGGTAAGTGCCTTCCATTGCGGCGATTCAATGTGACCTCGGTGCACTGCCATTAGGACCGGGGCCTTGCCTTCCGCTCACTGCGTCTGGCGCAGAACCGTCAAAACTTATTCATTGCTCGGCGGACCATTACCCCATTGACCTCGATCTGCAGCCCGATCGCCATGACCATGGCGCGAGCATCTTCATTCGCTTTCTTACTATTGACTCTCCATTGTAGTCTGGTTGTAACTGCTCCCCGGAGGTTCAGCTCTTCGCAAAGAGAGGCGTTGTTTCCGCAAACTGCGCCTCTGGAGCAGCCTGTACGTATCTTCTGGAACGCTAATCGAATTCCATTTATAGAAGCCCAGAATGATCGCGATCTGGCTCTGGCCATGGGAATCGTTCATGCTCATCTGCGCGGGGGACAAATCCAGGTCTTCAAGCGCGTAGTACAGGGACGGCTTTCCGAAAGCTTCGGTCCGCTGACTGCGGACATTGACCATACGCTTCGCATCATGGACATAGGTCGGGCGGCGCCGAGCATCGTAGAATCCATGGATGCAGAAAGTCGAGAGTACGCAGAAGCGTATGTTCGCGGCTTAAACTACTATCGTGAGATAGTGTATCCAGATGGGCAAAGCAATTGGCCTTCCCTGGGAGCCATGAGTCTGGAATGGGAAAGTATTACCCTGGCTGAGCTGGTGGCCATATGGCGATTGTTTTCCATAGACGTGAACTGGATCAAGTTCTACCAGGCTCTGGATGGCGTACCGTCGCAATCCCAGGAACGGTGGAGAGCGATGCAGCGTTCTGATCAAACCAGCGGCACTAACACAGGCGGACAGGACCGGGAAAAGCAGCTCCTGTCTCGCATATTCCTTTCATTGTCGCGTTCCGGGAGCAACTCCCTTGCTGTAGCTCCGTCCCTGTCCAGATCCGGATTCGCGTTAATGGCGAATGATCCTCATGTAGGACTCACTGTCCCGCCGCTCTGGTTGCTGATAGGAATTCGAACGCCGGAACTTGAGGCTGTGGGTATGACCATCCCTGGACTTCCGGCTCTGGCTCTGGGGCGCAGCGAGCATATCGCCTGGGGAGGGACCAACATGTGGGGGCTGAGTTCTGCTCTGATTCGCCTGCCTGCCGAAGTTCTGGAAAAAGCGACCGAAAAGAAAGCCACCATCGGAATTCGCGGCTGGCCGGATCGCTCCATTCGAATACGCAATTCGGCTTTTGGGCCTGTAATCTCCGATTCTCCCCTGATCGAAAGCGAAGAGCCATTGAGTCTGGCGTGGATCGGGCATGATGTCAGCCATGAACTGCTCACGTTTCGCAGGATTCTGCGAGCAAAAAATTGTGAGGATTTCAAGGATGCGTTTGCTTCATGGGCGGTTTCGGCCCAGAATTACCTTTGCGTCGATCGTCAGGGAAGCATCATGCATATTCTGGCCTATCGTAAGCCCGTGCCCGTGCCCGGGCCCGACGAGGATCAGCTCATACGAAACCCGGACGAACATTGGCAGCGGTACATCCCTGCCAATGAAATGCCGAGCAGACTAAACCCGCCCGATGGTTTCTTGATTTCGGCAAACGATGAGCCGGACTGGTCGCCCGAGTCTGTAGGGCTGTTCTTTTCGCCAAAGAATCGGGTCAATCGAATCCAGGAAATATTGCAGTCCCGAAGCTGGCATTCGGTGGATGATCTCAAGAAATTGCAGCAGGATTATTGCTCGCCCAATGCTCGACAAGGCGCGCAGGCCCTGGCGACCATTCTCGAAAGGCCAGAGTTGTTGCCAGAGCCGTCCGGTGTAGAGAGCGAGAGTGTGCGGAGCCGGAGTACGACCAGGAGCACGAGCAGAAGCGAGGATGCTCATCATCCAGGACGGCAGTCGCCGGACTCCGAAAGCTCTGCTGACCTGACCAGTCTGAGCGATGGAGACCAAGCACTTGCGCTTCAAACCATTCGTAACAACGCCAAGGACCTGATTGCAGCATTCCATTCCTGGGATGGCTGCTATCGAATCGGCGATAGCGGCCCCCTGATCTTCGAGACCTTCCTGGCGGCGGTTCGAGACGAACTGGGTTTGCCGCCGGGGCAGGGCGAGCAGTGGAAGGAAACATTGAAAGCCTTGCACGAAAGCGAAGAATCTACTGAAATTTTGCTAGATGCCATGGAGTCCGCTAACGCTATCATCGAAGCAGAAGCCGTCTGGAATCTGACTACTCCGGTAGCGCATCCGCTGGGAAATCTGCCGCTACTGGGCGGCCTCTGGACACTGGATGAAGTGGCCGAAAGCGGCGGTACCCAGACCGTGATGAAGCGCGGATTCCTTTTTGAAGACGGCGAGCCTCGAGTAACCTACGGCGCCAACGCACGCCACATTTCGGATATGTCGGATCCGGATGCGAACTACTTCGTGTTATTCGGCGGTCAGGACGGAATCATGTATTCGCCGCAGACCACCGACCAGGTGGAGCTCTGGAGAACGGGCCAGTATATTCAGTTACCGCTTAGTCGGGAGGGCCTGGAGGACTGGGACGTTCAAATGCTGCAACCGGTAGAGTAAGATGTGTCAGAATGGAAACCCTTTGCGTCCTAATTAGCCGTTCTTTCGATTAACCTGAATGGTTTTCGCAAATTCCTGTGACCCATCCCTGTCACACGTCCGCGGTATCCTGAATAAATGGCCTTCGAGCTACAACAAGTGGAAGTAGATATCCTTCGAGCGCTTCTGAAAAAGCAGGGAGGACGTTGCATTCGAAGAAGTACGTCTAAGACGGCGTATAGTCATCGCGGATCCGGTAGCGAGTCACTCAATTCGATATTGGTTCGCACCCGGTATCGTCCACCGCCTGGAAGACTCTGGATTGATGAGCGCACGATTCGAGATTTCAACATCAGAAATCAGCATCCTGTGCTGCTACCCGAGGATGTGCTTCCAGGCGACGAAAGCATGTTTCTGGATCAGATAGAACCAGAGAGCGCCTTCGATGAGCGGATCGTGGTATCCAGGCCCGGGATGGATCGCAGCAAAACCGAAGCCCTGGTCTACTATGAATGGACCTGCCTGGGGGACGGATACGGTCATTACTATCTCATGCGGTTTCAGTATGGTCGATGGATGAGAGTGATGCGCGAGATCGACTTCATCTCCTGATGGCCGGGAACTGTGGCAGCGCCATGTCGCACAGCCATTTCGCAGTGGGCCATGCGTCCCGGTCCTCTCGGGGGCCCGGGGCCGGGCGATGTCACAGCCAGGCTGTATGGTTCTGGAATGAGCGCTATCGATTATTCGATCCTGGATCCCAGGGAACTGGAAGTGATTCGCTACGTATTGCGGAAGTCTGCAAAGGGCGGGCCCGGGGTATTGAGAAGGCAGACCATTCCCCTGGAGGATGGCTTCGGCGGGCCATACCTGCGCGACGTGGCCAGATTACTCCCCGATTACATGGTGCGCGATTTCAAGTGTCGCAACCAGGAATCGATAACTCTGCCGGAAGGAGCCCTGCCCGGACCGGAATGGGACTTCCTGCAGACGCAAGATTGGGACGATAGGGAAACGGAGTTCTTCAGCGTGGCAGAGGACTATGACTTTCAGAATGGGCAAATACCATTCTATTCCGTTTCCCGGCCGGCCATCTGGTGGGATGGCCGAGCCAGCCTGATTTTTGTTCAATGGTTCGGTGGGCTGGGAGGATTGCAGTCCGACTATATACTGCTGCACTACAATCACACATTGGAGCGCTGGTATCGTTTGCGTCGCGTTGTGGCCGGCACCTCTTGAGCGCGGCCCCGTGGCCGTGGGCATCGATGCAGCTCTTGAAGTGCGCGGGATTATGTCACATTGGAGCATCCTCGTCGCATTTGCGGAGGATCTGCTCCGGCCCTGCTTTGGCCACAGACACAAAAAGCCGGTTTCAAAGCCGAATTCGCCGTCATTTGCGCATTCTGTGTCAATTCTGGTTGACCCGGTACAGCCGCCCCGGAACCTGCACTTTGCGAGGTAGTCATCATGTATGCAATTATTGAGCTGGCAGGAAAACAGCACCGAGTAAGCAAAGATCAAGTGTTCGTTTCTGAACGCACCGGTGTAGAGCCTGGAAAGGATCTGTCCTGCGAGTCTATTCTGGCAGTGGGAGAGGGTTCTGACCTGAAAGTAGGTCAGCCTTTCGTTTCCGGGGCTTCGGTAAAGCTGAAGGTTCTGGAAGACATCCGTGGTCCCAAGATCAAAGGCTTCAAATACAAAGCCAAGACTACCTATAGAAAGTCCTGGGGCCACCGTCAGGATCTGCAGAAGCTGCAGGTGGTAGAGATTAAGAATTGATTGAAGTCCAATTCTGGACGGATCATAACCAAAGGGTTAGAGCAATTCAAATAAGCGGCCATGCCGGACTGAGCAGTCCCGGAACCGACGTTCTTTGTGCTGCTGTGAGCGCTCTAACCTACACTTTGCGGGATGGTATCCAGGAAATCCTGGAAAAGGAAGTCCGCAGCAACCTGGAAGAAGGGGATTTTTATCTGGAGCTTGAATCCGAAGGGGACCCGGGAACCGAGCTAATCTTTGCTACGGTTCTGCAAACCCTGAAGAAACTGGCGTTGCAATACCCGGAAAGGCTTCAGATCAGGAGAAAAGAAAATGGCGCATAAGAAAGGTGGCGGCTCAACCAAGAACGGTAGAGACAGTAATTCCCAGAGACTGGGAACCAAAATGTTTGGCGGACAGGTAGTGCGCGCAGGCAATATTATTGTAAGGCAGCGTGGAACCAGAATCCATCCGGGTGAAGGTGTAGGTCTGGGACGAGATCACACTTTGTTTGCTCTGGTGGACGGAAAGATCCAGTTCTCGCACATCAACCGTTCCAAGAAAAAAGTATCCATCGTACCTGCTTCCTGATCGGAGCGGGTACCTGACCCACTGGCTCCGTGACCCTTGAAGTTCATCGACTCGATAGAGATCCTCATTCGAGGAGGGCACGGGGGCTCGGGAGCCGTAAGCTTCCATAGAGCAAAGTACGTTCCCAAAGGGGGCCCGGATGGCGGCGACGGCGGTCATGGCGGCTCCGTAAAATTCCTTGCCACAAACCGGGTGTCCACACTCGGAAAATTCAGAAGCAAAAAGTCCTATGCGGCCCGGCCCGGCGAAGCGGGTCAAAAACGAAACCGTAGCGGCGCCGACGGGGCGGATTTAACCCTGCAGGTTCCTGTTGGCACAGTAATTACCGATGCCGACACCGGCGAAGTCATCGCCGATCTAAATTTACCGGACTCGGAAGTAGTGGCCGCCCAGGGCGGTCGTGGCGGTCAGGGAAATGCTCGCTTTGCCAACTCTATAAATCAGGCGCCGGAATATGCGCAGCCTGGACTACCAGGGGAAGAAAAACGTATCCAGCTTAACTTGAAGTTAATTGCCGATGCCGGCCTGGTAGGTCTGCCCAACGCCGGTAAGTCCACGCTGCTTTCCAAAGTCACCGCCAATCAGGCCAAAATCGGTGCGTACGCATTTACTACTTTGAATCCCAACCTGGGCGTTCTGGAAAACAATGAGGAGCGCAGAATTCTCATGGCAGACATCCCCGGGATTATTGAAGGAGCCTCCAAAGGCGCCGGTCTGGGGCTTTCCTTTCTACGCCACATTGAGCGGGTTCGCGTCATTATCTATATTCTGGATTTGACCTCCGTGGATCCGGCGGCGGATCTTCGCATGCTTCGCATGGAGCTCAAGCATTACAATCCGGAGCTAACGGAAAGGCCCGGTTTCATTATACTGAACAAGCTGGATGAAATCGATTACGACGAAAAGTTCGCCAGCGAATTGGCCCAGGCTTTGAAGGAAGAAATGCAGGGGCTGGCCGAAGACATAGTTTTCATCTCCGCAAAGGAGCAGGCCGGTCTTCAAGAGTTTAAGGATAAGCTCTTTGCCTGCTTTCCGGAGATTACCCAGGCCGAAAGGATGCTCTCTATCAATGCGAACGAAATATCTGAAAGCGCTGAATGATTGCCGGCGAATCGTAATCAAGGTAGGTACCGGCCTTCTGGCGGATTCCACCGGTTTTCAGTCGGGCATGATCAAGAAACTGGCCCGGGAAATCGCTTATCTGAAAAGGAACGAAAAACAGGTAATCCTGGTTTCCTCCGGTGCAGTAGGCGCCGGTCGCGAGGCTCTTAAGAGTAGACCCGGTTATGAGCCCCTTGCCGAGCCTGGGCTTTCCCGGAAACAGGCTCTGGCGGCTATCGGGCAGGTGCATTTGATCTCTGAATACGGGCGCATCTTTCGCGAGCACGGAATACATACAGCGCAGCTACTTTTCTCCGCCAGGGATTTTCGTGATCGCCGGGCCTATCTGAACATCGGTCATACTTTGAATGAGCTGCTTTCCCTGGATGTGGTGCCCATCATTAATGAAAATGACACCGTTTCCACCGAGGAACTCAAGTTCGGCGATAACGATATGCTTAGCGCCGCCTGCGCGGGATTATTCCACGCCGACTGTCTGATTATTCTAACTACAGTAGAAGGTTTTCTGAAAGACGGTAGCAGAGTGCCTTTCATTCCGCAGGTGGACTTTGAGACGATTTCTTTTGCGGGCGGCCCCACCGGTCCGGGTAGCGGCGGAATGCGCACAAAGATGGAAGCGGCCCGGCTGGGTCAGAAGGTAGGTCACTTTACAGCCATTCTTCCCGGTCAGACGGAAAGTCCCATCCAGAGTCTGATGCAGGGCATGGATCTGGGAACCCTGATTCCTCCGATGCAGACGAGATGGTCGAATAATCCCGATCGTAGCGATGTTCCGGTCTCCAGCGCAGAGGAAGGCGCGGTGGCCTCAGGCTCTTCGGCTGACAGGGCAGACCCGGAAAGCGGACGGCCCGGGCGTCTTGACAGCGAACCCAGGATTGCGGCGCGAAAAAAATGGATTCTTTACGTTCCCGGAGAGGGTAATCTGTATGTGGATGACGGAGCTCGCAAAGCTCTTCTGGAACGAGGGGCATCGTTGCTTTCGGCAGGCATAGAACGGATGGAAGGTTACTTCCGGCAGGGCGACGTTGTGGAAGTGATCGATTCGGCCAACATGGTAATTGCTCGCGGACTGGCCTCGCTGCCTTCGGTGGAGCTCGAGTCCGTAATTGGCCAGGGAAAAAGCTCGGTAGAGGCCATTCATCGAGACAACATGATAGTGGATTTGCATCCGCGGCTCACCGGTTGAGTTCCTTTTTCATCCGGGCCCGCTTCGCGAAGAGCCACAGGTGGCAATGCGGGGCCTTCGTGGCGAGTCAACGTTAGGGCGGTTGCCGAGGCAGTCATCGAGGCGGTTGCCAGGGTAGTTATCCAGGGAGTTATCTATGAAAACACTGTATCTCGAAAGCGTGGGCGGAATCGCCGGAGATATGTTCACCGCATCTTTTCTAAATGCGGGAATAGTCGATCTGCGCGAAATGAATAATATCCTGGAAATACTCAAGCTACCCGATGTTCGCATCCAGGCAAGCGAAACCAGGCGAAGGGGCGTTCCCTGCACGTACCTGGAAGTGCACATAGATTCGAATCAATGGAAGAACCGTTTTCATTTTCGCGCCGACGGCCAGCTTCGCATGTACGAGATGATTGAGTACTTGAATGGACTTACGCTGGAGAGTCAAACTCTGCAGCTTGCCCGGGAGATCCTTCTAATACACGCTTCCGCCCGTCAGGGAAAGCCCTATTCCAGTAGCGGCGTGGCCGCATCTCTTGCTCGTCAGAATCAAGAAAGAACCGCAGCGGAAGCGCAAATTGACGGTCTACCCCGGCCAAATCCGCAAGCCGAAACGGACGAGCCAGGGCGCTCCCCATCTCAGAGCCACCAGCTTAAGGACCAGCAGGATGACCCGCAGGGCATCCAGGCATTCAGCGGGGCACGGAATCCCGCCTCTTTACAGGATAACTTCGATCCGCAGGATCCGGCGCTCCAATCGCTCTATGATGCAGGCGAGGTGGTAGATCTCCTGGTGGATGCCGTATTCGCCGCCCATTGCGTGCGAAGAAGCGAAGCTACCTCTTTTTACGCTTCTCCGGTGCGGTCCGGCGGAGGCCTGCACGGAGACGAGCGGCACCCGGTGCATCCAACAGCGGAACTTTTTCGCGGACTCCCTGTAATCAACTTGAAGGCCTCCCTGGATGAGGCGTTGCGGGAACTCTCTACTCCGACCGGGCTTTCTATCCTGAGGGCGGTGGATCCATCCTTCTTGCCAACCTGGCCCGAAGGCAGGGTTCGTTTCATGGGCGTGGGTGGAGGCGCCTTTGACTCGGACCAATTCGCCAATCTGTTCCGTGTCGTTTTGCTGGACAAAACCACAGATCCGGGGCTGTACAGCGCATCGAGAAGGGAGCCAGAAGGATACACCACTATTCAATATGATGTCCGCTGTGGTCTGTCTCCTACGAAGCCGGAAAAAATGGCCGGAATCCTGGATGACCTGGAAAAGCACGGCGCTTCCGACGTTCGTCTATACCAGCGCAAGGATCCTTCCGGCAAGCCTTCCCTGGGCCTGGCGTTCATTTGTAACGATGACGACCTTACCGCGCTTTCCGACCATCTGCTGACCAATACCACCGCTTTCGGGATTCGCTATGAGAAGATCCGACCCGGAATGCCACGGCCCGCCTCCTCTTCACGGCCCGCAACGGGCGGGCCTCCTGTGGCTCCCTCCGGTGGTATGGGTGGTATGAGCTCAACGGACGATAATCCGTACTCCTAGGTTCCCGGCGCCCACAGGGTTCTCCCGCGCCATGCGGGCCCAATCGATCCGCCGAGCTCACATCCTGCACCGGGGTAATGCGAAGCCCGCTTCGGGCAAAGTGCCAATAAAAAGGGCATAATCTGTCCTGGGTTTCGGCGAATGCCTCCTTTGCCCGCACATTCTCCAGTCCACCCCGGGTTTTGGCTGGCACACTATTTGCATTCTTCCGAGGGCGGGTTCAATGGCTCAGGCCGCACGGATCCAGCAAGGAATTGAAGTTAGCGTTATGGAAGGAAGTGTCATGGAATCCTCGGAGAGAGCCATTTACTCCAGAGTGGCGGGTCGCGCCGGGCATCGACTGGATGTGGGAGTGCTAAAGGAGCCCTCTGGCTACAGGATCAAAATCGAATCGGATGGAAACGAAGTCGGGGTGCTGTTTCGCCTGGCCGCGGTGCTGTATTGTCATAATTGGAGCGTTATGGAGGCCAAGATCAGTACTCCGGAAAGAAGCCTTATCAGCGACGAGTTTCTGATTCGTGCAGGCGAAGCGGGCCAGGAGCTGGATGAGAGTTCTTTGAAGCTGATGATCGACGATCTCGAAAGACTACTCTTTGACGGAATATCGGTGTTGGGTTATCTTACCGAGCATTCCAGGGAAGCGCCCAGGCCGGAGATAGGTTACGGAGAAGGGCAGGTATTCATTCGAGATCTGGACGAAGAAGTGGTTATCGAAGTCCGCGGTCAGGATAAGGCCGGTCTGCTATTGGCTTTATCGCAGGCTTTCTATCTTATGGATATAAGCATTATGGAGGCGTCCATCTTCACCGATGAAAAGGCCCAGGTGCATAACCTTTTCCTGATAGACCGTTCGGACCTTCGTTTCCGAAACCGGGAGTTCAGGACCAGGCTTACCGAAGAGCTACGCTACTTGATCTAGATGCCTGGCTGCCTTGCACCCCGGGCTGCCGGCCATTTGGTGCTCCGCGCCTGCTGGCTCCGCGCTTATTGGCTCCGCGCCTGTTGAACACTCCATAACTTTCCAGCGCGTATTCCAGGTAATGTGCAGGGGGCTGAACCCGGGTATCTTACATACACCCACGGGGCATCAATCGTTGTGGGAATAAAGGGGAAGTCCAATGAATTTGTAAGTCACCTTGCCGCGATCTCGGGTACGCGAGAATACAAATTTCAGCACCGAGAACTTTTCATAACCCGCGCCGGGTTCCAGTTCGTAATCCCATAGAAAGCCATAAACGCTTCCCCATTCGCGGAAGTTATTCTGTCTTCCTCGGTACCTGTCATAGTATAGGAGCCCACCCATAAGAAGCGTTCTTGTATGCTCCATTTTTGCAGGATCCTCGTTTCTGTACCAGAGCAGTCCCAGGCCCAGACCCTCTGAAACATCGCCATCATCCGAATACGACCAGCCCAGAAGCGGCGGTATGAGAACCTGCCGATCGTTTCCTTCGTAATCAATCCAGTAAAGGGGAAGAAAGCTATGGTGCCAGCCTAGATCCCGGTCAACCATAACGAAACTCAAGAGATTCGCGTTCCAGCGGTCCCTGTAATTATAGGATTCATACCCGCCCAGAGCCCGCCAGAGAAGGGCGGTTTCGCTTCCGTCCGGGGTTCGCTCATAGTAGGTGGAGCCAAGCAAGAAGTCCGTTTTTCCCAGAGAATCTCCGGATTGATTTTTGTTCCATTCGGACTCGAACAGAATCGGCGTGTAGTAGCGACTGTAATCCGCGCCGTCGCTTTCTACCCATACCGGGCCCTGCAACCCGTAGTATCCATCGCCCTGCCAGTTGTTGAAGGTCAGCAGAGGGATAAAATGGAAGGATGTTTCGTCCGATTCGGACTCATACCAATACAGCGGCAAAAAACTATGATGAAAGGAATCCCCCGGACCGTCGGCCAGTACAAAAGAGAGGACGTTTAAATTCCAGGAGGTACTGGTATTGGCCGAAGAGGAGGAACTGGCTCCCGAGGAGTCATACCCGAAAAGAATCCGGTAAAGTCCGCCGTAATTCGTGCCGTAGGGGCTGCTTTCGAAATAGAAGCTTTTGAACAGGAAAGACACTTCCCGGCTCTGGCCCGAATCCGTTCTGGTCCATTCGTTCTCATAGATTAGCGGAATGTACTGCCGGGCGTAATCGGGGGATGAGTGCCGATAAAAGATTCCGTAGAATCCCGTGTAAGAGTCGCCTTCCCACCAGTTGAAAACAAGAGGAAACAGGTGAAAACTGGAATCGATTCCCTCTTTGTGGTCCCAGCTTGAATAGTACACCGGACCAATGAGCATATCCAGCGAGGACGGTCCTTCTTCGTAGTAGTAGATTGGCCCCCAGTGCGATCGGCTCTCCGAAGGCCCGAATCCGAAGTAGAGCGGGAAAAGCACCAGGTGTTCGTCTTCCGCATAGAAGAATAGCGGAAGGATGTTTATATCGCTTTCGGCTTCTTCCCCGCCGGTCCAGCTGATCAGCCAGAACAGCCGGTTTTCGCTTACTCCTCCGCTGCTTTCGCTCCAGTACACAGGAGAAATAAACGATGAGTCTTCGCCATCGCTTTCGTAGTAATACAGGGGAAATACCGCATGATAGTCGCGGCCATAGAAGAATAACGGAAAGAGCCTCAGGTGATCTGTTTCGGTGCTCTGGTCGTCCTGGATGGTGCTTTCCCGATGTCCCAGGATCAGTAGATTCTGGGTCTTCCTGTTGTTCTCTACTCCTGAATAGTAGAAAGGTACCGGAAAGAAGGACCAACTGGAATGACTGGCCGGACTGCGTACTTCTCCCGAAAGATATAGGGGCGAATAGAAGCCGCTACGCTCCTGCATAGGTTCGGATGAACCCGGTCCATAGCTCTTTTCTTCCGTTGAATAGGACAGCGGAGTTAGACTGAACTCGGAGTAGCCCTTTCCATCCGGATCCTTCTGCCGTTTGCTATAGTACACGGGCAGAAGTCGGCTTCCCGATTCGGCCGGAGAATCGTAGCTGTTGTAGAATGGCCAGACGATGCTGGTCTCTGTGCGTTCCGCCACACGATCTTCTTCGTCCAGGTACAGAAATAGACCGTAGGAATGCAGGCTGTAATCCGGGGTCTCCTGGGAAGCGTAGATGGGCAGAAATAGCGGAAACAACACGAAGTAATGATTCGGGGCCTCGTCGTAGCTCATGTAAGCGCCCGGAATGACTGTTACCTGGTCGGCCGAAGCGTCGTCCCAGCTAAGCCAGAACAACGGTAGAGCTCGTGCATGGTGTCGAGTATCGGCGGTTTCCCGGGCAAAGAGGCCAAAGAGTACGCTCCAGCCAGAAAAGCGGATTGAGTTATCCCGGTTGATGGACGTGTCTTTCTTAATGGCCACCCCCTCTTCTGTTTCCAGCGTTTCGGGCTGATTGTCCGTTCCCAGGTCATCCGGATCGAAGGTTTCCACCGACAGAATCTGAGAGCCCTCCGGAATTTCTTCCCGCCTTTCCGGAGCCAGGACGCGGGTGTCATCCGTCTCCTGCAGCGGAATCCGGGCCGAATAGCTGAAAAGGTTGTAGAACCAGCCAACGTCGGTGTCCAGCACAGACACTGCCTTTGTTTCTCCGGTAACCGTATTTACTCTAACGTTTAAACTTTCTTCGGATAAAGATATACCGCCCAGGTTCACGTGGTAATTCTTTACCGGGTCTTCGTAATTGAAATATAGCGGCACCATGACGTTCCCGCTGGAGCCGCTTTCCTCTTTGTTTATCCAGGAGTAGTAGGGAAGCACCCAGAGATACTCGGTGGTTTCGTCCTTGCGAAAGAAATGAGCCGGCCCGAAATTTAGCTCTCGCTCCGGATTCCGGTCTTCGAAGTATAACGGAACAACGTGAGTATAGCCGTTTTCCCCTTCCTTCCAGAAAAACAAGGGCGCAAAGAAAAAATCATTCAATTCGTCGTTAGTTTCGTTCCAGTTTGCCAGAAGCGCAATATTGAAGTGATCTTTCCTTACCACTCCGGTTGCTTCGGTTACTATATCATGGGAGTGGTAGTAAGGGGGGAGAAACCTCAAATAGCCATCCTCGCTGTCCCTGGTATAAAAGATGGTCAGATAGTTGGTTTTTCGTGTGCTGCCGTCCGTGCGATAGGCGTACAGTACCGGGAGGAGCGGGAAGAGAATAGATTTAGTCTCAGCGGTGCGATCGTAATAATGTAAGAGGCCCCAGGAGTTGAAGTGGTCCGGGCCGCTGGTCTGGAAATACAGCGGAACCAGGTATGTGTAAGGATCCTCGCCGTACCCCTGGAAGTATAGAGGCGCAAACCAGAATCGCTCCATGGAGTCGCCTCGGGTTTTCCAGTCCATAAGCAGCGCAATGTTATAATGATCTTCAAATTCCGCCGGCGGAGCGTTGCTGCCCACTACAGGATTGCCCCGGGGATTGTTTACGCTGCGAAAAGGAGGGAGTTCTTCGGACTTATAGCTCGCCGCTCGGGCCTGCATATCCCGGGATTGGATTCGCTCCCTGGAATGATAGTACGGAGGTAAGAATGTTGTACTGCTGTCCGCGCTGCTATCCCAGTAGAACACTGTTAGCAGGTTGTGACGACTGTAGCCTGGCTCCGATTTCGATGCATAGACAATGGGAATCAGAGGAAAGCCAAATATAGACGAGTCCTGGTCTTCGCTGTAATAATGTAGGAGGCTAAAGTTTGTATCGCCTTCGGGTTCTGAGTCGCTAAACCATAGCGGCGGAATATGAAAGTAGCCGTCGTCCCGGGTGTCGTGGAAGTAGAAAGGCAACCATCGAACGCTATAGTTAGGCCGCTTTTCCCAGAGATAAAGAGGCGATATGGCCGACCAACCGCTTTCATCCTCACTATAATGGAAGACCGTCAATAAATTTGTACTGCTGCTATTTTCTGTCTCCCGGTTTGCATAGAGAATAGGTAGAATCGGAAATCCGGTCCTGCTGGAATAGCTTGTATTGCCGGAGCTGCTATTGGTCTCATAGCTGCGATAATGCAATGGACTGAAATGGAATGAATCCTCTGCGTTGGGGCGGGCCGAGGATTCATAAAACAGCAAAGGGAATATGAAAGAGAAGTAATCCCGGTTCGCCGAAGACTGGGATTCGTAATAGTAAAGTGGAAACAGGGTACTGTAGCTCTGTCCCCGGGCCGGATTCGAACCTCCGTAATAGAGCGGAAAAAAAGCGTGGTCGTAATCCCGATCGTTATCCGGCCCCTCCTCGGAGGAGTAGAAAAGGAAGAAGTAAAGATCCCAGATTTTGCTGGTGCGTCTATCGACCCTGGAGATCCAGAAGGTGGAGTTGATTCTGGTTTCATCGGAGTCGTACCTTCGATGATAGAAAAGCCCCGGCACAGGCATGGCAAAAAAGCTATTGCGCTCATCGATTTTGCTATCCAGACTATAATAGAAGGGAAAGAACCGGGTGGATTTGAAACGGGGGTAGTCTTTGTGTTTGTAAAGCCAGAATAGCTGGTTTGAGTAATGGCCTTCCCAGTCTTCCATCACCCAGAAGATGGCATCCACCGGCACCTTGCGGGCTTTCTCCGATCCATAGTAGGTCTCGGGCTCGGGCTGTAAATCCGACCAATCGTCCCGGGCCGCCAGGGGAGAAACGATTGCGGCTGAGAGCACGAAATATAGGATGTAGTTTAATACCTTCATGAACTTAGCGCAGAACAAAGACGCCAATATGCAGACGGATACTGCAAGTGCAACAATAGACGTGAGTTCCAATCGTCTTGTTTTCCTTATTTCTCTGGATCATACACTTAGAAATGATCTTTCGGATCAATTGGCCAACTACGGCTTCGACATATTGCCCTTCCCTGACCTGGAGGCGGCTCGAGTGACCATGCAGGCCAAGGTTCCCCTGGCCATGATAGCCGATCTATCCGAAGCTCACGATGAGAATCCTATGACTCTTGCAGAGCTCAAGCTATTTAGGCATCAAGCCGTTCCCGTTTTGATTGTCTCCAATGAAGACAGTTTTGTTTCCAGGCTGCAGGCTGTCCGCTTTGGCGGTGACTATTATTTCCAGAAGCCGGTGGACCTTTTTAGCATTGTGGAGGTGCTGGACCGCCTTACGGAATCCCTGCTGCCGGATCCGTATCGGGTGCTTGTTGTGAAGGGGCCGGCCACTGACAACAATGCGGTACAGGCCCTGGATGATTCCCCGGATGTGAGCATTTTTCGATTGGATGCGCCGGATGAAATATTTGATGCCCTGCTGGAATTTGATCCAGAGCTCGTACTGCTGGATCTCTATTATCCGGAATGTCTGGGTATGGAGCTTTCCTCGGTAATTCGTCAACAGGACGGCTACGGTGGCCTGCCGATTCTGTTCCAATCTCCAGAAACGGATCCGGAAAAGAAAGGGGCTGCCCTGAAGCGGGGCGGCGACGAGATCCTGTCGTCCAGCATTAGCGCCGCAGATTTGTACAGATCTATTGCTCTAAGGGTGGAGCGCTACAGAACGGTGATTTCCCAGACCGTGCGAGACAGCCTTACCGGCCTTCTGAATCACACAACCACTCGCAAGAAGCTGGAAACCGAAGTGCAACGCTGTCAGAAGCAAAGCGAGATCATGGGATTTGCCATGATCGACATAGATAAGTTCAAACACGTGAATGATACCTACGGCCATGCGGCCGGGGATCGAGTGATCCAGAACCTGGCCAGGCTCCTGAAGCAAAGAGTTCGGCGATACGACGTTGTGGGTCGCTACGGCGGGGAGGAATTTGCGGTGATTATCTCCGGTTTAAACAAGGAAAGCATCGGGGCCATGATGGAGACCATTCGGGAAGATTTCTCAAACGTGGTGCACAGTTATCAAAACTACCAGTTCCAGTGTAGCTTCAGTTGCGGTCTGACTTTTTTCCCGGATCTGCCGGATGCGCAGCAACTGAATGATGCCGCCGACGAAGCGATGTACAAAGCGAAGTCCCGTGGCGGTAATCAAATCCAAATCCGCTTGCCCTGATAGCCGCCGTCCACAATCCATCCAATATTCCGGTTCATTGTTTCCAGAGCCAGCCCATGAGGGTCGCGATGGATGGGTCTTCAGGCCTCTTTGCGCCGAACAGCGGAGCATTCCATGGATCAGCTACTTCTGATGCTAGTCATCATCAACCCGTTTGCGCAGGTGCTGTATCTTGCCGATTTGATGAACGAGCTCTCTTTTCGAGACTTCGTTCGTGTGCATTTGCGGGCATCGCTACTAAGTCTGGGGATATTTCTGATCTTCACCCTGTTCGGGCAAATGCTTCTGCAACATGTGTTTCAGGTGCAGCTGGCATCACTGCAGGTTTTCGGGGGTATCATAATGCTTTTCATCGCCTTCAGATACATCTCCCAGGGCGCCGGGTCCAACCTGTTATTTCGAGGAGACATCTCCGAACTGGCTCCTCAGATCTCTCTTCCGTATATGGTAGGACCGGGCACTATTTGGATTTCCATTCTACTCGGCGAAATCTATGAGCCATACATTTCTGTGGGAATCATATTCGCTGTTCTGGGGATTAATTTTCTGTTTGTGATTTTGATTTGCCTGATCTTCGAACGGGTCACCGGCCGACGGGAAACGCGCCTGGGAAAATACTTCGCCATCCTTATGCGAACCAATGCGCTTTTCATCGGCGCTATTGCCATGGAGATGGTGGTGACTGGTCTGAAGGCCTCGTTTCCTGTCCTGGGCGAGGCGCAGGCGTGGCTGTAGAAAGTGCGTGGTCAATGAGTCCATTTATTAAATCCTGATGGATGGCGCTGGATACGATTCCGGTAAAGTACCCGGTAAGATATCCAACAACATCCAGCACTACAGCTACCATGGAACTGTCCTGGGCGAAAATTCCCTGCTTCTGCTGGTAGGCGTAGATATGAAGCGAAATCTTATAGTCCACATAGATTCCCCAGATTCCGCAGGTCACAATAACCAGTAGTAGATCCAGACCGTAATCATTGTCTGTGGGCGATTTACCGGTCAGGAACGTAAGCTCTTGATACACCTTGTAGTACCAGTAGAGTAGGTAGAATCCACAAGTAACCAGGCTCAGCACTATCACTGTGGCCACGCTTCGCTTTTCCAGGATCATGTTCCGATTTTGTCAGGATTTCAAGGATAGTAAAGCAAATTAGGGCAGGCTACGGACGGAAGGCTGCGCCTGAGTTCGAGCCCGGACTTGAGGTCGGTCCCGGGCGGGCTGCTGGCCAGAAAGGATTGACGAGTCTGTTCTCGCTTACTTTCTCGTAAGGGTGAGTACCGTAGCAGAGAGAAATACCGGAGCAGGCACCGCCGAAGAGTTTGGCCAGAAAGCCCGGACCGCTTTCAGAGAAATCCGCAAGACATCCACTGCCTTGAGAAATCAGATCCTTCTGGATGCAGCGGCGGAACTGGAAGAACGCAGGGTCCAGCAGGAATTACTGGAAGCCAACGAAAAAGATCTAAAACAGGCCGATGCCATGGGCATAAGTGAGGCCCTCAAGGAAAGGCTAACCCTGACAACTTCACGAATTCAGTCCATGGCGGACTCTCTACGGGAAATCGCCGCTTTTCCCGACCCGGTGGGCGAAGTGACACTGGGCAGGACTCTCAAGAACGGCGTACGAATGGTACAGAAAAGGGTTCCCCTGGGCGTGGTCTTTACCGTGTACGAATCCAGACCTAACGTTACTATCGATGTCGGGGCGCTTTGCATTAAGAGCGGCAATGCGGCCATTCTGCGCGGCGGCAAAGAGGCCATTCATTCCAATATCGCGCTCCATACAATCCTTGCCAGTGCCGTAGAGCGGAACGGTCTTTCTCGGGATTGTGTTCAGTTTGTGCGGGAAACGGACCGTCAGTTCATGTTCGAACTCTTAAAACAGGAGCAAACAATAGATCTGGTAGTACCCCGGGGGGGCGAGGGTCTGATTCGAGCGGTGAGCGAAAACACTTCTATTGCCGTCGTGAAGCACGACAAAGGCGTCTGCAATCTGTTTGTGGACGAAAGTGCGGACCTGGAAAAGGCTTCGGCTATAGCTATTAACGCCAAACTGCAGCGACCTTCGGTTTGTAATGCCATCGAAAACCTGCTGATTCATTCTTCTTTCCCTCACATCGCCGTCCTTCTTGAGCGACTAAAAGATGCTGGCGCCATTCTGCTTGGTTGCGAAGAAACCAGAAGAATCTATCCGGATGCGGCTGCTATGGAAGATCCCCGGCAGGAATATGCCACCGAATACCTGGATCAAAGGCTTGCGGTGAAGCTGGTAAGTTCTCTGGACGAAGCTATTGAGTTCATCGATCAATACGGAAGCGGCCACTCGGAGGCCATTGTTTCGGACAGCCAGCGTTCCATACTCAAATTTCGAGATGAAGTGGATACGGCGGCCATCCTGGTGAATTGCTCTACCCGATTTCATGACGGCGGTCAAATGGGCATGGGCGCCGAAGTGGGCATCTCCACCGGACGCATGCACGTTCGCGGCCCCATGGGAGTTAGAGATCTGACCACCACCACATATGTCCTGGAAGGGGAAGGACAGATACGATCTTGATTTCGAGTCCGTTAAGGGTTGCTATACCGCGGGGACAATCCTCGCATACCCGGGCATTTCGTCGAATAATCGGTCAGCTGGTCGGCCAGCCCGCCGGCCAGTACAGCGGCCAGCCGAGGGGCGCAGCCAATCCATTGGCCGCTGCCAGCTCTGCCTGAAAGAGATACGCCCTTGAATACTCGATGCTATCTGTTTGGAGGCTCTTTTGATCCGCCGCATTTGGGCCACCAGGTTCTGATCCAGGGACTGAAGCGAATGGCCGCGGGATCGGCAGTGGATCATATACGAATCATGCCTGCGGCTCAGTCGCCGTTCAAAACCCATCGGGATCATGCAGAGGCTCACCATAGACTGGCCATGCTGGAACTCACCCTGGAGACCCTGGCCACGGAAGAGGCCATGGTTCCCGGCGGGGGCGAAGGGGAATCTAACGGTGCAGCGTCGGTGAGCGCACCCGAGGGCCGCCAGAACTCGGTACATGACACAGGCCTTAGAGCGGTTCCGGTGGTCATCGACACCTACGAATTGAACGAAGGCGGCATTAGCTATTCGGTGCGCACAATACGCCATCTGCAAAAGCAGGGGCTGGACCCAATACTTGTGATTGGAGCGGATAACCTGTATGGCCTGGAGGACTGGAAAGAGCACACCTACCTTCTGGAAAATGTGGCCATCCTTGTTTTTATGCGCGAAGGCCAGAGCCTGGCGGGGCTGGAGTATCAGCGTGGGGAGTTACAGAAGAGGTATGCGGTGCGGTCCATCGAACTTCTGGACATCTGTCCGCCCGGTTGTGCGAGTAGCGATATTCGTCAGGCTCTCATCGCCGAAGCCGATCTGCTGAACCCGGAGGAAGCAGAACAAGACCACGCTGAATCTTTTCCTCGGAATCTGATTGCCCGCTGCCTTTCCGAACCTGTGCTTAACTACATCAAAGGCCACGGGCTCTACCAGGCGTAGCCTCCCACTGAATCCCCGGATGCCCGGCAGGAGGGTACTTCATGGGCTGGCGAACTACCATTTTCCTCCTGTTTGCTCCATGTCCTGCGAGCGTGATTCCCGCAAAGAGCCATCCCTATTGCCCTTCATTTTGCGCGGCTGTTCCATGGACTGCCCGCGTCGACTCTGGTGTTGTCGGCGCCGCTGAGAGAATTATTCCGGCATTAACCGTACGTTGGCGAAATGCCAAAAGCCTTCTTGATGAAACCAATGCCGGCATAGATCAACGGAGTATCCAACAAGGCCAGGGCGAGCTTTACAAGATAGGTTGTTATGATCACCTGCACCACCGTGACAGGCTGATCCTCACCGGGCACAAAGAATGGCATTTTCCAATAGAAAGTAAGAAAGATGCTGTTCACGATGATTGTGTCCAGCAACTGGGATACGGCAGTGGATCCGTTGTTCCTAAGCCATAGATGTTTGCCCCGGGTAAGCCTACGCCAGAAATGAAACATAAAATTATCGGTTAACTGTGCCGCCAGATAGGCAAGCATGGAAGCAAATAGAAGCAGTCCTGGCGCGTCGAAGGTAAAGGTAAATGCCGTTTGTGCTGCTGCCGATGTGGCTCCCCGCAAAGTTCCATCCTTTCCGATAATGTGGAACTCATCAGAAAAGCTTTTGGCATACTCGGCGGGTACTCGCCACACTTCAGCCGGCGGCAGAGCCTGCACTATCTGAAGAATGAGAAGCATAAGCATGCTGGCTACGAATCCGTAGACCACCATCAAATCCGCCTTCTTCTTTCCGTAAGTTTCTGATACGATATCGGTGAGCCAGAAAGTGAATGGATAGGTTACAATACCTGAAGTCAAAACGATAGACAGACTTTCTGTCCCCGGGAATAGCACAAAGAGCTTGGTGCCCACCATGTTGGTTAATACCAGCATGGTGACAAACATACTGGAAAGAAATACGTACAGATTTCTCTGGGTTTCCGTGGGATGGGGAATGAGTGGAGCTATGTCTGGATTCACTACTGCCCTTCAGATTTGCTCTGGGAGTTTTTTTTCACGATGATTTTTCTATGTGTAAGTATGCTAACTGTTTTCCCATCGATGCGAATCCCTTCGCCCCATTCCTCAAGAAAGTCATTCAGCTTCTGCCTTAACTCCTGGTTTTCCGCGCGTAGTTGTTCCAGTTCGGCATCGTCGGAGCCAGTAACCTCTGCAGCCGCCAGACCTTCTGATACTTCTGTAGATACCCCTTCCATAGAGCTTTGATCGGTTCCGGCGCTTTCGGGGCTTCCGCTGCCTTCGTCAGTTTCGCTGCGATGCAAATGCACCGGCCCCTCTACGTCCGAAAGCTGGTAGGTGTCCTGCTTGTAGTCGGTTTCAACAACCAGCAGAGGTCCCTCGGGGCCGGCGGTTTGTTCGGTAATTGTGGGAAATGCGGGCATAAGCGCCGCAAGATTGGATTGCAGGCTTTCCAGGATATGGGAACCTTCCGGATTGGCCTGGATCTGGTCGCGGATATACTCCTGCAGTTGATTCAGTAATTCGGCCTGGACCTTCTGCTTAATTGCTCGGTCTGGTTCACGGATAGAAAGTAGCTCAAATAGGCCGGCCCTCAATTGAAACTCGGTGAGCCGGCTAATGAGATCTGAATAGTCCTGGGCTTTGCGAAGAGCGCCGGAGCATTCATCGCGGACGGCCCGAATCCAGGACAGCACCGTGGCGCGATCCTTCTCGGATAGATCGCTGTGGGCTACCACTTCCTGGAGCTTGCTGTCCAGTTCCTCGGCCTTGAGGCTTTCTCTAATCAGTTGGTTTGCGCTTTGCATCCTCTATCCAGTCCACCAGTTCCTCATAAATTTCGTCTTCTGCGTCCGGATGCAAGAACAGATCGAAATGATCGTAATCATGAATCCGGTTTGCCTCGCTACCTTCCAGCCAGAGCACGGGATTGTCCGTATCGTAAGGACTGAATTGCTTTCTTAATTTCTGCAAATAGGTTTTTTCTCCCCATACAGAAAAGACCGGATAAAGGGTTTCTTCCGGACTGAATCCGTCTATCTTTCCGAAAATGAAGGCCACCGGGATGGACATTTCTCGAATCGAGGGAAACATGCGGACTGCTCCCAGGTCATCCGGAACTACAGACTCCGGGATTGTTCTCAGTTGCAGTCCTGCCTTAATATGTCGTGTATCGATGAAACCCAGGCAGGGGCCGGTGAGGTTCAAGCACTGATTGCTCAAATCTTCGCCCACCGGGAATGACGGACTTCGATACAGCGAGCCGGGGTAGGCGTAGTCCAGTCCCGAGCCCAGAAAGAATACAGAGTAGATCCGGTTACCCCGGGGGTCCTGCATGGCTTCTCCCGACGGCTCCAGCCGCCCCAGATATGGGAGCCAGCGTTGACCGCCCAGGGAAACTCCTCCGGCAACGAATTGATTGCATTCGCAGTCCGTTCGCACCAGGGAAATGGCCTTTTCAATTTCAGTGCCCATGACAGTGGTCTGGATGGGCGAGTGATTCTTCCACATTAGTATGTAAACGTTATGATCCTCAAAGGACTGGATGAGTCCGTCTTCCCGACCGAGGATGCCGGGAGCGAATAGAATTGGATCGAGCAGAATGATGGAGCTTCGATCTGCCTTTATTGTTCCCACACTATATACTTCCAGGGTCTCGGTCTGGCCTACCGGATTGGCCCGGGGACCGCTCTCCGAAAAATTGGGCGCTTCTGCTTCGAGGCGCTGCACGGCTGCAACAAGCATTGTTGCCGCAAGGAATAGTCCTGAAATCCTTCGCAGGTTATAGGTAACGTTTGCTATCTGGACTTTAGATACGAGCGCTGCTATGGCGCGCGGTACATTTCCGTTGCTTACAATTTGAGAGGCTACATTCCTGCTGGACGGTGATTTGCGAATGGCTCCGGTCATCGGTTCAGTGCTGGCCACTTTGGCCTGTAAGGACTCAGTTAACGCTTTAGTTACGTTCATTCAACCACTCCAGAATTACCGGGATTACATCTTCCCCGGCATTGGTCCCGACAAACAGATCTGTATGCCCGTAGTCTTCGGATTGTCCGCTAGCCCGGGATGCGATGAAGAGACTCTTGTCTTCGCTGCCCAGCGACTCATAGATCTCCCTTAGCATGTAGGGCGATCCCAGGTGATCCCGACGGCCGCCGAGCACAAGGACTGGAACGCGCACACGCTTAAGGTTACGAGTGTAATTGATGGCGCCGTCTTCGCTTTTTACTTCCCCGTCTTCTACAGCGGCGGCGAATTGATCCGCCACGCCGATGGCTATGTTATTGGCCGTATGCTCTTTCATGGAGCCTTCCATGCCCTCAGGCAGGTTTTCCGGGTACCAGAACATATTCATCAGGTATTTGTCCGGCGAAAGCGAAATACAACTGTGTCTTTCCATTCGGGCCATGGAGCCCATGGGAAGCACCGGAAGTAGAAAAGAGCAGTTGCCCAGAGCATTCCAGGTGTTGAGGTTGCGTGTGGGTGTTTCAAACAGAAAGGGAGATCCGATGGTGACCAGATTCTTGATCCGTTCTTCGCCCAGGCTACCGATTCTTGCATAGGCAATCAGTCCGCCCATGCTATGGCCAATCCAGTTAACCCCGGAAGCCCCGGTTTGCTCCATAACAAAGCTAATGGCCGTATCCATATCCCGGTGGATATAATCGTCCATATTATAATCGTAGGTGTATTCGCCGTAAAAGAGGGAAGGGGAACCGGCATCCGGTCGACCCCTCAAATCCAGAAGCCAGACATCGTATCCTTGCTTCTGTAGTTGCATGGCCAGCGATCGACTGCCGTTCATTTTGTAATACTTACGGCTGGCCATGAATCCATGGCACAGTATGACCGGAAACCGTTTATTCTGAGCATTGCTTTCGGCGGAAAAGTGTTCCAGGCTAAGGGGGTAGCCATCCGTGGTCACCGGATGGAAGAGCTTGCCCTCTGGTAATTTGGTACTGGAGGCACAGGCCGACAGTAGCATGCCGGCAAATCCAGCGCAAAGCCAGACAAGGGGTGGTCGGATCGTCATGCGACGTAGATTTCCTCAGGTCAGGTACTCTGGCAAGTGCAAAGCAACCGGAGCCTCTGGCCTGGTGAATTGAATGTGGTGAATGGCATGTGTGCAGCCTGCCGGATCACAAAGAAGAGGTCCAGACTTGCCAGGCCTGGGAGGCCTGCGGTTAGCGTGGGCTTGTGCCGCGATGGCCCATGCGTTCCTGTACTGATTTGAGCTCGGTTCAGCCGTCTACAGCTTGCCTGCCGTTTTCAATGCTTGCTCCAGGGCATTCCAGGCCAATGTGGCGCACTTCACTCGAATCGGGTACTGCTGCACTCCCCGCAAAGCTTCCAGGTCCTCCAGTCCTTCGGGGAATTCCACATCGTGCTTCTCTACGATCATGGACTTGAATCGCTCGATAAGATCCTCCGCCTGTTCCACAGTCATGCCGTCTACGGAGTCGGCCATCATGGAACCGGAAGCGGTGGAAATACTGCAGCCATGGCCGCCCATTCCTATGGCCTTGATCACCCCATCTTCTACTTTGAGATAAACCTCTACCTCATCGCCGCAGCTACGGTTTACTCCGGATTCGTGTACATTGTGATCTGCCGGAATAGCGCGATGGGATGGTTCCTGACTATGTTCTATGATCAATTCTTTGTATAGATCTTCACTTAGCGACATGTATTACCTCTGTGACCTATCTTTGCGCCTTTTTTGCGGGCATCTTGAAAATGCTTCGCACCTTTTGGAGGCTTTTCACAAGAGCGTCAATATCGTCCGGACCGTTGTAGAGATAGAAGCTGGCTCGCACAGTTCCGGAAATGCCTTCTTTTTTCATGAAAGGCTCGCAGCAATGGTGCCCGGCCCGAACCGCCACGCCCTCTTCGTCCAGAATACTGCCAATATCGTGGGGATGAACCCCATCCAGTAGAAAGCTGATTACGCCGCCGCGGTTAGCCAGATCCTGGCTGCCATACAATTTGATCCCTTCTACCTTTTTGATCTCCTCGAGACCGTATTCAAGAAGGGCCACTTCATGGCTGTGGATATTCTCCAGGCCTACCTGGTTCAGGTAATCCAGAGCTACAGAAAAGGCTACCACTCCCGCGATGTTGGGAGTGCCCGCTTCAAACTTCATTGGTAGCGGCGCTGGCTTAAAGGAGTCCCGGGAAACGGTAAGGATCATATCGCCGCCGCCCAGGAAGGGCTCCATGTTTTCCAGGATCTCGCGTTTTCCGTACAGCGCGCCGACCCCGGTGGGCCCCAGCATCTTATGAGCGCTAATTGCATAGAAATCACAGTCCAGATCTTCTACATTTACGTTCAGATGGCAGGCGCCTTGCGCTCCATCGACTACGAAAAGAGCCCCGGCCTGGCGTGCGGCTCTGCCGATGGTTTTTAGATCATGAATGGTTCCCACGGCATTGGACATATGGGCCACGGATACGATTCGCGTCCTTTCGCTGATTACTTCGTTTAGCCGGTCAAGGTCGTATCGGGCATCCTCGGTTAAGGGTATGTGTTTTAGAATTGCCCCGGTCTTTTTGGCCGCCATCATCCACGGAACCAGGTTGGAGTGGTGTTCCAGTTCGCTCACCAGGATTTCATCGCCGGGCTGCAAGTTGTTCATGGCCCAGCTATAAGCTACAATGTTCAGGCTTTCCGTGGTGTTTCGCGTGAAGATGACGGTGTCCGGGTCTGGTGCCCCCAGGAATTTGGCCAGTCGCGCCCGGGTTCGGTCGTATAGATCGGTGGCCTCGTAGCTCAGTCGATAAGCCCCCCGGTGAATATTTGCATTTCGGCACCGGTAATAGTCCTCGAATGCTTCGATTACCCGGCGAGGCTTCTGGGAGCTGGCCGCGCTATCCAGAAATACCAGCGGCTTTCCATTCATTCGCGTAGAAAGAATGGGGAAGTCCTCTCTGATTTTTTGATAATCCAATGATTTGGCCGCCATGGAACATTAGTCTCCTGCCTGGATACAATCCAGCCTTACACTGGTAAAAAAATAGGCCGGTGTCTGCATTGCCAGTGTTTTTGCGGTTGAGTCCTTCCGGTTAGCTCAAGGGTCTGCCCGGATTTCCGTTGAGCCGGCAGAGGCTGGTCGCCCGATTATCAGGCATCCAGGTCCACCACTACCTGCCCGTCTTCAATTTGCACGGGATAGACCTCTATGCTCTCGGTGGCGGGCATCCTGGTTGCTTCGCCGGTTTCCATATTGAACCGGGCGCCGTGCCGGGGACAGACTATCTCCGATCCTTCCAGCTTTCCGCCGTTCAAGGGACCGCCGTCATGGGTGCAGGTGTTTTCGAAAGCGCAAATCTTTCCGTTTAGCCTGGTTAGCGCCACCCGTCCAATTCTTGTATTGCAGGTGAATACTTCCCCTTCTTTGATTTCTGATTCAGAGGCCAGTTTTTCTGCCATGATCTCTCCTGTGGTTTTAATGATTTCCTGGTCCGGGTAGCCAACAGGACTCTGGCCAATTCGGCGCCATGAGCCCGTGCTTCTATACAGATCGTGGCAACGGCCTTAGCTCTCCAGAATCGGGAACATCTCTTCTCTGATACCGGCCAGGTCTTCTTCGGAAAGACGCAGCTCTGAAAGTATCTCTTCCATGAACCCTTCTATAAGCATTCTTCGCGCCTGCTCCAGGGGAACGCCTCTACATTGCAAAAAGAACAATGCCTGGTCGTCGAGATCGCCTACAGTAGCCCCGTGTTCGCAGGATACATCCTCTGACTGAATGATCAACCTGGGCATGGATTCCGCACGAGCTTTCTTGCTCAGAACGATATTGTTATTTGTCTGATGCGAGTTGATCTGCTTGATGTGCGGCGGCGCCACCAGCGATCCGTTGAATACACTGTGAGCCCGGTCTCTGAGGACGGTCTTATAGAGCAGGGTGCTGTCGCAATGGTCGGCCTCATGGCTGATTTCCATTTCCATGTCGTGGAACTGAGCCCCTCTGCCGGTGTAGAGGCCAATCCCTCTAAACGTTCCGCCTTTTGCCAGTGCCCGGGCCCGTACGAACCCTTTTCCGGTGAGTCCTCCGCGATGGATGGCACAGTAGTGAACGTTACTGTCCCGGCCCTCCAGCACATCCATCCTGTGGAAGTGGAATCCCAGGTCATCGTGCTTTCGGCTGTCCACGATTCGCACTCGCGCATTATCGCCGACCTCTACGAATGAGCTACTACTCCACATACGGCCGGGATCCTCGGAATTACCGGTGGAATCAATGTATTCGATGAACAAATCCAGCTCTTTGTCCGGATCCACTCTGACGAACAGGGCAGGCAGATGCAGATCCCCTTCGGTACCTGTATGCACAATGCGGAGGACTACATCTTTCTTGATTTGTAGAGCAAGAGGCTCGCTGTATGCCAGGCAGGTCAGTTCGAAGGGATCGCGCTGGCGTTCGGATCTTTCCTTTAGCCAGGCCCATCGGTCCTGAAAGGAGTCACTGAGAAGCTCGATGCCGGCATTGCGGTAGGTCTCCTGGTTTTCCGGAGAAGGCGCCGGTAGCTCTTTGTATTCAGATAAAGGCGAACCGGGCGAATTGCTGAAATAGATCCGGGTCTCGGTCTTTCCCGGACTGCGGGATAGCACATCCACACCGTCCAGGCGTACCTTTCTCCATTGTTCGCTGGATCTGTCCGGATGGCTCTGCGGACTGGCTTCTTTGAGCGCCGTCAGCGCGTCGCTTTTTATTCCGGCGATTGCGCTCATGTATTGCCTCCGGCCGTCGCTTTGCCTACCCAGTCGTAGCCCTGTTGTTCCAGCTTTTCTGCCAGTTCCGGTCCGCCGCTGGTTTGCACCTTGCCATCCATAAAGATATGCACCTTGTCCAGAGAAAGATAATTCAGTATACGCTGATAGTGTGTAATCACAAGCATGGATCGTTCCGGCGAGTTTTGCTTTTCGATGCTTTCGGCGATGATGCGCAGAGCGTCAATGTCCAGCCCCGAATCCACTTCGTCCAGAATAGCAAGCCCTGGTTTCATCAGGCTCATCTGAAGAATTTCGTTTCTTTTCTTTTCTCCGCCGGAAAAACCGTCGTTTACGTAGCGGCCCATGAAGTTGGAATCCATCTTTAGATCATCCATGGCCTGCTTTACTTCGGTGCGAAATTCGCGCACCGGAACGTCCTTACCGCGGACGTTTTTCAGCACGTTTCGCAGGAAGTTGGTCACCGTTACTCCCGGGATGGCTGTTGGATACTGGAAACAAAGGAACAGTCCTCGGCGAGCTCTTTCATCGGTGGACCATTCAAGAATGGACACTCCCTTGAACAGTATGTCGCCGCCGGTGACTTTATAATTTGGGTGGCCCATGATGGTGTTGGACAGTGTGCTCTTTCCCGAACCGTTGGGCCCCATGATGGCATGGATCTCTCCAGCCGGTATGGTCAGATCGACGCCTTTCAGTATCTCTGTGTCATCCACTTCTACGTGCAGGTCTTTGATTTCCAGTATTGCGCTCATTGTTTTTTCCCGGTTTCTCTCTCGTTTGATTTTTAAATAGTTCTCGCTATATCTTTGCATTCAAACGCTTGCGGAAGGTATGTATTGGCCTTCGCGCATCGCTTCTTTCATTTCAGTTGTCAGTCCGTTGTCAGTTAAGAACGGGCCCGGAAGAATACCGGGCCAGTAAATGTTTAGTCAGTCACGGTGATGCCGTCGGAATCCAAAGAGTCCGAGGCGAAGATCCCGGAGACTCTTGGATCAGCAGGCCGGCCCAGACACGGTAGCCTGAGGAACCTCCTGCTTTTTCTGGTCCTTTCTTTCAATGGCTTTGCCATCTTCCAGAATCATACGGATTAGTCGGCTCATCTCTACCGAGTACTCCACGTTTAGATCTCGTACTACACCGTCGCAGAAGCCGTTCACGATAAGCAGCTTGGCTTCGTCCTCGTTCAGGCCCCTACATTGCAGGTAGAAAAGCATGTCTTCGTCGATCTTGGATACCGTGGCCTCGTAGTTCAATGAACCATCGGCCCCGGCCACGTCGTTGTAAGGATAGGCATGGGATTCGCTGCGATCATCCATCATCAGGCCGTCGCACTTAATATGGCTGAAGGCGCCGGTGGCCGATTTGTCGAACTTTACCAGGCCTCTGTAGGAATTGATTCCTCCGTCCAGCGAAACGCCTTTGGCCAGAACATTGGATCGCGTATCCTTTCCGACATGGATGACTCGGGCCCCCGTATCCTGGATCTGGCCGCCGCCGGCAAAAGCCAGGGACAGAATATCGCCGGTGGAGCGATCGCCCTTGAGTATGATTCCAGGGTACTTCATGGTCTGGGCGCCGATGTTCACGTCGGTCCATGTAATGTGGGCTTCTTTTTCCGCCAGACCGCGCTTCACCGTCCAGTTATACATATTCTTCTTCCAGTTCTGGATGGTAGTGTAGTGAATCCGGGATTTATCCAGGGCTACCAGTTCTACTACCGCTGTATGGAAGTTGGTTCCCGCATCCTGCAAAGAGGTGCAGCCTTCGCTGTAAACGATCTCCGCTCCTTCATCGGCAATGAGAAGCGTTCTTTCATATTGACCGGAGCTGGCGGCGGTTACCTTGAAATAGGCCTGCAAGGGCATGGGCGTTTTTACGCCTTTGGGGCAATAGGCGAAAGAGCCTCCGCTGAATACGGCGCTGTTCAGGGCCGCGAACTTGTTATCATCCGGAGTCACTACGGACCCCAGGTACTGCTTTACCAGTTCCGGGTATTCCCGGATCGCTGTATCGATGTCGCAAAAGATAATGCCCAGTTCTTCCAGTTCTTTTTTGACGTTAGCGTAAACGGTTTCTGAATCGTTCATGGCTTCCAGCCCCGCCAGGTAACGTCTTTCATGTTCCGGGATTCCCAGACGCTCAAAGCTTTCCAGGACGTCCGGATCTACCTCATCCCAGGATTTCTTTTTCTGCTTGTTGGACCCCACGTAATGAACATAATCTTCCAGATTGATGTTGAACTGAGGGATGAAACCCCAGGTGGGCATGGGTTTGGATTGGAATGTATCTAGAGCCTGCAACCGGAACTCGGTAAGCCATCCCGGCTCGTTCTTGATGTGCGAGATGGACTCCACTACCTTGCGGTTCAGGCCCCGGGGAAATCCATCCGGCTGATAAAATGCTGGTTCGTTTTGATCGGTCTTCTCTAATATCTCGGTCGACATATCCACTCCCTATCCAGAAAGAACGAATCAGAAGCGGGCTCGGGCAAGTACTATTTAGAAAGAAGACGCCTGGGAGGCAGGGGTCGGTGAAGGACTATTCTTCCGGGCTATCCTGGGCTGTTTGGAGGCGCGTGCGGACCACCGACAGGTGGAATACAGCATGCTTGAGGGCAAACTCGGCAAACAGCCGCAGGTTCATACCGCCGAAGGCCCCCTTTCGGATGTCCATGTCCTCTTCCGTGCGGTTCTGGAGCGCCCTTTTGAACTTGCCCAGGGCTTTTTGAAATCGACCGATTAGCTTTTCCCGTTGTTCCGGGCTGGCGGGCTTCCCGGGATGATAGGTGCCGTAGTCATATCGAGGGGGCCGATTGGTGGGACGTACATCCTCGATGCGCGGCGCCTTCTTCTTCTGGGCCCCCCGGGCTTTGATTACCCAGGCCGGGGCGCCAATGTAGCTGGCCAGATAGGACAGCGTGTTGGAGATGTGCCGGACGTTCCGGGCCGGACTCCAACCCTCCGGGTAGCCCGAAGCGTTCAAATATTCCAGAGGGATCTCCCGAATGAATTCGGTAAGCTCATGGGACACCTGGTCGCATTGGTCCTGCAACTCCTGGATGGTGCTGGTGCTATGTATTTCCGGCAACGGGCGCACAGGAAAAAGATTCTTTTTAGCCAGGGCTATTGGGAAGCTTTTTTTAAAGTTATTGGCCGGGTTGCTGGCCCGGTAGGGAATTCAATACGGTGATCCGGATCTACTTTCTACCGGGCCGACTCCGGATTCTCCACGAAAGACTGCGGGGCCTGCGCCGGAGCGCCCGGGAGTCGGGTCTTGCTGCATGATAGGACAAAATAGTTGCGCTTCAGAGGGGTCTGAGCATTCTTCAGGCCTATGCTCCAGCTTATCTGGAATACCATCGCCTACAGCGGAATGACTCGCGTCAGAGATGAATCCGAGCAAAAGAATGTACTCCTTCTGAACACTCTCTCTGTGTTGATCACGGTATTTACCGTTATCGTCACCGGAGTGTCGGTTTATATCCTGCCTTCAGAAATGAGCGCTTTTGGCAGGCTGGCTCTGGGCTACGCCGTGCTTCTTCCGCTGGTGCTGCTTCTAAATGGCAAAGGCCTTCGCACTCTGGCCCGTCTGTTCTTTGTTGTCTCGGGTTTGTTGTTTATGGGCGGCATGAGCTACTGGATGGGGAAAGGCGCGAACTTTCATTTCTATCTTTTCTCTGTGGCCATAGTCACGTTTTATATCTTTCCGCCCCGGCAACGGCCGCTCATGTATCTGTTTAGCTTACTGGCCATGATCCAACTGGTGGTCCTGCATATTTATTTGCCGGATCCATCGCCATACTTTCCTCTGGAAGCGGATACGTTGCACCTGATTGGGGTGGTAAACCTTGCGGCCACGGCTTTTCTGGTGATGTCATTGTCCGCCTATATTAGCCGAGTCTACGAAGTCGCCGAAACCTATCTTCATCTCGAGCGTTCCAAATCCGAAAAGCTGCTTCTGAATATCCTGCCAGCATCTATAGTAGAGAAACTCCGCGAAAGTCCGGAAACCATCGCCGAAAGATTCGAAGAGTGTACTATCCTTTTTTCGGACATTGTGGGTTTTACGGAGATGTCTCATACAATGAGTCCGGTGGATCTGGTGGCCTTGTTGAACCGAATCTTTTCCGAGTTCGACGATCTGGCCGAAAAGCACGGTCTGGAAAAGATCAAAACCATCGGCGATGCTTACATGGTGGTGGGTGGACTGCCGGAACCCAGCCAGGAGCATGCCGAGCGAGTGGCGCGGTTTGCCCTGGATATGCTGGATGTGGTGCGGCGATACCGGGAAAAAGAAAATATGCCTCTGGAGATTCGGATCGGTATGGCCTCCGGGGATGCCGTGGCCGGAGTAATCGGCAAAAAGAAGTTCGTATACGATCTCTGGGGAAAAAGCGTAAACACGGCTTCCCGCATGGAATCCAGCGGCGTTCCGGGAAAGGTGCAGGTAACGGAAAAGACCTATGCGTTACTTAGAGAAAAGTTCCACCTGGAAAAACGGGGACTCGTGGAATTGAAAGGCATGGGCGAGGTCATCAGCTATCTGCTCCTGGCCGAACAGGAACGCGACGTGGGAGGATCCAGTCCTTCGGTTGGATGAGAGCCAGTTCCGTCAACGTAGTCAAAAGACCTGTGCCCGAGGTTTTCCCTATCGCAGGGATTTGCCGTATGATCGACGGATAATCGGTCCTGAAGAAACGGACAGATTCAGGTTTCAGTAGATAGACTTCAGTATCACCGTTCCCATCAATTCGTAACCGGTGCGATTCGGATGGATGGGATCGTCGTCGGGATAAAGAGGAACCCCCCCCGAGTTTAGATGCGCTTCTACCGCCGAGTCCAGATCTATGAGCGTGGCTCCTGTCGGCAAATTATCCATCAGCAACTGGTTATTGGCCAGAATTCCGTTCTGCACCGGACTGAACCTGGTTCGGGGAGGCAGGCTGTAGCTGATAGGGGCGCCGCTTCGCTGGCGTAGCGCCTCATGAAATAGGTTTACGTTATCCAGGAACTCCTGACCACTGAAGCGGGCCGCATCGTTAGAACCCAGCACGGAAATGATCCGGTCCGGAGCCTCCACTCCGGCGAAGGCCTGATCCATGCGAAGATACCAGTCCCGGTAGTCATAACCGTCGATGCCCCGCACAAAGAGGGCGAATTGATCCGGGCTCAAGGTTTCCATGTAGAAGCCGTCGGATCTTTCGCTCAGCGAGTCTCCGATCAGCAAGTAGGTTCTGGATTCAGGAAGGAGAAAGGAAAAGTCGGATTGCTCTCTGGAGCAACCAGGGGAGAGCAACAGGAGCAGAATTGCTGTTAACTGGGTGCGCATGTTCCCGGTAGGCTAATCCTGCGTCCAGTATCTGTAATGCCACCAGCGCTCTTCCTTTTCCTGATAGGGCAAAGGCCGGGGCTCCCCTCGAAAGGAGTTCAAGAAGGTTTGCATTTCTTCCTGGGACGAGATGGAACGAATGCGGTTGAAATCCTCGTTCGTCCAGGCTTTCCAGCCGCCCGCAAAGGCCTCGTCGGTACGGACTCCCAGATGGATGCGATAATGCCTTGTGCGGTCGCCGGGACGGGCCGGATCCGTAATCATAATATAGCGCGCTTCCTGGTAGTAGTTCCTGGCCCAGGTCATGATTTCTTTGAAATGCTCGTAAGGAAAATGATAGCCTACTCGTATCCCCGCAAAGGCCTGATGGGAATACGGAATGGGCGTTTGTGGCAGGATTTTCACGGGAAGTTCCATATCCTGCACCAAAATGCTGCATCGGTAGGCCGCCCGATGATAGGTGAGCTCCACAGATGGTTCCGGTTTTACGCCGTAGAGCTCCTGAATGAAGTCGGGAGTGGCGCAGCCCGTGGCCAGATGGGCCAGGATCAGAACTTGCCAGAGCCCGGCGGATAGAAATCGGGAATTACGGCTCACTGCAGTCGATTTCCCATCACTGTCCTGCTCCGCAAGAAGGAAAAGTCTTTCCTCCTTGCTCGGTTTTTATTTTTTTCCCACTAAGATGGACCTGCAGGGGCGGAAGCTCTGTATGGTTGCAAAGGCCTCCGGCCTTCCCTATTTTCCCTTTGGAGAGGATTCGATGCTTACGAAAGAGATTAATCCGGAAATGACCATGATGGAAATCATGGATATCTATCCCGGCGCCAAAAGAGCACTGTTTCAAAAATATCATATTGGCGGCTGTTCCAGTTGCGGTTTTGCCCCCACAGACAGTCTGGAAGAGGTTTTCATAAAGCATAACCGTCCGGATTCCGTCGGTGAGGCCATTGACTACATCTACGAAAGTGCCCGAGTAGATGAAGAAATGCAAATCGATCCGACCGAGCTGAAGTCGAAGTTGGATGCGGGAGAAACCTGGAAGGTCATTGATGTAAGGGAGCCCTTCGAGATTCAGCTGGCGGAGTTGCCCGGCTCAGAAATGCTAACCCGGGAAATGGCCTACGAGATCCTGCACAAATGGGAGAAGGATACAAACATTGTCTTCTATTGCCATGTGGGACAGCGTTCGCTGGAGGCGGCCAGCTACTTCAAAGGCCATGGTCTACCTAACGTTAAGAGCCTTCGTGGCGGCATAGATCGTTGGTCAGAAGAAGTGGACTCTTCCGTTCCTCGTTATTGATAGATTAGAATCATCCCGAGGCAACGCCTCCGGTTGGGCCCGGTTTCGGTTATCGATTCCGGGCCTCATGCTTTCAAGGCTCCCCGGTCGCTGTGAGCGGGGACTCTTTGCCTGAAAAGCCTGGACAAGAATTATCTATATCTGCTGCTTCATCGCTCCTCCTGGATTCTTGCGATTTCATCCAGATCCGGCGAAAGCTTCGCAATGGACAAAGGCCCGCCCAAAGAACTAAAGGGGCCGTCTGGCCGTATTATCCAGTCTTCATCAAAGTCCAGGAAGTCCTGCCATCGCAGCAATAGCTCCGGATGGATTCGGCCCACTGCGAAGGGGGCGGGGTGATAGAGCTGATCGTCCGATCCTCGCCGAAGCTCTTCAGGCCGGAAGGGCACAGTCAATGTAGCTCCGTAAATCAGTGAGCTTCCATCCGAAATCAGATCTTTAAATACCAGCGGCGTACCCGCGCTTCGAATGAAGTTCATTTCTTTGCCGCAGGGCGATATGTAGGGATACTCAGGGTATTCGCCGGTGTCGTTGGGCTCAACTCGTTTGAAGAAAAAATCCAGAAAGCCCGCATCATTCTGCTCGGTGCCATCATGGTATAGCCTTCCTCGGGCATCAATCCGGTAGAAATACGTACGAATGTAGTTCCTCTTGCTCATTTTGGTCTCTCGTGGGTCTACGCGCTGTCTATACCAGGACAATGCCAATACGGCTGCTGTCAATTTTTGCGCCGCGACGTTAGATTGCGCCTCAACTGGCCGTCCTGGGCGGCCCGGCGCTGGAGAAGAGCGCCCGAGTTTAAGGAGGACAGCGTCGTTACCTGATTCGATCCTGCTTTCTGGCGCAAAATGTTCCCGTCGCCGCGATTTTCAACGGTATCCAGCACTATAGCGTAGTCTACAGTGGATAATGTAAGTAAGCTTAACCTTGACGCGAGGCGATTAGCTAGATTGTTGAAAAATTTTGCTATAGTTTTGTAAAATACTTGCCCGTGTCTATAACATCCACTATACATGCGGGAGAGGGGATGATCTTTGCGAGCGCCCCTGGCGCATCGGCTACACTTTCAGAACCTGTTTTCGGTTCTTTTTTCTGGTAGACCACATGGATTATCCCGCTTCGCGACCTGGCGGAGATAGATTTGCAGGCCTCATTGGTCTGCTAGTTTGGGGGATAAAGCAATTCTTTGTCCCCTGTGCAAAGCGGGGAGATAGCATTATGGCAAAACTGAATCGCATCGAAGGTATCGATGATCGCGCAGCGCAAAGGCTGAAGTCCGTTGGTATTACTACCATCGAAAAGTTGCTGGAGCAGGCAAGCACGCCGCAGGCTCGAAAGCAGATCTGTAAAGAAGCAAGAATTAGCGACAAGCAATTGCTGAAATGGGTTAACCATGCAGACTTGTTCCGTATTAAAGGAATTGCCGGGCTGAAGGCGGAGCTCCTGGAAGCTACCGGGGTAGACACCATCAAGGAGTTGGCCAAGCGAAAGCCCGAAAATCTCTACGAGTCATTGTTAGAGATGAACAAAAAGAAGAATTTTGTAGAAAGGGTGCCTGGAATGGTGCAGGTCAAGCGCTGGGTAGCCACGGCAAAGAAAATGAAACCGATGGTAAAGTACTGAATCGGTAGCGCTCGGTCCTGCAAATACTCACTGGACCGGGCAAAAGATACTGGGATGTTGGCCTATGATCGATCATCAAACGGCCATTATCCTGGGCCTGGTCCAGGGGCTTGCTGAGTTCATTCCCATTTCCAGTACAGCCCATCTACGCATCATTCCAGCCTTCATGCAGCTCAAAGACCCGGGTGCGGCCTATTCGGCGGTGCTTCAACTGGGCACGTTACTTGCTCTGATCGTATATTTCCGCAAAGATCTGGGGGAATTTATCGTGGCCACGTATCGTTCCCTGTTCCCGGGTGAGGGGCGACGTCTGGACTTTGCCCAGTTCCGTGAATGGGATCTGGATGCCCGCATGCCTTACTATCTTGTAGTGGGCACGATCCCGGTATCTGTCTTTGGTCTGGCCCTCAAGGATTTCATTGTGGGGCCCTTTCGTTCGTTGTATGTAATTGCCGGCAGTCTGATCATTCTGGCCGTTTTTCTCTGGTGGGCGGATCGCACCGGCAAGAAGGAAAGAGCCGTAAGTAGCATCACTATGATGGATGCTTTTTGGATTGGCATGGCTCAGTCCCTGGCTCTGGTCCCCGGCGCCTCCCGCTCCGGTACCACTTTGATGATGGGACTCTTTCTGGGCCTGACCAGGCAGGGTTCCATGCGATTCTCCTTTCTATTGTCCATCCCTGCCATCGCTCTGTCCGGGGTTTATGAGCTAATCAAAGACTTCGACGAACTACAGAGTCTGGGGCTGGAAGGGCTGTTTCTGGGCACGATTGTGGCCGGTTTGTCCGGATACATCGCCATTGCAGGGCTGCTGCGGTACTTAAGAACTCACAGCACGTTCATTTTTGTTGCCTACCGGGTGCTACTTGGTATTCTGATACTGGTTCTTCTGGGAACCGGTTTGATTATCGATGAACCGGCCTGACCGTTTGTAGCGAGCAATGGCCCGGACACCGCACCGCCAGGGATTTGCTCCCCGGACAATTTCCCGACGGGGGCGGGCCCGAGGCGGGGCCACCGGCGACATGGGGTCGGGCTTCTGGCGGGCTGGTACGGGGCGGGGATACCGTACGGATTCTTCCGGTCAGGACATCATTGCAAAAACCGCCAGGTGAACCATTACAACTATTAAGCCGGATTGTCTTACCGCCGATAGGCTTATCACGGGAGTGAATCAATGGCCCTAGCCAGAAAAAGCCAGTACGACGCCTACAAAGATACCGAGATCCAGACAGCCAATCAGGGTAAGCTGATCGTTATGCTCTATGATGGAGCTATACGATTCTTGAAGATTGCCCAGGAGAACCTGAATCCCCGAACCTATGATGTGGCCAACACCAACATCATCAAGGCTCAGGACATAATTACCGAGCTCATGCTTTCCCTGAACATGGAAGGGGGAGAAGTGGCTCAGAACCTGTTCAATCTATATGCCTACATGAAAAAAAGGCTACTGGAAGCGAACATGGCCAAAGACCGGGCCATTATCGATGAGGTAATTAAGCTTATCGAGCCGCTAAAGGGCGCCTGGGAAGAGGTTCTGAATCGGGAAGGATCCGGCGCTGCGCCCTCCAGACCCGCTTCAGGAAGACCGGAAGGGGCTGGCCTCAACATCCAGGGTTGAGCTCTTATCTAAGGTTTCTACTCAAGAAGTATCGGGCCCTTCTTCAGAAGGCCCGCAGTCTTCTCCGGGAATGCTTGAAATCCGAAAACCCGGACGTTCAGGCCGAATACGTAGCGGACAACTACAAGGATCTTTTTGTTGAACTCGAAAAGGTCAGTACCGAAGTCCATACACTCATTGAGCATCATTTTCCCGAAACGATTCCAGACAATCATCCGCTGGAGAAAACCTACCTTCGACATTCCATCCTGCTTCTGGATGCAGTTGACAGAAATCTGGAGCAGCTAAAAGATCGGGCCCTCAAGGATGTATTTCAGAAACACGTGGGCGATCAGATCCAGGCGTTTTTGAAAGAGAAGGACGGCTAGTCGGCCAAAAAGGCCGAACCAGCATTCCTGCCACACGTCCAAAAAGCAGAAGCTTCCAGGCCTCCGGGTTCCGGGAGTATACCAATACGGATGGATTCTATGATACGAAAGATGCGATGGCTGGTAATGGTTGTAGCCCTGTTCGCGGCTCTGGGTTCGGTGCAGGCCAAGCGAGTAGCGGTATTGTTTGGTACTAACTACACCGGAAACTCTGCCGGTATTCCTCCGCTGGGGTTGTGCGAAAAGGATGCGGCCCTGATGGAGCGGACCCTGAAGTCTCACGGCCGATTCGATGACGTAAAGGTATACCTTGGTCGAATGGTTACAGCGAGTAATGTGGAAAAAGCCATCGAAGAAGTGGCCGATAGCACGGACGAAGACGATACCGTGGTTTTTTATTTCTCCGGCCATGGAACGTATCAAAGAAACAAGGATGCTCCGGATGGATTGGACAATGTAATTGTAATGTTCAACCGCCCTCACATCAGCGAGATGCAGCTAAACGAATGGCTGGAAGAAGTGGAATCGACTAAGACTGTATTCGTATTCGACTGTTGCCATGCCGGCGGTATTGGTCGCCAGAACAAGAAGCAGCGAGGTACCGGGGATATTCCAGTAGGCGATGGAAGTTCCGGGATCGTCCTTCAGAACCGAAATGCTACCCGCTATTTCGACAAGAAGGTAGTGGTGGCTTCCAGCGACTCGAATGAAACGTCCATCGAGCTGGCCGGTAGTATCAATCACGGACTATTTACGTATTATTTTGCGCAGGCATTGGATCCGCGTAACGGGGATTTGAATCGGGACAAGACCGTAACGATTTATGAAGCCTTCGAGTGGTCTCGCAAAAGGGTCACCGATACAGCAAAGCGAGTGAATCATTCGCAAACCCCGCAACTGATTGGCGACGGCTCCGGTATTCAGATCGCGGGTCAGTTCAAACCCACTCCGCCGAATCCTCAACCTGGACCAAACGTGGTGGATCCGCAGCCCAATCCGAACCCATCCCCGGTAGGCCCTCCGCCGAATCCGGTGGATCCCGTGGATCCGGTGGGTCCCACCGAGCCGGAAGTGGTGAACCATGGCGAGCAAGGAAAGATAATCCTCGCTACAACCATTCTCAAGAGCAAATATGCCGTCTCTTCGATGAATCCTAACGATATCATCGGAGAAAACGATCCCCATGCAATCATTGGCGAAACAAGCCCCTATAAGCGAAAGCCCGGCGAAGGCAAAAACAGGGAGCAAAGAAAGGACGAGGATCGACTGGTAAAAGCCACTGTTTCTGGCGAGGAATTCCCGGTGAAGCTTCAATGGGTAAACGAGTATCAGCTTCGACAGATCACCGGCGAACAGATTCCACTGGGGGTTTATTCCTTCAACGGAGTAGTGAAGCGAAACCAGGTGGCGCTCATTACCATCACTCAGGTTCCGGCCGGAGTTCATGAGATTACGATTGAGGCGGACGGTTATCCTATTCTGAAGCGTCGTATTGGAGTAGAGAAAAACGACACAGCCAAAGAGCTCGTAGTGGCCAGTATTACCGGTCGTGGTTCTATTGAAGGCAAGGTGTTCTACAAGAACTACGAGCAGCCCATGGCTGGTCATGAAATCTGGATGCCCACTGTAACCGGAGTGAATCAGATTCACAAATTCAAGACGCTGTCCGACGGCTCTTTCTGGTTTCTGAACCTTCCGGCCAGCGCAAACTATCAGCTCATGGTGTCTTTCCTGGAGAATTCGCCTATCGAGAACAACCGGTTTGAGGTGAGACCCGGAGGGATTACGAAGCTTGACGTGGTACTGAACCGAAAAAGTGTCAGGGATAGATGAAGTATATCTTCCTTGCGCTTGCGATTTTTTTGATGTATAAGATGATAAAGGGGCTTCTAAAGAAGGAAGCCCCGGAAAAGCAGGGCCGGTTTTCTCAATCGGGACGATGGTCTGTGGGATCCGACGAAAAGGATGTCACAGACCGGGCCCGGGTTGTAGACGAAGACAGCCGATCCTGATTACGTTTTCAGGACTTCCGGCATGCTCAGCGGCGGAGGCACTCCCGGTAGTGCCGGTACGCGCGTCCCGAGGCGGTCCCGGCCTCCCATTGCCGGGTCATTCGCAGAGCCGCCTTGATCCTCATTTGTGTACCTTTCATGGGCAACCATGGCGCTCATCGCTCTATTTTCATGGGAACTACAGTTTCATTTCTCGGTCCCCGCACCAGCCAACGCTCTTTCCAAAATTCTGCGCGGCTCGTCGAGGGACTTGCCTTTCCCGTATGCCACGTAAATTTTCCAGGAAATCAAGCGCCCGGGCCGATAATTCTAGTGGGATGAACTATAATCGTGCAAAGTGGGCTCTGGCCCTTCTGGCTGCGGCCGCTCTATTTCTAACCCGGTGTGCCGGTCCCAGTGTTCAGGAGCCGGAATTCTATGATCAGGCCCAGGAGATGATCGACCGGGGGCAGGGTCAGGAAGTGGCCAATCAGATCCTTGAAAATAGCGCTCAGATCCCCGATAGTCAGAAGGATCGAGCGATTGCCTTGCTGGATTCCCTGGGCGAAGATGCGGGTCGGGATGCCCTGATGAAACTCTATGGTTCCCCTGGTTTCGCGGGCAAAGCGGAAAAGGAAGCCATCATTGCACGACTTTTGAAGCGAAAGGATCCCATCACGGCGGACTTTCTGCGTAGCCGGATTCGACAAAACCCGGAGCTCTACAACTCGGTTGTGGCCAACTACATGATGGAGCAGGGGGATGAAGCCTCGGCCCGATTCTTTCTTTCCATGGCGGAGAAGGACCGTTCCATTCTGAACGGAGAGATGGCCCGCCTGTTTGCGGAACACTCTATTGAGGAATCCGTCCCTCTTCTGAAATACATGGCCGAAAACAGCGTAGATCCTTCGGCCGCTTTTGATGCCCTATCGCGTATCAAGTCCCCGGAAGCCGTGGAATACCTGGTTCAATCCGCCGCCGATACCAACCATCCCAATCGATTGTATGCAATTCGCTATCTGCCGCAGATCGAAAACGCTGAACTTGTAGTTCCGGTGCTAAGGTCCATAGTTCTCAACTACCGAAATGAGAACACCGAGATTCTACACCAGGCCATGGAATCCCTGGGCGAAACCGAATACTCCGACGAGTCTTATAATGCTCTAAAGAAAGTATTTCTGAACGTAGATAGCACCGAAACCCAGGCCGCCGCCATTGTGGCCATGGCGCGGATGCGCGATATGGAACCCCAGGCGCTGCTGGAAGAGCTCAAAGAAGAAGCCCGCGAACAGGCCAAAGATAGAAAGGAACCCGAAGTGGCGGTTGTTACCGAACCGGAACCAGAAAAGCGCCCTACCGTGCGACCTTCCAAACCGGAAAGGAAGCCGACTACCACCAGGATCCGGCCAGGACAGTACTCCAAGCTTCCCTATACAGAAGCCCAGTCCAAGAGATACACCAGGTTATTAAGTCAGGTTCTTGGCGAAAATCTGGGTGGCGATTCGGCTCGTCAATTGATGGGGCAGATGCACAATTCTTTTCGCTCTTATGCTGAATCGGATACGGAATCCTCGCAGTTTTTTCAACGCTCATACATGCGCTATTATGGCATCAATGAGTCCAAAGCAATCGAGCTTATGCAAAAGGGCATAAACGTACCGGGTTCTTTGAATGCCATTCTGAAAAATATCAAGCAAGAATATGGCAGCGAATCCATGCAGGTGTACGCCCTCTCCAGGTTCTTTGCCATTGCTCGGTGGCAGGCCCAGGTGCTCATCGAGGTTTATGGTCAGGGGGATCTGGGTCGTTGAGATGCGGCGCAATCTTCTGAAAGCCCTGCGCTGTCTTGCGCTCCCCTTTTCGATGATCGCGCCTGAAGAACTCAAATTCGCCGCGCGTCGAGTCCGAGCTGTTTGCGTTCTGTTAATCCTTGGCGCGCTGGTTCATTGCGGCAAGCCGGAGGCCGGGGATTTCGGATGGGCCGCGCTGAATAAAGAAGGCATGGGCGAGGTGGAAGAGAGACTCCTTCAACCCCGAGATTATCGCATTCGGCGTAACCGACTCTTCTTCTCCGAGTCGCAGACCATATACTGGATCTATAGAATCTCTTCCGGCGGCTTTGATACGAGCAAGTTCCTGGCCGCGCTTTACACCACAGGCGAAAGTCCGGAGCCGGTGGAAATCGATCTTAGAAGACTGGAATTGGAAGAGGGCGGCGGCGGTTACGTATTCAGACAGTACTACGAGCCACTGGATCCCGGCGCTTATATCCTGAAGATCGCTTACGAGTCCGTTCCCTTTGATCAGGTCGAGTTTCAGGTGCTGCCCGAGCCCGATCCCTGGCAGTACGCGGACGAGGAATCTTCAGACGAAGAGTATGATCCTCTACTGCATTATAGCACTGGCGATACCGCTTACGAAAATCGGAAGGAAGTCAACATCGAGAACGAAGAAGGCTGGGAAACCGAGGAATGGATCTACGATCCGGCTGAAAGTCAGAGCCCCTGACGGTTTTCTCGATAGCAATCTGTGGCAAGCGCTTTGAGTCGTGCCGGCCTCTTTGCCAGGGAGCATTGATTCACAACCGCCGTATTGCCGAAAGACTTTGAACCGTGCTGGCCGCTTTGTCAGAAGACTTTCACTGGTGAAGGTCGCCCGTCCCTGCGACCTTCAGTCCCGATGCTCCCTTACAGTCTGAATCATGGCCTCGACATTTTCCAGCGGAGTGGAGGGGTGTATTCCATGGCCCAGGTTAAAGATGTGTTTCTTGCCTCTGAACCGCTCAATGACGCTTTTGGTAGTTTCTATTACTCGTTCTTTATTTCCGTATAGAATAAGCGGGTCCAGGTTTCCCTGCAATAGTAGCTCCGCTGGTAGCTCCTGGATGATGTGGTCCGGAACCCGCCAGTCCAGACTCATGCCATCCGGCTCCATAGATGCGATCTGGTCTGTAAGGTGAGCCGAATTGCCGGTGAACATGATGAAGCGAAAAGGCTTCTTTGCTTTTCTTCGAACATAACTCAGGATCTTGCGATTGAACTGTCCTGAGAATTCTTCGTAATGATCCGCATGCAATATGCCCCCCCAGGAGTCAAATAGCTGCACCACCTTTGCGCCGTTTTCTATTTGATAGCACAGGTACTCGCCGGTGATGTCTGCCAGCCGGCCCAGGAGCTTCAGAAAGAACGTTGTGTCTCGAAAGGCGGCGGTCTTGGTTAGCTCAAATTTTCGTGTGGTGGAGCCTTCTACAATGTAGCTGGCCAGAGTAAAGGGAGCGCCTGCGAATCCAATTAGCGTCGGTAATAATTCCGCATCCAGTCCGTCAATGTACGCTTGAATCCCTTGCAGTGTTTCGCCTACGTAGCCGTTGTCTCTGGCTGGATCGTAGTCATCAATCAGCGAAAGCTCGGATTCGGTGCGTATGGTCTTTTCCAGGACGGGCCCGCGTCCTTCTTCAAAATGCAGCGGAACCCCGGCAGCATGCACCGGAGTCAGGATATCGGAAAACATGATGATTCCATCCATGGCGTATCGCCGGTGTGGTTGCAGGCTGACTTCGATGGACAACTCCGGCTGCATGCTTAGATCCAGAAAGGTTTTGCCTTTGCGAATCTCATTGTATTCGGGCAGATATCTTCCTGCCTGTCGCATGTACCACAAAGGAAGATAATCGGGATTGCGACTGTCAAAAGCCTGGATCAGGGGATATTCTGGCATGTTGGATCATTGCCGGGAGCGAACCACAGCGTCGATTCAAATTTGACGAGAGTGTTTTCAGGGCTTCCACAGCATTCCGGACTTTCGTCTTCATGCGCTTACTGGCTTTCCTGGTCTTCTTGCCAGCGCGCTTCCGCTTGCTGAATTTCAGATCATCCAAAGGCAGATCATTCTGTGGCAGATCATCCAATGGCGCTCTTGAATGGCCGCGATTCGATACCGAGACGATTTTCCAGAGCAACAGATTTCACGGTACGCTTCTGGCGAAACCTTACGGAAGAGCCAATTCATAACCCTGTCCATGCCGGGTAATGAACCAGCGGGGATGGGCCGGATCTTCTTCAAAGACCTTCCTGAACTTAACGATGTAATTGTCCACAGTCCGATTTGTAGGGCTTTCGGCGCTAGACCAGGCATGATCCAGAATGTCGCTCCTGTGCACCGGTCGGCCCCGATTCAGCAACAGCAATTGTAGGATCTTCTTTTCTCTATCATTAAAGCGAACCACTTCGCCGCTTTGCGAGGTGGCCATCCCGGAATCCAGATCCAGACGAAACGCTCCTATGGTTTCCGAAGCGGCCACGCTCACCCTGTTTCGTAACCGGGCCTGGACTCGCACCAGCAGCTCTTCCAGTTCAAAGGGTTTGGTGATGTAATCGTCGGCGCCGGCCTGGAAGGCCTCCAGCTTGTCGTCCAGGCCGCTGCGAGCCGTAAGAAAGATGACCGGAAAATCCGATCTGCTGCGAATCTTTTTGCAAAGTTCCAGTCCATCGGTCTGCCCCGGAAGCATGATGTCGAATATTCCCAGGGCGATCTCGGCAAAGGAATTTTGACGATCCAGAACATCGTCCGCCTTTTCGTATTCGATGACCCGGAATCCCTCCGCCTCCAGATTCAGGCGTATCCCCTTTCGCAGAAAGGGTTCGTCTTCAACCAGAAGTATTGTAGCTGTGTAGTTTTCGGCCATGATCCTCTGACTGCAGTGTAGCGATTAACCGCTACGCGGAAGCTCCAGGTTCATTCTAAGCCCGCCGCCTTCGCGGACTTCGGCCTGGATGCCGGCGGACCACTGGTGGAGTATTTCCTGTACAATGTACAACCCCATACCGGTGCCCTTAATGTAACCCTTGTGATTATCCAGGCGTACCAGTGGGTCAAAAATATGGCTCAAATCCGAGGGCGGTACTCCCGGACCGTTGTCTTCGATAACCAGGTGGCAGTGTTCCGGATGCTCGACAGTGCGAATCCAGATTTGCACTCCTTCCGGGCCATACATAAGGCTGTTTTCCAGGATGTGGCTCAACGCTCGGGAAAGCAGGGCTTCGGGAATGGAGAGATGAGCGTCAGTGGCATTGATGTGAATGCGGCCTCGTTTGCTTTCTATCAGGGATTTGTGATTGTGCAGTGCATGTTCTATAGCTGCGATGAGGTCCGCCGTTCTTTTCCCGCCGGATTCCGAGTTCCATTCCCCGGGCAGTAATTGTGTTACTGTGGAGTTCAGGTTGCGAATTTGAGAAATGCTATCCTCCAGGATTTCCCGGCTTTGCTTCTCGGCCAGATTACGTTTTTGCAGGGTTTGCAGATTCAATTGTACTCCGGCAATGGGGGTCTTCAGCTCGTGGCTTACGGAGTTCAGAAACAGTTCCTTTTCCTTTAGCAGGTTCCTTTCTTTACGAAAAGCGTTAATGATGTAGTAGGAGCCGGCGGCAAGTACCGCAAAGGCGAAAAGGCTTTCCGAAAGAAGCATCCATCGCTTGCGCTGACTTTCGGTTTCTCGCTGGCGAACCACTTCTTCCTTAATTTTCCAACCGGTGTCCGTCTTAATGGCAAGCTCGGTCTCCTCCAGGTCCGGTTGTTCCGGGGCAAGGTTTTCCAGCCTCTCCAGTTGCAAAGCGTCCAGTTCTTGCTGCATGGTAGCCATACTCTGGTCCTGCATTCGGAAAAAGACCATCCACCAGATTAGCTGGCCGACGATGACCAGAAAAAGGATGGGGATCAAGAAGGTGGGTAGTGAGTTTCTTCTTCGAATGGCCATTATTCTCTCATTGTTTGCTCATCGTTTTCTCTAGGAGATGCATTGGCGCCTGATGACAAAGTAGCCGCCTGGACGGGGTTCATTGTATCGAATAGCACTCGTATCGGTCAGTTCTTTTTATCGAAGAACGCAAACACAGTATCCAGGAATTGATCCAGGTGTTTGTCTTCCATAGGAGCGGACAAGAATCCAACCTCGTAGCCGGAAGGCGCCATGTAGATGCCATTGTCCAGGCAGTGATGAAATAGCGCCGCATAGATTTTCATGGAGTCTCTATCGATCTGGCCGGAAGTTCGCGGAGGGTTTTCGCCGCGATAGAACCAGAAAATGGAGCCGAGCCCGGTCATACTGAATTCGTAATTCTTGGCATTGAATGCATCCTGGATCTTCTGGCGCTTCTTTTCCAGGGATTCGTAAAGGGAGTCGTTCAGCAGTTTCATTTGTGCCAGCCCGGCTTGCATGGCCACCGGGTTGCCGCTCAGTGTTCCTGCTTGGTAAACCGGGCCATCCGGCGCCAGAAGCTGAAAGATGTCATTTCTACCGGCGAAGGCGCCCACCGGCATACCTCCGCCAATGATTTTTCCGTAGGTGATTAGATCGGGTTCGATACCCAGAAACTCGGCGGCCCCGCCGAAGGATAGTCGGAAGCCATTGATTACTTCATCAAAGATCAGAAGTGCTCCGTGCTGCCGGCTAATCGTTCGCAGAAATTCCAGGAATTCCTGTCGTTGAAGCAGAAGCCCGTTGTTTGCCGGCACGGGTTCAAGAATGATTGCTGCTATCTCGTTTCCGTGTTTCTGGAACGCTTCCTTTACGGCATTCTCATCATCCAGAGGCAACACGATGATGTCGCTGGTCATGGCTGGCGGGACCCCGCTGGAGTCCGGAATGCCTGCGGTGGCCAATCCGGAACCGGCTTTGACCAGCAAAGCGTCGGAATGACCGTGATAACATCCATCGAATTTGATGATTTTGTTTCGCCCGGTGAAGCCCCGGGCCAGTCGAACGGCGCTCATTACCGCTTCGGTGCCCGAACTTACGAATCGTATCTTTTGAATAGAGGGCAGTTTTTTCTTGAATCGTCCCAGGATGTATTCGGCCAGCTCTACCTCGCTTTCCGTGGGGATGCCCAGGGTAAGGGATTTCTCCAGTTGTTTATGAATGGCATCTACAATGTCTGGATGCCGATGCCCGCAGATCAGTGGTCCCCAGGAGTTGCAGAAATCCAGATAGCGATTCCCGTCCACATCCGTAACATGGCAGCCTTCGCCCGATTCCATAAAGACCGGAGTGCCCCCCACGGATCGAAACGCTCGCACAGGACTGTTTACGCCGCCCGGCAGTACCTCCACAGCACGTCGGTAGAGTTGCTCTGATTTTTCGCGTTTCATATTGTCCTCCTGTGCGTCTTATTGGGAAATCAGGTAATCCGCTACTCCAAACTTCCGGCGGCGGGCAGGATTTCTACAAAAAAGATGTGGCCCGGTGGATGCGCGGCTGAACAGGCTGATAAAAAGTCGCTCTATTCGGGCGCATGGGATCTTTCGTTGGTTTCCCATGGAAATCGTATCAGGCTTTAAAGACGGGCTCTGGTTCCCAAAGTAACCAGGACGAGGCAGGTTTGTGGCAGAGAACAAAGACAGCGGTCGCAAAAAGGTAATCAAATTCAGGATTCCCGGGGACCAGCTCATTTATGCCGGCTTCTTGCTCGTTGATCTGGACAGTTCCCGGGTGCTGGAATGGGGTGGAAATGCAGGCAGCAGTTCCGAATACTTCAGCGTGCCTCTGGACTTGCCCTGGAAAGAGTTCGGGGGCTGGTTGCGAACCCGGGAATTTCAGGGACAGGTGGATCCGGGGGGCACTTCCGATATTCAGCGGTTCATCCAATCCAGAAGCGAAAACATAGTAAAATCGGATCGGATGGTGGAGCTCATTTCTTCCGGCGATCTTACAACGCTGGAATATGAATGGGCTCAGGACCTGGAAGTGGCACTTGGAATGCACAACCCGGAAATGGAGCTCATCATCAGCGACCTGGCCGAAGAGCAGCAGAAAATCCAGGAAGCGGAATTGGATGCTTCCGGGATGGAGCTGGCCTTCATTATTTCGCCGTTCCAGGGAGTCCCTCTGTTCCGGCTGCAAATCGATCAAAGAGTGCATGTTCGATTCAAGAATGTGAAGAACAAAGCTGTGCAGAATTATCTGAAGTCCCAGAACATTGAAATCAAGGATGATCGAGCGGAAGCTGTGGGACGCATCGCTTCCATGAAGCGGGTAGCCGACAGCAAAGAAACTCTTATCAAGATCCAGCTACCGGGCAACGGCAATGGATTTATTCTAGAAGAGAACACAAATATCAAGGTACGGACCTATACCCCGCCGGCGAAGAAGAAGGATGCCTCGGTGATGGGCGGTCACCACGCCGGGATTGCCGGGGACATTTCGCTCACACAGTTTGCGGTCTTTGGCGGGCTGATCATCGGGATTATCATTCTGGGCGCTATTGTGTGGTCCCTTTTATAGAAGACCGCCTCTTCTTCTATAAAGGACGGCCTCCTGAAGAACAGAAAGCTACTACAGCCAGCGTTTGCGACAGGGAGCTGCCACAAAAAACCGGGTAACCAGAAAGAGCCAGCTTCGAAAGCATCTACATGAAGTTATTCCAGGCGTTATTCTGGTCCATTGCATCCGTTCTATGTTTGAACTGTAGCGTTCTTCCGGAAAGAACCTATGAGCCGCCGGAGCAGGGTAAGATGCTGGCCGTTGCCGACCTGGGTCCTCTCTACCGAAGCTACACCGGTCTGCTACAAAAATACGTGCAAAACGGCAACGTGGACTATGCGAATATGTGCAAAGATCCGCAACTGGAAATGGTGATGCAGGGCTTTCGCTCTGTGGATCCGGAGACTATCGAAACTACCGAGCAGGGCCTGGCCTTCTGGATAAATGCCTACAATGCATTTACCCTGGATGTGATCTGCCTTGGCTATCCCGTGGAATCCATTAACGATTTGCATGGCGCCGGCGGTTTGTTTACTTCTACCGCTCTGGGAAAGACCGTCTGGAAGATCTGGGAATTTCCCATCGGAAACAAGAAATACACCCTGGACGAAATAGAACACGATATCCTGCGTCCCAAATACAATGATTATCGCATTCATGCCGGTATCGTTTGCGCAAGCGTCAGCTGTCCGCTGCTCAGATCAGAAGCGTTTGTGCCGGCCCGGGTGTACGATCAACTGGACGAACAGATGCGCGAATTCCTCGCCTCCGAGTTGCGAAACAGAATCGATCCTAAAACAAAGACTATCTATCTTTCCAAAATCTTCAAATGGTTCAAAGAGGACTTTGTGGATTCCAACACCCCGCTTCTGGCGGTGCTCTGGAAGTATTTGCCCCAGGACTGGCTGGCCGAACTTATTAGTCTGGAAGAAGTAAAGGCCAACTGGCGGGTGGAATACATGAGCTATGACTGGTCCCTGAACGGTAAGTAGGAATCGCCATGCCGTTTTGCCCGGCATGGCTGATCGTCCAGCGTTCAGGGCGCCATGATTTTCGCCGCGAAAGTATTCCCGGGCCTTACCGGCGCTTTTACTTCAGGTTTATAACGGTGGTCCCTTCTTGCTGCAGGGACATCTCCACGTTCCATCGAAAAAAAGCGTCGTAGAACATGGCATCTACATATCGGTTCATGTTCGAATCGCTTTCGATCAGTTCTTGAATTCGCGCCGCTTTGTTGGGAGCGTCCAGGGGTAATTCCCCGACGAACACCCAGTCATGGTCTGCGAAACCCGGTAGCGGAATGCGCATACCTAGAAATCTCGCATTGGACCGGATGATGTAGGCGCGATGGTTCAACCCATTTTTCGTTGCCAGCAGGTTGAATACCTGGGCGAATAAATGCGAATACTCAATGCAGTTTCCCGGTCGGGGATCGCTAAAGATCAGGCTGGTGTTATGATAGAGACCTGGCTCCAGATGCCCGGTGGTGAACTCAAGGGAAGCCTGTATCGTTTCTTCCAGGTCCAGATTTGAGTCCTCTGATCCCAGGGCCTGGAGTAATGCCTGATTCTGAATATAGGCCCTTTGTCGATGAAGCTGGTGCGGACCGCTGAAGTCGAAAGCTGCGGGCAGAAAATACCATCCCAGAAAAACAAGCGCCGCCAGGAAAAACAGTGCGCCGATCAGATATTTGGCAATAGTTCGCATGGTTGCTCCGGTTCTTCGAGTCCGCTGTTCCGGCCAGGGGTGGACACGGATTAATCTGGGCCCGGGATCTTTTTGGGACACGGCGACTGGAAGCGCTAGTATTTCTTTCTGAACTGCTCCTTGATTGCCGCTGCAATCTCAATCGGGCTGTCCTGCCAGATAAAGTGTCCGGCCCCGCGAAGGATTACGGTGCGATGGTCCGGAAAGCGACTTTCGAATCTTTTCAATTCCCTGTCTCTGAAAGCAATATCTGCATCGCCCCAGAGAAACAGGGTCTTTTTCTCCGCAAGCAGGTTCAAATTCGAATCTACCGTATGCAGGAATTCTTTGCTTTTTCTAATCTCCCGTGGAAAAATGTAGGTGGGCATCCGGCTATCCGGCGTGGGCATGGGCGCCAGATAGGCGTTCATCTCCTTTTTCGAAAGCTCTGCTATTCGCGTTCCGGCCGGAATGAGCATTCGCACGAATGCATGGAAGTGACGAATCAGAACATAGCCCAGGGGGCCGCCAAAGAATCGGGAAAACCATTCGAAATGCAGGTCGCCGTTCACCGGCCAGGCAAAGGTATTTCCGATGATTAACGATTCGACCTTTTTCGGGTCCATTTCCGCTACTCGAAGCCCTATGGGCCCTCCCCAGTCGGACATCACCGGAGTGTATTTTTTGATCTTCAGCGCCTCGAGCACCGCCTGACTTACCTTTGCATGTTCCGCAGGAAGAAAGTTGTAGCCTGCCGCAGCTCGGCTCAGGCCGAAGCCCGGATAGTCAAAGGCAATGCATCGGAAGCTATCTTTCAGCAAAGGAATGATTTTGCGGAACAAGAAGCTATAGGCGGGATTGCCATGATAGAGAACTAGAACCGGTCCTTTTCCTTCATCCACATAGTGAATGCGGTGGCCCTCTATTTCCAGCCACCGGCTCTCAAAAGGAAAGATGTCCTGATCTAAAAAATCCGGTCGGCGATCCGGCCTCTGAGAGGATACCGGGCTCTTCTTTGCTTGGTGAACCATTCGGTTTAGTGTCGATAGTAAACCATCGGGTCAACTAATTTCTGGACTGCTGAGCACATGGCCGAATTCTTCAACCATGGAGCCCAGCGAAGGATTTCAAGCCCTGGCCGATCCCAATCGAATTAGAATCATCGAATACCTTTCTGCGGGTCCGGTTTCCGTGGGCTCGTTGAAGGGACACTTTAGCATTAGTCTGCCCGGGCTCTTAAAGCACATTCGACGATTGGAAGAGGGACATATCATTACTACCGAGAAGCGCGGAAGAACGGTGTATTGCAGCCTCAATCATGCTTCGTTGAAGCGCCTGGAAACCTGGCTCCAAAAGCAGCATCAATTCTGGGATCAGTCACTGAATCGTCTGGAAAAGGAACTAAAGGGAAAGAAGCGTGAATGAATGGCTTCATATACAACGGGACTTTCCTGCATCCGTGGAGGAGTTGTTTCAGTTCTTCGTGAATCCGGAAAAACTGGTGCGCTGGCTCCATCCGGATGACTGCGAACCATTGGAGGCGAAACTGGAACCCGTCATAGGGGGCCTATTCTACGTGGATATGCGCCCGTTGCAGCAGCCCGCAGAAGTGGTATCGGTGCGTGGTCGAGTTCTGGCGGTGGACTGGAATCGCAGCCTGCGCTTTAGCTGGAAATGGATTTCAGGGCCCCTTAAAGAAGCGCCCGAATCCGTGGTGGAGTTGGAGTTCCTGCCAACCCCGAAGGGAGCGGTACTAAGGATTAGCCAGGGAAGCTTCTCGAACGAAGACATGAAGGCGATCCATGCCAGCGGTTGGAAAATGGCGCTAGATGGGCTTCTTCTTGATTTACAACCGTGAAATACTTCTGTTTCTTTGAAGCCATGGTAGCTACCGAAGACCATGGATCCATCTGCCAGGAGCAAGGCCGCCTCCGGCGATTGTGGGCGATGATGGTCCTGATGTTTCTCCTGGCCGGATGTGCCACCTACAGGGATTCGCCGGCCTATGAGCGATGCGTAGACACCTGTTTATTAGAGCACAATCAATGCATGCTACTCGCCACCGACGAAAGTCAGATCCGCGCCTGTAAATCCAATCTGGGGCAATGTCTGAATATATGCGATAATCCGTCGCCCATGCTGACTCCGGGGGCCGCAGATGGGAATTGATCCGGGTGCCTCGGTTAGAAGGGCTGGCCCCGACCGTACTTCGCAAGACCGGCATCCAATGCTGCGATTCCGATGGCTGACGGCAGGTTTGCTGCTGACGCTCGTTTCCTGCGCGGGTTCTCTGGACTACGTTCCGCCAGGGGATGCGCAACCTCGGGCTCTGGGGAAGTTCCGATTTAGCCATCTAAGAGGCGTTCCGTCTGCGGAGATCAATTCTTCGGTATGGATCCGCGAAACAAATGGCCGGTGGAAGCTGGTTTACGAATCGAAAGATGATCCACTGAGAATCCAGGCAGTGGCTATTCCTGCCAGCGCCATGGAAGTACGCATGGAACTGGAATATGTATGGTGGGTTCGTCGCTTCGAAAGCCGTACCCGGTATGTGAACGGTATGTGGCAGAGTCAGCCGGGCTGGGTGGACCGGGAGCGACGAGCGGGCTGCCGATCCGAGATTCGCCTGAACGCGAAAGAGGGGCAGAGCTATCTGATGGACTATACCACCCTGGGGCCGGAGGGGAAATGCCAGATTATCGCCTATCGACAAACATTCCCCGAAAAAGGACAATTCACATTGGAGCAGGTTCAGCATTCCCATTTCCAGGAGCCCACCTTGTACTATCCCCCTATGGAATGGGGAGTCTTCGAATTCTAGATCCGTGTGACTGCCCGTCACTGCTGATGCTAATTGGATGCTTTTCAGGGCGGCGCCTTTTGCGTTGGATGTCTTTCAGGGCGTCGCGCTTTTCTCTGGATGCCGTTGCCGTTGCCGTTCGCATTGGACGGTCTTCCATGAGTCCAGGATTGGAATCCTTTCCGGATCGCTTTTCGAATCAACTGGCGAACCATGAACGCATCTAAGAGCGAAATCGGCAGCGCATCCGGAAGCGCATCTAGAAACGGTTACGGGGAATCCAGGAGCGCCAGGGACGAACCTATGAACGAGCCTATGAATGAATCGATCACTGAACTCGTCATCGCAACCATTGAGGAACTAATGCACGGAAGCTAAATCCCTTGTCAGGGAATTCCGCAGAATTCAAACCGGATTTCAAATGCGAAAGAAGCAAACGGATGTAGTTATCGTTGGGGCGGGAATCTCCGGCCTTACCGCGGCCTACGAACTCAAGAAAGCGGGTAAGAAGACCCTGGTAGTAGAAGCCAGGGATCGAGTGGGCGGCCGTACCATGCCCGGGGAGTTGCAGGGCCAGCCATTTGATCTGGGAGGCCAATGGGTGGGCCCGGAACAAAGAAGAATCATGCAGCTCTGCGCCGATCTGGGACTGGAAACCTTTCCCCAGTACGACAGCGGCTATCAGCTTCTGGAAATGCGCGGCAAAGTGGGCAAATACAAAGGAGTAATACCCAAACTTCCGATTTTCGCATTGCTTTCGGCGGACCGGGCCATCAAGCGGATCAATCGAATTGCATCCGAACTGGAACTACTCAGCCCCTGGAATGCGCCCTTTGCGGAGAAGTTGGACGGAATCACTGCCGAGACCTGGATTCGTAAGAATGTCCGGACAGAAACCGCTCGCGAGTTGATTCGAATCGCCACTCGCGCCATCTTCTCCGCGGAGCCATCAGAAGTTTCCATGCTATTCTTTCTGAGCTACATTCGCGGCGCCGGCAGTCTGGAGCAACTGGCGGATGTTCAGGGGGCCGCGCAACAGGACCGAATCCAGGGCGGGGCCTTTCAAATCGCTTTGCGCCTGGCCGAACGCGTGGGCAAAGCATCGATACTACTGAATTCGCCAGTGCGATCCATAGAGCAAAGCGCACGGGGAGTACGGCTGATTTCCGATCGCTGGGATATCCAGGCCAAAAAGGCCATTGTAGCCCTTTCGCCCAATCTGATCCTGGGGATAAACTTTGGAACGCAAGCGCCTGTGGAGCGGCTGGCGCTGGCGCGAAGAATGCCCATGGGATCGGTCACCAAGGCAATTATAGGTTATGAAAGACCATTCTGGCGGGATAGCGGCATGGCCGGTATGGCCGTAAGCGATAAGGGGCCTTTTGGACCTGTATTTGATGCCTGCCAGCCTGGCGATTCCCGCGGATACCTGGTGGGCTTTCTGGAAGGGGAAGAGGGTCGTCGATTTGCTCTTTCCAGCGAAGAAGAGCGGCGAAAAGCCATAGTCGCCACTCTCGTACGATTGTTCGGATCAGAAGCCGCCAGACCCACGGGATACATTGAGAAAAACTGGACCATGGATGAATGGAGCGGCGGATGCTACACCGGCCTGATGATCCCGGGAACCATGACTCGTTATGGCCAATCGCTGCGAAAGCCATTCGGAAACATCCACTGGGCGGGTACCGAAACAGCCATTCAATGGATGGGCTACTTCGACGGCGCCGTGGAAGCAGGACAGCGATGCGCCCGGGAAGTGATGACCTAAAACCCGACCATCATGGCCAGATAGTTTGCAGGGATCGGTCTTGCTGTTCCGCTGCAGGAAAAAAGGATTTACTCGGCTCCGGAAACGGCTAAAAACTGACATCATGTCCGGCCTATCCACGTTAAAGAAATCTCTGCTTATCCTTTCCGGTGTTTTCCTATTGGTGATTCTGATCACCGTGCTGTGGACCGCTTCGCCTCTGGCCATGGCCGATGAGGGGGATTACACCAGGCTGGATCCGGCAAAGGCTCAAAGCATCGATTGGCCGGCAATCACCGACGAAGCCACCGTCTATCTGCAGGATTTGCTCAGGATGCGAACCATCCGGGGCGATGAGCACCAGGCAAGCCTCTACATTCAGAAGATTCTGGAGAAAGAAGGCATCGCGGTTCGCATCTATCAGCATCCCGAAGATCCCAGAAGGTCCAATCTGGTGGCCGAGATCATTCCCGACGATATCGCTCCGGAATACAAAGATGAAGGGATAATACTGACCGGCCATTCAGATGTGGTGGAAGTGAACCCGGAGCGATGGAAGCAGCCTCCGTTTTCCGGCGCTCTGGTGGACGGAAAAATCTGGGGCCGGGGCGCCATCGACATGAAAGGGCACATTGTGATGGGACTCATGTCCATGCTACTGGTAAAGCGACTGGACGTTCCTCTGAAGCGCAAGCTCATGCTTCTGGTTCTGGCCGATGAAGAAAGCGATGGAAAATACGGCGTCAAGTTCATGGTCGAAAAGCACCGCGATGTGTTCGATGGCTACAAATACGTATTCAATGAAGGCGGCCTGGGCACCGAAGGAGTGGCCGTACCGGGCAGCAAGATATTTAACATCCAGTGGGCCGAAAAGGGCAAGATCTGGGCCGAACTAAGTGTGGACGGCGAATCCAGCCATGGCGCCAGACCTCCGGAACAGTACGCGCTCCTGAATATGATTCAGTTTTTGAATGCAGTGCACGAAATGGAAACGGATCTTACCATCGTTCCGGAGATGGAGACATTTCTATATCAGATGGGCGAAGCATATAGCTTTCCGAATTCCTTCTTCATGAAGCGAAACAACAATCCGCTCATCCGTCCTTTGATTCTGCCGGCCCTGAAAGCCAACCGCTACCTGGTGGCCATGACAACGAATACTCGGGCTTTCACTGGTTTAAACACAAACGAAGACGAAGGCATCAATGTGGTGGCGGATAAAGCCTTCGCCAAGATCGATATACGATTGTTGCCCAATACCACGCCGGAGCAGTATTTGGACAAGCTGGAGGCGTTGGCCGAGCCCTACGGTGTGAAGATTAAGCCTACGGGGACCATTGTACCCAATTCATCGCCCATGGATTCTGAATTCTTCAAGGTGATGTCCCGGGTTAGCGTAGACAACGTGCCTGGCTCTGTGGTTACTCCACTGATTACTCCCGGCAACACTGACAATACCTATCTTCGCGAAATCGGGCTACAGTGCTATGGATTGACTCCCGTGCTCTTAAATAGCGAAGAACTGGGAAGCACTCATTCGGACAATGAGTATCTTAGCCAGGAAAACCTCAAGCTGGGCACGAAGATCATGTTCGAAACCGTTGTGGGCATGAACTAGGCGGAAGCGCCTTTGAATCGGCCTGCCGTGCTGTTCAAGGCCGGCTAATATTTCGTATTGCGGCTTTCGACGGCCCGAGTGGGGTTATCGCAACGTCTCATTTATACTACCCAGTGCGTTTTCCAGAAACTCCCGGGCTTCTTCTGCATCCGCTTCTGAATCGCTGGAATTGATGTGAAAATCGCCGATGACCGCGTCTCCGCTGGTCAGAAACAATCCGGCGGGATCCACACCGGGTTTTAGCCTGGCATAGCAACAAACCCAGTACTGGTTCGAGAGTCGAATCTGATCGGCATTGTGGTCGAAGATACGAACCTTGCGCGTTTCGCATGTGACCAGGAAGCCTTCCACTGAAGTCAGTAATATACGATGTTCCTGTCCGCGATAGTAAACTCTGAGTTCGTGGTTCTCGATCTGGAACCATTCCGGCTTCAGGCGAATGCGAAAGGTCCATACGGTGTTGTAGCTGTACAGACCCCAGACCAGGAAAAGCGCCGACAGTCCTATGATGGGGTACGACGGCGCCGTGTACGCAAAGAAACCCAGCGCTGCCGTAGCCACGGACAGCGCCACCCAGAGTAGAAAGCCAAAGAGCAAATGTAGCTCGGCCAGGCCCTTTACATGCAGCGCCTGACCGGGAATGAATTTGGTTACCTTGATTCCATAGCGGCTGGCCACGGCAGGCGCCACGTAGCTTCCGTATATCTCATTATGCCATACCTGATGGGCGGCTTCCTGAAAATCGTCCAGATACCATCGTATCAAAACCAGCATGGCAAAAACGTTTATCGCCGCCATAACGCCCAGCAGGCTCATGTCTTGTTCGGATGCAAGCAACCATCCAAAAACAGTAAAAGGAAAGAGAAAGGGAAGAGTTATCAAGTTGGCTCTGGACCTGGTTTTCGCTACCGGCCAGTCCTGACCTCCCTTTGAACCAAAAAAAATCATTATCGCATACGCCGTCACATGGAGGCCCAACGCCAGATAACCGGAAATTTCCCGGACCGAATACTCCATAGTATCTTCTGTTACGCGAATGCGATACAGAATAAAAACAGCAGTAGCTTCCAGAAGAAGCATCAAGATGGCGCGGATCATGGCAAAAACCCTGGAGGAGATTCCTCGCCTGTCAATGGTTTCATGGAAAATTTCTATAAGCGCCGTGGCCAGAAGCATCACCGTGGCGTGCTGGATTGTATTGAAAAGACAACGTTACGGCTACCCGGGCGCATATCACGAAACCGTTTCGCTCTTTTCTATCGGGAACTATTCGGACTGTTCAAAGAGAAGTAACATTTCGTGATGGCGTCATTCTGTTGTAGGACTATGGCTTTCGCTGCAGGTTAAGGCCAGCTCCGTACTCAGTGTAAGCTGTGGCGGTTGATGCGTCGGGAGCTCAGGCCCGGTACACTTCTGCTTGCTCCGAAATCAATGCGGCCAGTTTGGATGATTGGCTATCCCTTTCCGACCTTTGTTCTTGAAGCGAATCCGCATTGACTCCGCCCGAAAGCGCATAGACCACCTCACCCACTACGATGATGGACGGAGAGGCCAGGTCTTCCAGGTGCGGCGCTGTAGCCAGATCGGTAATGCGCACCTCCTGGTTGGTTCGCGTACCGTTTCGTATAATAGCCACGGGAGTGGCTGGATCGCGCCCATGGGCGATAAGCTGCCGCGAGATTTCGGGTAGCTTCTTGATTCCCATCAGAAACACGGCCGTTGGTATACGAGCGGCTGCATCGTAGGCGATCCCGGATGTGCGATCCGCTTCATGGCCGGTGAATACTCCAAAGGCTGTGGAGAGCCCGCGAAAGGTGAGGGGGATTCCTGCTGTCTCCGGAACCGAGTAGAACGAACTTATCCCGGGAACAACGCTACATTCAATGCCTGCTTCTTTCAATACCTGCAGCTCTTCGCCGCCTCGGCCAAAGATGAAAGGATCGCCGCCCTTTAGTCGCACAATGTTATAGCCTTTTCGCGCATAGTAAACCATCAGCTGATGGATTCTTCGCTGCCTGGTTTCCTGGCAACGGCCGGGCTTTTTGCCTACCGGTATCTTGATTGCATTTCGGGCATATCGCAATATGGCGGGATCAATCAGTCGATCATATAGAACAGCATCGCAGCTTCGCAGAGCTTTTATCGCTTTTCGAGTGAGTAGATCGGGATCGCCAGGGCCGGCGCCTACCAGCGTAACGTGACCGTTTTTCATGATTTGTCTCCCGAGGCATGCAGACCGCACTCTTTATGTTCCGGGTTTTCCCACCACCAGCGACCCGCGCGAACATCCTCTCCGGCCTCTACAGCCCGAGTACAGGGAGCGCAGCCTATGCTGGGATAGCCCCGGGAATGGAGCGGGTTCACGGGCACACCGTTTTCTTCTATATATTTATAGACATCGGCTTCCTGCCAGGAGCTCAAAGGGCTAAGCTTGAGTATTCCGCCGTGATCCGAGTCAATCTGAAACACCGGAAGGTTGGCCCGTGTTACGGCCTGGCTCTGTCGCAATCCGGTAATCCAGCCGTCCAGACCCTCCAGGGCGCGCTTCAACGGCTCTACCTTGCGAATGAAACAACAATTCTTACGATTCTCTATGGAGTCATAGAAGGAAAACAATCCCTGTTCGCGAATCAGATTCTCCACAGACTCTCTTTGCGGGAAATATCCCTCGAACCTCAGCGCCGGGTAACGCTTGCGGCACTCCTCCAGGGTTTGCAGCGTCTCTTCGTGCAGACGCCCGGTCTCCAGGTAAAACACATGGATTCGTTCCGCGGCGCTGGAGTCCCGTTGGACTTCCTGGGCCAGCAGATGGATCAACGTGGTATCTTCAGCGCTGAAGCTACTGGCCAGGGCCAGTTTGAGACCGGATTCGGCGGCCCATCGCATTGCATTGCCGGCGCTTTGTAGCGCAGGGTCCTGATTTAGTTCGGCGATCCTTTTCCAATCCAGGGTTGTTTCTAGCATACCGTTTGTTCTCTGCTGTAGATTTGATAGTATTCCGAATCGTATTCATTCCCCGCTGGCGGGTCATGAGCGACCAATTCACAACGTTCCGTCAGGCCACTGACCGGGACCAGTAGGACTGGCCTTATCCCCGACCTGAATCCTCGGCTATTGACAATTCCTATCAGAATACTATGAAAGGCCAGCCTGAGCGGCCACCGATTTTGCTACAAGTGTTTTTTACGCCGACGCCACGGCGCATTGCGTTAGCCGGGGGCCGCAGTTCGTCAGCAGGGAGCGGTAGCCTCGCTACGGCGAAGCTTGATCAGCTGGTGGCCCTGTGACGCACCGATTGGATAAAATACTGGGCCAGGGGCCGGCTCGTGATAATCAGGCTTATGCGAATAAGCTCAAAGTCTGGCCTGCGGAGCCGGAAGATCCTATTTTCAGCATACAGTGGTTTCACTCTCAGCCTATACCTCGGCTTCTTCCTGCCTGGCTTTACCACATGCGCCCCGGAGCCGGAAGGCTCGGCAACCGATGCCGGTGGCGCTTCCGAGGGATTCGGCGAAGGTAAACCTGCTGTCGATGGCGCAAATCAAGCGAACAGCAAGGGGGGCCTGCCCGCCGTGAAGCTCATTCGTGTGGCCGATGGCGATACACTGACTGTGCGAATGGAAGGCGAATCGCTGCGGGTTCGAATGCATGGAGTGGATGCGCCGGAACTGGATCAGCCCTATGGAAAGGAGGCGAGGACTTGCCTGGATGGTCTGCTGAAAAACAGGGCGATTCGGCTAAGAATTGAGTATCGAGACCCCTATGACAGGGCGGTAAGCACTCTAATCGACGAAAGCGGAAGCGATTTGAATGCAATTCTGGTGGAGCGGGGTTGTGCCTGGGCCTTTGTCCGCTATTCCAGGGAATATGTCCCTCAGGAACGAAAAGCCCGAAGTTCCAGGTCCGGTCTCTGGGCGCAGGAAGACCCGTTGCCTCCCTGGAAATGGCGAAGGCGCTAACCTGTAAAAAACGACAGGTAGTACGTATTTTTTAGCGTTGCAGTGTAAAATCGGGCCGTCTGTTTTTAAGTATAGGCTTGGAAATGGGCCGGGGGAATGGTATGTCTCGATATTCTTACTACTTTGCACTTTTAACAATCAGTGTCTTCAGCCTGGGCTGCATTGGCACAAAAGGAGCCGGCGACAGTCTCCTCTTTGGGACGGCATTTACGCCTGCGCCGGACAACTCGTGTACCTCGGATGTAACCGTAACATATAGAGAGATCTCCCTACTCGAAGACGGGGATGTAGAAGCGACCTACGATGCCGGCCAGGACAAAGGAATCGCCGAAAACGATGTGAATGGCGGCACCTCCTGGGGGTATCGATCCTTTGAAACCTGTATCTATCCCAATGTAGCGTTCACCGGTAGTATCGAATTTAGCATGGCTACCAACGGAAGCTACGATGGCCGCATGAATGTTACAAGATCCTTCCCCGCCTCAGTGGACGGAGATCCCCTACCTGCTATCCTCAGCTTCACAGATTCTGGAGCAGCAGAAAGACAGTGCTTCACGTTCACCCGGGTAGACGACGGTATTCGAAACACACCGGAAGATCCGTACCAAATAACGATGGGTGAAATAACGGAAAGAGATTCCGGCGGCGATGTCTACTCGGATGGATCCTACCACAATAAAACTCCCTGTAGCATTACAGTCACAATGGAGGACGATGAAGGCCCTGGGATCCGTGTGTCGAACATATCAAACGTGATGGAAGAGCCGGGCGTGGCTACGCCGAACAGTGGCACTTTTCGTGTGCGTCTTCGAACGGCTCCCACTGCAAACGTAACAGTTCCCATTAACGATACTGCGGATTCCACCAATGCTGGCAATCGTGAGGGTACTACGAGCCCTACCACTTTGACTTTTAGTCCAACTTGCCCCGGGCCCAACTGCTGGAGCGATGAACAAATCGTTACTGTTACATCTGTGGATGACCTTGAAGTAGATGGAATCAAGATATATACCATTGCAGTGGAAAACACAACCAGTTCCGATTCTGAGTATAATGGCATTGATCCGCGAGATGTAGTTGTTTATAACCGCGACCAGAGTGTGCCCGGATACACCTACGAACGATTTGATGCCTCCGGCGGATCTACGGATTCCAGCGGCGGAACGATTACAGGATTCGCTACAGACGAAGCGAATCAGATGGGCAGTACGTATGCGAATTTCCAGATTCGGCTACGCTCGAAGCCTTCCGCGGACGTGACGCTTACTTTTTCAACGAACTGTGGATCTAAATGTAATCTTCTGACTAGCAGTTTGACTTTTACTCCAGCGAACTGGAACACATACCAGACTGTGCAGGTTGAAGGGGCCTCTGACTCCATTAACAGCGGACTCCAGGATTACAACGTAACCTTTAATGCTTCCTCTAGCGATTCTACGTATAACTCCAGTGTGACGGAGCCGGTGTTCAGGGTGCGTTCTTGCGACAACGATGCGTCCAACTACATCGCTCACTGTAATTTCTCCGGCTCTCCGCTCGGAACTACCGGGAATCGCTTTATTCGAACGGAAGGCGGCACGAGTATTACCTGGCTGATCGCTCAATCGGCGCCAGCTTCCGACGTACAGGTTGGGCTAAGTAGTAGCAGTAATCCGGACGGAACGTCGGCGTTGGCTAACGCTACCATCAATGGTAGCAATTACAATACATTGATCACCGGTGGCCTAAACCGGGTGGAAATGTCCCATACGAACGATACCTTTGTAAATACGCCGAGCCAGAACCGAGAATGGACCCTGCAAACGGCGGCCGCTACAGGACCGGCTCCTTTCAGCGGGTTCAACCCCGTAGAAATATATGCTCGCACCGATGACAACGAGCAGTATTACTACATCAATCGCGTCGGCAGCACGAGCGAAGATACTGTAACCACGGCCACGATTTATGTTTGTCTGGGTGCGAGCCCAACAGGGACTGTAGTGCTCACCCCGGCAACATCTGGCGATGAGGCTGGAACAACTATTTCCCCTGCTTCCATTTCATGGAACCCCGGTGAACAGTCCGATGCTACGAGCAATGGTACCTGTACGTCCAGCGCCACGAACGTGAAATCCTTCACCGTGAATGGTGCGGATGACTCATTCGCCGATGGTAATCAGACATTCTCCGTGAGTTTCCCCGGCGGCTCCTCGGGCACCGATGTTGGTTACTCCGGAAAGACACCTGGCAGCGTGAACGTAACGAATGCGGATAACGAACCAGCCGGAAAAGCCATCTTCGTGACCAACGTGACTTTCCCGGGTGAAATGACCGCACAAGGAGTTCTGGGAGCAGATAACTTCTGTAACGCAAATAAGGTTTCCGGAGTGCCTTCTGGAACCTACAAAGCGCTGATTGTTAGCAATAGCGGCGGCGAAGTCAACGATCGAACAACCTCGGCGGACTGGGTATTGAGTCCCGGGTATCACTACTTCCGTTGTACCGGCAGCGCCTATGCTAACTGCAGTGATGAGCATACGCGCCTGTTTATTGCGGATGGGTCCGGTTTGTTCAATCCTCTGTCGATGAGCACAGACTTCTCAACAAATGCAAGTCATGAGTTCTGGACCGGAATGAACAATGATCTTAGCCCCGCAACGCAGACCTCAACTCCCGCTGCACAGCCGGGGGATCCCAATTACAGGCATAACTGTGCTGGCTTCACCTACCAGAACGCACCAGTTGCTCCCAGTCCGCTCTATTACGGAGAGTCATGGTCTAGTAGCGGTGGGGCGGTCGTCACTCACACCAATCAGGCCTGTAACTTGACCAAGCGACTCATCTGCGTGCAGCAATAGCAGCCTGCCGTAGATGAAATTGAAGGCCAGCTTCCGAAAGGGGCTGGCCTTTTCTTTTTCTCTCCGACCATGCATAACCGCAATTGGCCACTGCAGCTACCACGGCCATGGATCGCGACAGCTCCGAATTCCTTTATTCACCGGCGCCGGAATTGGCATGGACCGTGGCGCCAGGTATGTCCATACTGACTCCCTATGTTCGAGCCATTTCGAAAAACCAGGGACACCCGGGCCGATTACGAACAGCTCTTGAAGGCCCTGGAAGCGTTACTGGAAAGTCCTCCGGCGCTGGAGACTCCTCATTTCTTCGAGAGTCGATCGCTGTCCAATGCGCATGTCCTTGCTACTCTGGGCAATTCCGTAGCGTTGCTTAACTGGTTTCTGGAAGACGTGAACTGGTGCGGCTACTATCTGTGGGACGGAAAGCGACTGGTGCTGGGCCCGTTTCAGGGAATGCCTGCCTGCACTACCATTGAGCCCGGGAAAGGAGTGTGCGGTACCGCCTATGAGCGCAGGAAGCCTGTAATCGTGGACGATGTCTCCAAATTCCCAGGCCACATTGTGTGCGATCCGGCCAGCAAATCGGAAATCGTTGTTCCTCTATTTGCTCCAGGGACTCCGCCGGAATCACCGGAAACTACCTCTGTAAGCGCTCGGCCCATCGGCGTTCTGGACATTGACAGTCCTGAAAAGGATAAATTCGACACTACCGATTCCTATTACCTGGAACGATTCAATCGCATCGTTTCGGAGAAGCTCTCCCTGTCCTGAATCTGTCCATTCGTGGCTGGTGGCCCGTCATGGGCTTCGGTCCTGGTTCGCTCGGGTTCAGTGCAGAACCCCTGGCGACGGGGCTCTTCTGGGCGCTGGTTTTCGGGCCTCGTCCGGATTTCCAGGTCCGAAATCCTCGGATTCATTCTCATTTCTTATAAGTCCGGTCGAGAAATAGCTACCGATGACGCATAATAACCCCATTCTACTCCACAGGTCATTCCGGTCTGTGGAGCGGTAGGCAGGCGATCGGCAGAAGGCCGGTGATGCAGAGGAGAAGCAATTATGGCAGCTACACTATTCAAGCGAAAGACCGCCAAAGAGGTTCTGGATAAATCGATAGATCAATCGATTGATCACAAGAAGGCGGGCCAGACAATGAGGTCCGAGTCCAGGAGGAGGACCGAATCCGCAAAGAAAGCCCGGGAAGTGGAACTCACGGAACGTCGCGTCCCTTACGGCGCCGGACCCATGGACCGTCACTGGTTTGCGGGTAATCGGGCGGCCTCGCACGTGGTGAACAGTCTGCATTTAATCTTTCCGGATGGGGAACGTTTTTTCATTCGTAGCGTGAATCATTACCGTAAGCAGATTCAAGACCCGGTGCTAAAAAAGCAGGTTCGTATGTTTATGGCCCAGGAGATTCAACATGGCGTGGCCCATGAGAGAGCCTGGGATACCTTGCGAGAGCAGGGCTTCCCTGTGGATGAGTTTCTCGAATCTTACAGAAAGAATGCTTACGATAGACTGGAAGGTTTCGTGAATCGTAGAATCGGACATTGGCTGTCGCTCTCCACCACTGTGGCTCTTGAACACTATACGGCTACTCTGGCTCAGACTGTATTCGATACCGGGGTTCTGGAGCACGATATGCCGCAGGATATGCGAGATCTTCTGTACTGGCATGCCTGCGAGGAAATCGAACATAAATCCGTAGCCTTTGACGTAATGCAGGAGCTGAAGCCCGGTTATTTCAAAAGAATCGCCGGTTTTATCATGGCTACCTTCCAGCTTCTCGGGTTTACGATTCAAGGGACCAGGTTCATGGTTAAGCGAGATCCTGAATGCAGCTTCTGGAGTTTTCACAGAGATTTCTTCCGGTTCTTGCGAAGAGGCGGAATCAAATTCTTTCTGGCCCTGCCGTTGCCGCTTCTGGACTATCTACGTCCCGGATTTCATCCCGACGATCATGAGAATCGAATGATTGCAGCCGAGCAGCTGCGAAAGCAGGGATTGCCCGTGAGCGAATCCCCGATTTGATATTTCAGGTAGCATGACCGTCGAATAGCTCACCGCCCGAAGTCTGTGCGCCGAGGCAGCCCGAATCGGCGGGCGCATCTGCTGCCCGGGCTGGTTTATGCCTTCCGATTTTTTCGGAAGGCTGCCGGAGTCATTCCCGCAATCCTGGAAAACTGATCGTTGAAGGCAGATTTTGTATTGAAGCCCACGTCAAAAGCGACTGAGATGATGGTCTTATCGGGATCCGCAATCAATTGCTCTTTTGCTTCTTCGATCCTGTATTGATTCAGAAAAGCATTGAAGTTCTGGCTGAAGTTTTCGTTTAGAATCCGGGACAATTGATGGGAAGTCACTTCCAGTTCTTCCGCCAGATCGGAAAGCCGCAGATCCGGGTCAAGATAGAGCTTCTGCTGTTCCATGAGTTCCTTGAGTCGCTCCAGCAAAGCCGGAACATCCAGTCCTGTTAGCTGTGTGCGAGCGTAGCGTTCTTTCTGGATTTCCCGCTTCATGGACTGAAAGAAGTGCGGATACCGTAGCATATAGAGAAAGGATAGGATCATGGTGGTCGCGATAAACCATCCTCCCACATGCATGAGCCAGATGACCTTAAGCGCATAGCCGCTCAGCAATGCCAGGGAGGCTACGGCGGGAAATGCGAATATTGTTATGGCTCTTTTTGTATCGCTCAAATGGAATTCCCGGCCCGTGCGTAGCACAAATACGGTAAGAAGCGCCAGGCAAACAAGGGTTTGTAGCATGCCCAGAAGCAGTCCCAGATCTACGCTATGGAAACTCAGCTCATAATAGATCTCTTCCAGCACTCTCTGTTTTTCTGCTACGGGGCGCAGCTGAAAGTTTAGCTCCACTGCCAGCACAGGCAAGACGGGAGCAAAATACCACTTGCTGCGAAAGACGGGGTTTCGCGCAGGAGCCGGCGGTTCGCCTTCAAAGGCAGCATCGATCATTCGCCTGGTCATTTGCATGAGCAATGGACCGCTGGCAAAGACAGAAGCAAACAGGGTAAAGTACCACCAGCTGCTCATTTCAGGCTTTTCCAGGAACAGTCCGATGCGTAGCAGGATAGAAAATGCCACAAGTCCAACCAGCATCAGGTAGATATTGAAGCTGGCCCCGTCTTCCTGTTTGCGCACATAGAGCTCGCCCAGCACCATCAGTAGCGACAGTCCTGCTCCAAAGTAGATGAACTGAATGCTTAATGTATTCAGTAGCTCCATTGACTCTGAGTGGGGAATCCATGCGAAGGCATACAAGTCTTTTTCTGGTCGCGGTGCCCGCCACGTAGATGCCTCGCAGGCTTGCAAGAATCCAGAAGGACTAATGCCGTCCGGCATCATTGCTGGCCGATATCAGTCGGACTCCAATCGGACTCCAATCGGACTTATAAGAATTCAGATAGATATTATAAGTCCGGTTGTCGGGTAGCCGAATCCGTGGCATTATTGTGATGTTCGTCGAAAAGGATCATTCCGGGAGGGATAAAATGCTTGAGGTTGCTATTGTGGGAGCTGGTTTTTCCGGTCTGGCTGCGGGTGCGCGGCTAAAGAGAGAAGGGCAGGATTCCTTTGTGATTCTGGAAAAGGCCGATGAAGTAGGCGGCACCTGGAGAGATAACACCTATCCCGGATGCGCCTGCGACGTTAAGTCAAACCTGTATTCCTTTTCTTTTGCGCCCAGTTCGCAATGGTCAAGGCTCTATGCTCCGCAGCCCGAGATACTTACTTATCTAAAGGAATGTTCGCATTCCCTCCAGCTAAGGGAGCATATACGTTTTCGAAGCGCCGTTGTCCGGGCCAGTTTTCAGAAGCAATCCGGTTCCTGGCTTATTGAACTTCAAGACGGGGGTGTTCTGGAGGCCCGAGTTCTTGTTTTGGCGCCCGGGCCGTTGAGCAGACCATCTATACCTGATATACCGGGTCTGGAAAGCTTTCGAGGTCCTGTATTTCATTCCGCAAGATGGGACCATTCGGTAGATCTGGTTGGCAAGCGAGTGGCTGTTATTGGCACCGGGGCAAGCGCCATTCAGGTAGTGCCCGCCATTGCGGAAAAAGTGAAGTCCCTGTATCTATTCCAGAGATCGGCGGCGTATGTAGTTCCGCGAAAGGACCGCGCTATAGGGGCAAATGTGCGAAAGTGGTTGGATCGCCTTCCTTTTCTTCAGCAAATCCATCGTTTCATGGTATACGCATACAACGAGTTACTGGCCGGACCGGCGGTGTATAGCAGCGAAATCCTCAATCGACTGGCCAGGGCCATGGCCCTGCGTCATATGAAACGTGCTATTAAGGATCCGGCTCTACGTCGCCAGCTTACTCCGGACTACAGAATCGGCTGCAAGCGAATCCTGATTTCGGATGACTACTATCCGGCGCTGGCCCGGGACAACGTTCAGGTCATCCAGGGCGAAGTGGACGAGGTAGCAGCTGATTCGGTCCTGTCCCATGATTTGCGTTGTTCCGTAGAAGTCATCGTTCTGTGTACCGGATTTCACGTTTCGGATCTGCACAGAAACCTGGGCATGGAGATTCAGGGACTGGACGAGGATCTGGCGCAATACTGGGAACGGCAGGGACTCCAGGCCCATCGCGGCAGCACGGTGTCGGGCTTTCCCAATCTTTTTCTCTATCTCGGACCCAATACCGGGCTGGGACACAATTCTATGGTTCATATCATGGAGTCGCAGTCCAATTATCTTGTCTCCTACCTGAAGACGCTTCAGCGCCACCCGGGGTGTTCGCTCAACGTAAGATCTGATTCTCAATATCAATTCAATCAGCGAATCCAGAAACGGATGCAGCGGACCAGTTGGACGTCCGGCGGCTGCCATAGCTGGTATCTGGATGAGCACGGACGTAATACGACTCTATGGCCGGGCTCCACGTTAAGCTATCGCAAGGAGACCAAAAAGCTGGACGAAAATGAATACGAACTTGTCTGGCCGGATGCCATTCGGACGGCTGGTGGAGGGCTTCAACAGGCTGTCACGGTCCGATAGGGCGATCCAGACCCGCCATTCCGGTTTTTCCCTCGTTGGATCTGTTTGTGGTGGAAAAAATGCATGGCCGCCACTACCCTGGTCGTGAAGCTTCTCAATTCAGAGAAGTCTCGAGTCCAGGAGGAAACTATGGCATTTATCATTACCGAGCCTTGCGAAGGAGTATGCGACACTTCCTGCGTAAATGTATGCCCGGTGGATTGCATTCACCCCACGAAAGAAGAGTGGCCAGCCAAAGGATACGAAGAAGGCAAGCTGGAAAACAAGATGCTCTATATCAATCCGGAAGAATGCATTGATTGCGGCGCCTGCGAGCCCGCCTGTCCAGTGCAGGCCATTTTCCCGGAAGACGAAGTTCCGGAGAAATGGGAGTCTTACATCAAAAAGAATTACGAGTACTACGGTCTCTAATTCAAACTTGATTACAATTCTTCATTCAGCCCTGGCTGAATCGAAATAGGGGCTTCGGCCCCTTTTTGCTTTACAAGGTTGTTATTATAAACTAGATACATTAGCGTGAATGTATCTGGCTTTGCTCCCCTGATTCGGAAATCGGGACTATTCTTTCCCATTACTATTTCGCTTCTTGCTACTGCGCTTGCCTGTGTGAATCCGACCTTCCGTCCGGCCGCATATACTTACCGGAAAGCGATGGATGGCAGGGCTCAATTAGACTTGAACCTGAAAGCATTGGCTGCCATTGAATCGGTGGCGGAAACAGGGACTTTAAGAATCGAGAAACAATCTCGGGGTAGCGGGCAATGAACTACGTGCTTGCCGGCAAATCGTTCTCATCGCCTCTTATCCGGTTCTGCATTACCGCGAAAGCAATGGACAATACGGACGGGCTCGTCTGGAATATAGCCTCTATCTGTTGTCGGCCATTGAGGCCATGGGTAGCCGGGGGCGCCTGCCCGAGGTAAGCAAGTAGGACCCGCTAAATGGGTTCTTCGCGAATAAACCCGGGAATTGAGAACCATTGGAGTAAAAAAATGAAGTTTGAGAAACCTCCGGTAAGCATTCAATTACTGCGCCGACGAGAGCCATCGGATCCTGCCGTTACTCGTAGGACTTTATGCTCTTCTTCGTCTGCTGCTGCTGGCCTGGTCTGGCTTCTTCTGGCTGCGCTTTGTATCCTTCCGACTTTCAGCGTTTCAGCCCAGGCCATCGACCCTTCCCTCATTGAGCAACCGGAGCAAACGGAAAGAGAAAAACAGGAAGAAGCGGAAAGACGCGAAGAGGAGCGAAAACGTCGGGAAGAACGCAGAAAGAAGGCCATGGACGACTACTGGCTCAGGCTTAATCCGGGTTTCGTGCTGTCGGGAGGCGGGCTAAGTATCACCGGTCAGGGGTTTCGATCCGGCACAAACGCCACCATCGTGGAGGACGCCTGGAAACAGCCTAACTGGATGTTAGATGTCTCCAGTCGCGAATGGGTGATCTCAAAGAACTGGGGAGTGTACTTTCTGGTTCATAGCCGGCAACTGGATCTAAAGTTTCAGAGCTATACGCAAACCGTGCAAAGCGAGGATGGCTCCGAAGGCTCGGAAACTGTAACCGAAGACCTGGGTACCCGGATGCGCGGTTACTACGCGGCTACGGCCCCGGTGCTCTACTACGACTTCGACGGAGAACCCACCGGTTTTCGCATAGGGGCCGGGTATGGGTCCTCTGTAGTGCGACTTCGAGGCAACGCATCCCTGAACAGCGGGGCCGCTCAGGCGCCCTTGTTCATTTCCCAGGACCAGGCATCCTTTACGCGAGACCTGCAGCTAAGCGCCATTCTTCAGGGAGGGCTGAGTCTCACCGAAGGTGATCCCTTCTACAATTCCTTGCTTTTGGATCTGCAGCAACCTGGCGGACTGGCTAACATGGGCGCTTACTTGATCGCCCGGGGAGAAATCCGGCCCGATCTTTACACCGTCTTTCTAATCAACTATCTGACCTCGGGTCAGGCTCCGGGAAGCATCCAGCTCAGCCCTCTGGAAGCCATTGGGGCCGTGGGATTGGCCCGCCTTCAGGTGGACTTCCGGGTGGATTCGGCGCCCACTTACTATCTAATGGCCGAGCATACCTGGGAATGGGCCACTCTGCAACTTGCCTTTGGTGGGCCCATATTTACTCGTGCCGGGTTTAAATACGACCTGACCAACATGGTAATCTCGTTTTCTGTGCCCCTCAGACTGTAGTTGAGCGGTATTCAGGGGCCTTCCGTCCCTCGGATTGGCCTGCCGGTTCCTCCCCCGGTGAGGCTCCAGATACCCCTGGCCACCTAAAGATCCGTCTAGAATTCCCCGGCCCCGGAGCTTTATGGAGCACAGTAACCGGTCTTCCCGACCGGTCCCGGCTCCCTGAATGGCCCTCAGTCGCCCTCATTGCTCTTTTAGCGTCAATTCCCACTTTTTCGATAGGAAAGGTGGAATTTTTTGTTGATCTTGCTCATGGCCTTACTTCTTTGTCCTCATAAAGATCAGCGCGGAAGGAATCGATGTCAGATAAACCACAGGTATCCAAAGTAGAGAAGATCAAAGAAAGCTCCCGGGGATTGCGAGGAACCCTTGCCGAGGAGCTGGCGAATGACGCTCCCAACTTTGAGCAGGACTCCCTGCAATTACTGAAGTTTCACGGAATCTATCAGCAGGATGATCGGGATGCCCGAAACCGCAGTGGAGGGGGTATGGAAAAGGCCTACTCCATGATGATTCGAGGACGCATCCCTGGCGGACGCATGACCGCCAGCCAGTATCTGGAGTTTGATCGTCTGGCGGATCTTTACGGTAATGGCGGGCTGAGACTGACCACCCGGCAGAGCATTCAGTACCACGGCGTGCTGAAGCATAATATGAAAGATATAATCAAGGGCATCCATGAGTCGATGCTGTCGACTATCTGTGCCTGCGGCGATGTGGTGCGAAACGTAACCCAGGCGCCCAACCCCCTGGGCGATCCCGAATTGGACAAACTGGACGAGCCTTCCAATCTGATATCGGATCACTTCGCGGCCAGGTCCAACGCCTATGTAGAAATCTGGCTGGATGGCGAAAGGGTGGATCCGCAGGCCGAACCGGAGGATCCCATATATGGAACCAATTATCTGCCGCGAAAGTTCAAGATCGCGGTTACCAGGGCAGGGGACAACTCCGTAGATCTGTTCACCAACGACCTTGCTCTTGCCGCAACGTTCGAAGGCGGCGAAATTACCGGATATCATTATTACGTGGGCGGCGGACTGGGAAAGAACCATCGAAATGCAAAAACCTATCCCCGTCTGGCCTCGCACCTTGGCTGGGCACCGGCGGACAAACTGATCCCTGTATGCGAAGCAGTGATAGCCGTCCAAAAGGACTTCGGGGATCGCAAGGATCGCAAACATGCCCGTCTGAAGTATCTAATCGAGGATCGAGGGCTGGATTGGTTCCGCGGTCAGGTCGAGGAGCGGCTGAAATTCTCGTTGGATCAGAAATCGGAACCGGCCTGGGAGTTTGTGGACTATCTGGGCTGGCACAGCCGCGCCGATGGCACTTTGAGCTTTGGTCTGCATATTCTTTCGGGAAGAATCATCGATCGTGAAAACGAGCCAATCAAAACGGCGATTCGCGAGGCAGTAGAGAAGTATCAACCACAGGTGCAGATTACCCCGGATCAGGATCTGGTTTTTATGGGACTGCCGGCAGACTCAAAAGAAGGCTTTGAGAAAATTTTTCAGGATAAGAAGCTGGAGATCTCGCCGCGGGGCTCTGTATACAGTCGCGCTCTGGCCTGTCCGGCTCTTCCTACCTGCGGTCTGGCTCTGGCAGAAGCAGAGCGGTTTCTGCCCGATTTGCTCAAGGATATTCAGGGTAGCCTGGACAAACATGGTTTAACCGAGAAGCCTCCGGTTGTGCGAATGACCGGTTGTCCCAACGGATGCGCTCGTCCGTATTCTGCCGAGCTTGCTTTCGTCGGGCGAAGCGCCGGCATCTATGCTGTATACGTGGGCGGCAACCCGGAAGGCACTCGTCTGGTTCAGGAAATCTCGGATACGGTTCCGGTGGATCAGCTTCCTACTCTGGTAGATGAGATGTTTACTCTCTGGAAGAAAGACGGAAAACAAGGCGAAAGCTTCGGCGACTATAGCAACCGGGTAGGCCTGGAGCCATTTAGAGCGCTTCTGGCCGATGCCTGATGAGCAGATAATAAAGTCGGCGGCAGACGAGAAAGGGATCTATACAGCGATTCGGTCTGCACAAGCAATAATGGGAGAACAAATATGACGGCAACACAAATCAAACCCCACAACCTGGATGCGGCAACGCTAAGTCATCTGGAAGAACTGGAAGCGGAAGCCATCTATATCATGCGCGAAGTAGCGGCCCAGTTTGACCGACCCGCGCTGCTATTTAGCGGTGGAAAGGATTCGATTACCCTTGTGCGTCTGGCTGAAAAGGCCTTTCGGCCGGGCAAATTTCCCTTTCCTCTCGTGCACATAGATACCGGGCATAATTTTCCGGAAGCCCTGGATTTCAGAGACAGTCTGGTTTCCGGCCTTGGCGAAAAACTGGTTATCAGTCTTGTGCAGGACTCTATCGACAAAGGTCGGGTAAAAGAGGAGACCGGCAAATTTGCCAGCCGTAATAGCCTGCAAACAGTCACCTTGCTGGATACAATCGAGGAGCATGGTTTTGATGCCTGCATCGGCGGCGCTCGGAGAGACGAAGAGAAAGCCCGCGCCAAAGAAAGAGTGTTTTCCGTGAGAGATGAATTCGGCCAATGGGATCCCCGGCTGCAACGACCGGAGTTGTGGAATCTCTACAACGGAAAAATTCATCCCGGCGAAAACGTAAGGGTATTTCCCATAAGCAACTGGACCGAACTGGACGTCTGGAACTACATCCTGAAAGAAGGCATGGCTCTGCCTTCGCTGTACTTTTCGCATAAGCGCAAGCTGGTAAGAAGAATGGGGCATCTGTTCCCCATTTCAGACTTCGTTCACCTTGATCCGGACGAAGAAATACAGGAGCTAAACGTTCGCTTTCGCACGGTTGGGGATATGACCTGCACGGCCGCTGTGGAAAGTCATGCCACCGAAATTCAGCACATCATCGACGAAATCAAATCAGCAGATATCACCGAGAGGGGAGCGCGAATCGACGATCGGCGAAGCGAAGCCGCCATGGAAGAGCGAAAAAGGGCCGGGTACTTTTAGAGGGACCGACAGCGGGGTACGCTCCCGGGAAGGAACCGTGGCTCACTGGCATTTGTTTGCTCCGGCTTCTTTGCGAAGTCTGCAAAGGCAAATTGATGTAGCATGGTGGCGAACGTTAACTGCACACGAAAGGAAGTAACGGCGAAGAGAAGGCCAGCGGGGCTGACAAAGCTACCTGAATATCGGAGTATTGTAGAGAGGAATAGCAATGGATTTACTAAGATTTATTACAGCAGGTTCGGTGGACGACGGAAAATCTACCTTGATCGGCAGACTGCTTTTTGATAGTGGCGCCGTTGCCAGGGATCTGGTGGAGGCCATTGAGCGTTCCAGCGAAAAAAGCGGTTCCGATCAGGTGAATTTGGCGCTGCTGACCGACGGTTTAAAGGCAGAAAGGGAGCAGGGAATCACTATTGACGTGGCCTATAAATACTTCAGCACGGAAAAGCGAAAGTTCATCATAGCCGACGCTCCCGGGCATGTGCAATATACGCGAAATATGGTAACTGGCGCTTCCAATGTAGATGCGGCTGTCATTCTGGTAGATGCTCGTCAGGGAATCGTAGAACAAACGCGCAGGCATAGCTTTCTTGCTTCTTTGCTGGGTATTCCCCATGTGATTCTGGCAATCAACAAAATGGACCTGGTGGATCACAGCGAGGATCGTTTTAACGAAATCGTTCAGGAATACGAAGGAATCAAGTCCAGAATGCACCTGGAGGATGTGATCTACATTCCTGTTTCAGCCCTTTCTGGCGAAAACGTGGCCAGAAAGTCCGAGAATATGCCCTGGTTCAAAGGGCAGCCGCTGCTCGAGGTCCTGGAAACCCTGCCCCATAGAAAGGACGTGGGTCCGGCTCGATTTCCCGTGCAATGGGTAATCCGACCGCACTCCGACGAACACCATGACTACCGAGGCTATGCCGGTCAGTTGCAGTCCGGAGTACTGGAGGAGGGACAGGAAGTAACTCTACTGCCTTCCGGCGGAAAAAGCCGGATCAAGTCCATCGAACTGGGAGGCGAAAGGCTGGAACGCGCCAGCGCGCCCATGAGCGTTACCATCCAACTCGAAGACGATATAGACGTGTCCCGAGGCGATATGATAGTCTCGAGCGAGGATCCGGCGCTATCCGGTCGCGAATTCGTCGCCCACCTGTGCTGGATGGATCATTCAAAGCTGAACCCTCGGAATCGTTTTGTGCTACAGCACACTACCCGACGGTCGGTTGCCATGGTTCAGTCCATTGAAGCGGTGTACGATATTCACAGTCTGGAAAAAGAGTCCCGGGATAGCATGGAGCTAAACGATATCGGTTTGGTGCGAATCAAGACTGCCGAAAGGTTGAGTTTCGACGAATACAAGAAGAATCGCCGTACCGGAAGCTTCATCCTGATCGACGAATCCAGCAACTCCACCGTTGCCGCCGGCATGATAAGCGCCGGTTGAGGATGGATTCGCAACAGGCATTGCTTGCTCCGTTAACGTATATGAATAAAATCGGTTCTGCCTTTCTCCGGGAAGAGTGAGCAATTCCGGCCTGTTGAATCATTAAGTCGATTTTGATCGAGCAATTTGGTCCACTGACCGGTCCGGGGTTCTCGCCGCAAAACCCGGGACGCGCAAGCAAAATGATCCGAGCATTCATCGGCTTTCGGAGTCGGCCCTGGCAAATGCGCAATGGGTTCGCAAAGGGCATTCCGGACAGCGAGGCTTGCCGGGCCGGCAGATGAGCGCCGAAAGATCCAGAAAGGAAAGGTTAATCTCAAAGGGATCTTTGGAGACCTGGAAACCATCGCTTTCAGAGACTTTTTGTCTCAAGGCTTCGCTTTCTTGCGTTTGCCGGGTTTGCTGCGGGCCCGCTGCTTCCTTCCGGCCTGGGCGTAAAGACTTTGCGGTTGGATCTTTCCTCCCGGAATTCCCGTTTGTCCCCGGGCTCTCTCGCTCCGTGGCCACCAGCATGAATCGGGCAGCGAGTTCTTTCAGCCACTTCTTGCGGCGGACTTCTGGATTGTATTCTTCACCCACGATTCGACAGAAGACCCGGGCCACATTGGAGTCAATAGCCGCCAGGGGTTCGCCAAACAGTCTGCTTCGCAGCATGGAGTTGCAGTATTCGCCGATCCCCGGCGTTTCCATCAGGTCCACGTCCTGCTTAAGAGTGGAAGACGTCCCGTATCGGTGGCTCAGAAACTGAATGGTTTCCAGGATCTGATCGTTTCTCCAATGCAATCCCAGCCCATGCAACTGCTGGCGTACACCTTTCGGATCCTTCTCTGCCTGCGAAGGGTTACGGTATTGACGGGCGAAGGCGCTATAGATGGGAGCTACTTGATCAGAGCGAGTACGGCGGAGCATGAGCTCCGCCATCAACAGATGAAACCAGTTATGGGTGTGTCGCCAGGGATAGTCTCGGCGCGCCCCGGCAAACCAGGTCATCAGCTTCTTGTGGATGGATTGGATTTGCCTGCGGCTCAGGAGGCGGGGGCCAGCTTTGCTCCTTTTTTCCATTTGGCTTTGTTTTCCATCTTCGCAGACTGAAGGGAATCCAGCATGCTTTCTGCAATGGCGCTCACCACCGGCACCGCCACCGAGTTGCCAAATTGCTTGTAGGCCTGAGTGTCCGAAACAACAATCTTGAAGTCCTCGGGAAAGCCCATCAATCGACGACATTCATTGGGTGTAAGCCTTCGTGGATTGGCTCCCGGATTACGTTTGGACGACCGTTGCTTCACCAGAATCTCGGAGCCATCTTTGTAGTATCGGGCCGAAAGGGTTCGTGCGATGTCGCCGGGACCGCAGAGTCCGAATCCAAAACCGTGCCCGGCCTTTCGATGTTTGTCCCGATAGGCCTGCAAATAGTTCCAGAGATGATCGCTCAGCGTGTATTTGGGATCCACGGAGCGTTCCAGAATATCGCCCAGACGGGGCTGGAAACTGGATCGATCCTGCCGAGCTTGCTCCAGTCGAGTAGGGCGGAACTGTAAATAATCGGGCAGCGGAAAGTCTTCTTTTTGCGGAAACCGAAAGCTCTCTGCTGCCCGGGGATCAAGAAAGCCAGCAATAAAAATGCGGGCACGGTTTTGCGGAAGAACGGAAGACGCATTTACGATATCTATTTTTAGATGATACCCCAGACGTCGTAGATTCTCTACGATGACCTCAAAGGTTTTGCCGCCATCGTGACTTTTCAGGTTCTTTACGTTTTCCAGCAAAATGGCAGAGGGTTGCTTCACCGCCAGAATTCTCAGTATGTCGAAAAACAATGTGCCCTGGGTTTCGTCTCCAAAACCGTGCTTGCGGCCCAGAGCATTCTTTTTGGAGACCCCGGCAATGCTGAAAGGCTGGCAGGGAAACCCACCCACCAGAATGTCTGCATCCGGTATATCCTCCGCGCCAATGGCCGTAATATCGCCTTCCGGCTTTTCGCCAAAGTTGGCCTCGTATGTAAGCTGGGCCGATCTATCCCATTCGGAGCTGAAAACGCATTGGCCTCCGGCTCTCGTAAAGGCCAGGCGCATACCGCCAATGCCAGCGAACAAATCCAGAAAACGATACTGCATATCGGTGTAATTATCGGACGATTCCAGTGTTGGGCTCCGGAAATTGGGAAGAGAGAGGCGGCGATTTGGTTTCAGACTCACTGTTTTCATGGTGCCACTATAATCCCTTTCTGTGACATAAGTTGCCGGACCCCGGTAAAAAAGCAAAAAAAAGGCCCCGAATGCGGAGCCTCTTTTTCCTGCCCGAATTCCTTCGGGCGGCGCTTATCGATTTTCTGTCAACGGCCCGGAAGGGCTGATCCGGCATCAGGTGTTCGCAATATTGTAATATTGCAATATTGCCATATTACGACCTCGTAATCAGGCCGTCGCTGGCGTCCTCTCGGAAGAGATTTGGCGCATCAGCTCTACAGCCTTTTGTTCGTGCAGTCTGTAGGTTCGGATCAGCTTCTTGCGGAGACCCTTCATCTCTGTTCGAGATTTCTTTGCTTTGCGCATCTCTTTCATGGTCTTTGCCAGTTCGTCGAATCGCTCCTGAATCCTAACCAGCGTTTTCTCGCCGCTTTCGCGCATGGCAGCAACGCCTTCTGCGAATCCAGTAGTCTGCGCTTTCTTTACGGAAAGGGCGGCCAGTTGCTTTTCCTGCATTTCCATTTTGGAAGCCAGAATCTTCTCATCAGGAATGCGCTTCAGATTCCAGGTCATTCCGAGCTTACTGAGGGCGAAAATCAGCCACTTCGTAGGATCGTACTGCCAGCGGCGAATACCGTTTCGATAATCCACCGGGAATTCGTGATGGTAGTTATGATAGCCTTCGCCGTAAGTGATCAGCGCTGTAATCCAGGAGTCCCGTGCTGTGTGTCGGTCGGAGTAGGGCTGGGTTCCCAGATGATGGCATACAGAGTTGATGCAGAAAGTAGCCTGCTGAACCCATACCGCTCGAGCAACGCCGGCGATGAGAAGTCCGCCGAGAAAGTCGCCCCAGAGAGCTGCAATGGCCGCCGGGAAAACAAAGGAACTGAAGATAGCTACAGGCATGTAAAACTTGTGCTGGAAGCGCAGCACCGGATCTTTCCACAGATCCTGCACCAGATTCAGATCAACGTTTTCGCGATCGCCAGTGCCTCTTTTTCTAAACAGCCAGAAGATATGCGCAAACCAGAATCCTTTTGTGATCGCGTACGGATCCCGATCGTGGTCTACGTAACGGTGGTGATTTCGGTGATCGTAGGACCATTCGATTACGCTCATTTCCAGGGCTGCCGAACCGAAGAAGGTGTAAAGCCATCTTACCAATTTGTTAGCCTCATAGCTCTTGTGAGAAAACAGGCGATGATAACCGCCGGTAATGGACATTCCGGTGGCAAATATCATAAAGATGGTCAATGCAATGGTTGCAGGGTGAAATTCGGAATAAACCGCTATGTACACGATTCCGCCAATGGCCACAAATGGGCTGATGATCAGAAATAGAACCGTGGTCCAGTTAACTTCTTTCCATGATAGGTTCATTTTGTTGCTCCAATAGGTCGCATTAATTTCGACTCAGCGGATAAGACCTGCCGCCCGAAGGCCGGTTGCATTTTTTTGAACTTTTTTTCCGGGGCGCCAAAGCGCATTGACCGGGTATCTGTATCCTGGCAGTTTTCGCCATGGCGTCTTTTTTCGAAAATCAACCGGCGGCCGTTTCTACGGCAGAACAGGCTTTCGAAACCCATATTCTGCGCTCCGAAATCAAACGGGTACGCATCATTGCCTATTTGCTGGTGGCTCTGTTTCTGGTGGTTTTTGTTCTGGCTACCTTTACACGGTCTTTGATTGGTTCTGAGAATCTGCAATACTGGCAGCTTCGTTATGCGTTGTTCACCCTGGCTGCGGCCATAGTCTATGAAATCGCCGCATTCATGGCTTTCCGGTATTTCCTGAATCGCGGAACGCCGGTGCCCATGAGTCATCGCTTCGCCAACGCCTTCATCGAAACCAGTATTCCAACATTCATGATTCTTGCATTTACCGATCTGGTTTACCCTCTGGAGGCGTTATACAGTCCACCCACATATGCCTATTTCTTCTTTATTATGCTCTCGACCTTGAGGTTGCAGTACCGGCTGAGCATTTTTACCGGAATTGTGGCGGCGGTTCAGTACGCCGCTCTGGTCATTTACTTTCAGCCCGAATTGAGCAACTATCAGGTTTCGGCTAACGCAACGTTAGAAACCGGGGTGGCTCTGGCTATGCCTGCCTTTCATATTGCCAAGGTCTTCATGTTCATTGCCGCCGGGGTGGTGGCCGGTTATGTGGCCCGGGAACTTCGACAGGGTTTCCTGGAGTCGCTGGGTTCGGTGGAAGAAAGAAATCGAGTGATAGAAATGTTTGGCGCCCACGTTTCGCCAGAGGTTGTGGATAAGCTTCTGGAGCAGAAAACCGACCTGGAAAGCGAAACACGTCATGTTTGCGTCATGTTTCTGGATATTCGGAATTTCACGGCCTTCTCCGAGCAACGAAGCCCCGCAGAAGTTGTTCGGTACCTCAACCAGGTTTTTGATTTTATGATCGATTGCGTAAACAATAACCGGGGAATCATCAATAAATTCCTGGGCGATGGTTTCATGGCCGTTTTCGGAGCTCCCATTTCTGATGGACGGGATTCCCGAAACGCTCTCCAGGCGGCTCTGGACATCCTTGAGGCCCTGGATAAGTGGAACTCCAGCGGAATGATACCGGAAACCAGGATTGGCATCGGATTGCATGCCGGCGACGCCGTCACCGGAAATGTAGGTTCCTCGCGGCGAAAGGAATACACTATCATCGGCGATACGGTGAACGTGGCGTCTCGACTCGAACAAATGAACAAGAAGATCGGGTCTCGATTGCTGGTTTCCGACACCGTGCGAAGAGATGCCGAGCAGGCCGGTTTGGAATTTACCTACCAGGAGATCGATCCGATCCAGGTTCGCGGCCGACAGGAGCCCGTTCCTGTGTTTCGACTGGACTGAATATATCAAAAACGTTACCAACCCATTTCAGATTGGCCACCGATTACTATGGATCCTTCCGTTTAATGACAATGACATAATCCTTTCATAGAATCGTTTCGCAGGCAGTAGAAAAAGCCTGTATGACTTCTGCGAATCGACTGAAGATTGCCATAGTTACGGAAACACATCTCCCCGAAGTAAACGGAGTATCCCGTAGCCTGGATCGTATGCTTAAAGGAATCCAGGACAAAGGGCATGAAGTCATAACCTTTCGCCCGGCTCAGCCCACCGACCGGGCCTCATTCTGGAAGCTTGCGATGGATTCCGTTTCTGGTCTTACCCCGGAGCAACGATGGCTCCGGGATTCCAGTGTGGCGCAGGCCTTTGGTCGGCTGGAAAAGTCCGGAATAAGCGCCCGAGCAAAGGCTGAGGCCGTAAATCCTGAAGAGCAGCAGAATCCGGCGAGGCAACATATCTGCATGGGGCTGCGGATGCCTTTTTACAAGGAAGTGCAGGTGGGTCTGGCCAGTCCGCATTTCTTCCGTTCCCGGTTCAGAAAGGATCGGCCGGATCTGGTGCATTTGATTACCGAAGGTCCTCTGGGACTCAATGCACTCCTGGCGGCCCGAAGCTGCGGTATTCCAGTGATCAGCGATTACCGAACTCATTTTGATCAATACTTTAGCTATTACGGTATGTCTCGTCTGGGTAAAGCGGTGGCCTGGTATCTGCGGCTGTTTCATAATTTCACTCGTCGCACCCTGGTGCCCACAAGAGAGATGAAAGATGAGCTTTCGTCGGCAGGTTTCAAACGCGTCCAGGTAATCGGTCGCGGGGTTGATCTACAATCCTATAGCCCCGAGCACAGAGACGAAAGCCTTCGCATCGCTTACGGAGTAAAGGGAACTGCCCCGCTGGTTCTTTATGCGGGCAGACTGGCGCCGGAGAAGAATATCGATCTGGCAGTGGCCGCTTTTCGAGAGATGCAGAAAGTGCGCAGCGATGCCCGCATGGTTCTGGTGGGCGACGGCCCCGAGCGCGCTCGCCTGGAAAAGGAGAATCCGGATCTGACCTTCACCGGCTTTCTGAGCGGAGCCGATCTTTCCGTGCATTACGCCTCTTCGGACATTTTTCTTTTCCCCAGCCTTACCGATACCTTCGGCAACGTTGTCACCGAAGCGGCAGCCAGCGGCCTCGCCGTCCTTGCCTATGATAAGGGAGCGGCCAGGGAAATCCTGGAAGATGGATTGAGCGCCCGCGTGGTTTCGCAACTGGAACCCGGCGCTTATCTCCAGGCGGCCCGCGAAATGGCCCGGACCAGCCTGGATAGCCTTCATGGGATGCGAGTCCAGGCGCGGCAGGTGGCTACAGCCCATGACTGGGAAGCTATTGTAGATCGACTGGAAGACACCTACTTTGATGCCCTGGTGAAAAAGGTCCGATTTCGCAGTCTGGTCCAGAATCGAATGCGAAAGGCGCAGTTTCAGTGAAAATGAAGCCAGCGGTCTCTTGAGAGCAGAAGAGCGGTCCGTCGCTCAGCATCGGCATCCGTCCGATTGAATGGCAATGGTAAGCTACCCGGTTTATCTATCCGGGGAATTTCAGAAGTGTACGAATGATGCGATCCCCCTCCAGCGGCGGTGGGTCGTCCTCCCATATCCTTTCCGGCGCAATGTCGATATCCGCCATTAGTCGAGGACCCGGACTGTGCCCTCCCCACCAATGCTTGAAGAGCGATATGGCGGCGAGGTGCAAAAAAAGACCAGGAGGAGAGCATAGAAAAAGTAGAGAGCAGCTAAACGACATCAGCAAGCTGGCCAGAACGATAGAAAACTCCTGGCGATGCAAGCTCATGTAGTCGGTGGAATAGAATAGATTCAAGAAGGAAGCTGGAATCAGCGCAACGTAGACGGTTCCATAAGGAAAAGCAATGCCATTCTTTTGAATCGAATGTCTTGCGCAGGTTCCGTTCCGTCATAAATCAGCTTGAACACGCCCGAGCTATTTCTCAACTGGATTGAATGTACACCGGCTTCTATGCAAGACTTGTTGCTACCGCCTTCTTCTGGTCGTTGGCTTTCTATTCTGTAACAGCAGTGGTGGAGCTTTTTCCGGTGTATCTGGCTGCTTTCTTTCGTTTCTTCTTTGCCAGTCTTTTCCTTTCTATCCTGACCACGCTCTACGGAGGATGGCCTTCGCTTCGCACCTGGAGCGATTTCAGAGACCTGCTTTTTCTCGGCTTCGTAGGCGTATTTCTGTACAACCTGTGCTTCTTTCTGGGAATCAAGCTGAGCGATCCGGTTACAGGGTCGTTGATTGTGGCTGCGAATCCAGCAGTGACGGCCCTGGTTAGTAGTGTCTGGAAGAAGGAGCATTCAGGTATCCTGCGCTGGTTGGGCATACTGCTTTCGTTTTGCGGTCTGCTTCTGGTGTTCAGCCAGGGATCTCTGGAAATCCTCGCTCGCCTGGACTTCAGGATCGGAGATCTCTTTATCTTTGGCGCAAGCATCTGCTGGGCTTTCTATTCGGTAAAAGGAAAGGAAGTGCTTCAATCGCAACCTGTCCTTGGCACCACTACCGTGGCCTGCCTGATCGGCGCTATGCTGCTGTTACCCATGGGCCTGGCGGAATACCAGGGACTTCTGCCTGATTTTTCTGATCAGGCGGACTCCGTGACGAGCCAGCGGTACCCCGAACCGTGGTCCATGCTCGACCTGTCGCGCAATGGCTTCGTCTGGCTGCATCTCATGTATCTCGGGTTCTTCGCATCTGGTGTGGCCTTTCTGTTCTGGTATCAGGGGGTTCGCGCCCTGGGGGCTCCCCGGGCTTCCGTCTTCATCAATCTGGTTCCGGTTTTTGCCATGCTGCTATCGATTGGCATGGGTACGTGGCCTCATCTGTATCAATGGCTCGGCGCCGCGGTGGTCCTTGCCGGTGTCTACATCACTTCGAGATCAGCGATACCGGTGGCCTCTAACGTTGGAGATGATTCAGGCGCGCAATCAGGGTAGACGGCAGTGACGGTCTGGGGGAAGTTCTACGCCATAGGGTCGTGACTTCGCTATTGTTGGCATCGATGGTTCCGGCGGTTTCGCACGTTCTCCAGGTCGATTTCTTCGAGAAAAGGAGGCTTTGACAAGAGTCTGGCCAGATTCTATTCCAGATACTATTCCAGGGACTATTCCAGGGACTTTCTTTCGCGGATGGAACGAGCAAGGGTTCCTTTGTCTGCATATTCGATACTGGCCCCGGTGGCGATGCCATGGGAGATTCGTGTGAAGCGAAAGCCACGATCGGCAAACATCTCCGAGATATAATGGGCCGTGGCGTCGCCTTCCAGTGTGGGGTTCGTAGCTACAAAGATTTCGTCAAAAGGATGTGTTTCGATGCGCCTGGCGAGTTCTTCGATCCGTAGATCCTCCGGCCCGACGCCGTCCAGAGGAGAAAGGGCTCCCATCAACACATGATACAGACCGTGGAATTCGCCTGTATCTTCAATAGAAAACACATCGGAAGGGTCCTCTACCACACAAAGCAGTCGCTGATCCCGTTGCGGATCGGAACAGATATGGCATAATTCCGCTTCGGCCAGACCGCCGCACTGGGAGCAGAAGCGAACTTCCCGGCGAAGAGTGGCAATGGAATCGCTGAGGCGTTTGCTGATTTCAGGGTCTGACTTTAAGATGTGAAAGGCAATTCTACGGGCGGATTTCTTACCCACTCCGGGCAGGGAGCCCAGTACATCCACCAGTTGTTCCAGAGCCGGGAAATGCATTATCCAAACATTCCGCCCAACCCGGGAATATCCATACCCGTAGCGGATCGGATTTCATGGGCCACCGCCTCTTTCATCCTGGCCTGTGCATCGTTTACGGCGCCCGTCACCAGTTCTTCCATCAGGTCTTTTTCTTTCGGATCAAGCAAGCGTTCGTCCACATTGACCGAAAGAAGTTTTCCCGAACCGTCCATTCTGGCGCTTACCATTCCGGCCCCGGCTTCGCCGGTAACAGTGATTCGTTCTATCTTCTTTTTCGCTTCTTCCATCTTGGATTTCATTCCTCCAAGATTCTTGAACATCTCCGCAAAACTCATATTTTCCATGATATCCTCCTGACCAATTACTCTGGCCGAAACGTCCCTTTTTGCCGGGTTCGTTATCCATTAATATCCATTGGCGGAGCCAGGTCACTCATCGGGCTCATGGGGGACGCTGTCCGGATCCACCATTGTTCCAAGAAACTGCTTTTGCAGTTCATCTTCAATCGGAATCGAATCGCTCTGGCCTGATTTTTGTGAGTCATTGCCCGAGTTTTGAGCGCCGGCGGGACCGCTGTTTCGCTGATTGGCATTGGGATCTGTAGAGTGAGCGGAGGACGGTCCCTGACTCCCGCCAGGTCTGGTTCCAGGAGCGGTCGGACTTCGGAAGTTTGACGCCGCGGGCCCGGCGCCGGCCCCGGGCTGTTGCGTAGCCGATTGCGAAGCATCCTCGGTTAAATCGGCCATCAGGTCCTCGCTACGTCTGGAGTCCTGGCCGGCAAGACTAACGCTGAGTTTTTGAATCTTGCTAAGAAGCGCGCTAACTGAGGGCTTCTTGAGGCGATCATGAATCTTTAGCAATTCCATTTCGATGAGTATTCTGGACTCGTACGAATTTCTTAGTTTCAAAAAGAAGGCAGTGGTCAGCAGGCCGTGGATCTCGTCGAAAATCAGCGAAATCCTGGCGGGATCAAAGTTCAATGCCCGGGACTTAATATTTTGTATCTGACTACCCGGTATTCCCAGAAAGTCCGAGTCTTCCACTCCCGAGCGAATGTATCGCAGGATGCGAAGATGGTCCAGGTAATCCCATATGAAACGATTCAGGTCGCCGCCCTGATCGAATATCTCCATCACCGGGCTGGCCAATTCCTGCGAAGGCGTTTGCGGGTCCATGAGTAGTTCGGTAAGTTTTAGAAAGAGCTCCAGCGGATAAACGCCGGCAAGCTCGCGGACCTTCTCCGCCGTAACGTTGTTTCCACAGAAACTTATGGCCTGCTCCAGAAAGCTCAGACTATCGCGCACGGAGCCGTCGCCTTTTCGTGCGATCCAGAACAATGCATCGTTTTCGGCTTCGATCTTTTCCGTTTTGCAAATATGGGCCATGTACTCCTGGACCCGGTGCAAAGGAACCTTGCGAAAAGTAAATACCTGACATCGACTGAGTATGGTCTCGGGCACTTTGTTCAGTTCGGTGGTTGCCAGCACGAAAGCTGCATGCTCCGGCGGCTCTTCCAGGGTTTTTAGAAGCGCATTGAATGACTCGGTAGTAAGCATGTGTACCTCATCGATGATGTACACCTTGCGTTTACTATTCATGGGCTGAAACTTCACGTTTTCGCGAAGCTCACGCACATCCTCGATCCGGCGATTGGAGGCGGCATCGATTTCAATGACATCCAGGGAGCGGCCATCGATTATCGATTTGCAGGATTCGCACTCATTGCAGGGCTCCCCTTTTTGAGGATTGGTGCAGTTGATTCTCCGTGCCAGGATGCGGGCGATTGTTGTCTTACCCACTCCCCGTGGGCCAAAGAAAAGATAGGCTGATCCGATACGATCCTCAAGGGCTGCATTCTGTAGTGCCCTGACGGCAGTGGCTTGTTCCACTACCTCCGAAAACTTGAGCGGTCTGTATTTGCGGGCCAGCACCAGATGAGCGGGGCGGGTCATATTGTAGACTCGCTGTTTTTTCCTTTTCGGGTCAAGTCCAACCTGGCCTCTGGCTCCATGTCTGGCTCGCGATTGATGATTGTTGCCCTGGGAAATCCTGGAAACCAGTATGCCAGAACTCGCCATAATGCGGGTTTTCTGGCTCTGGATCGATTCGCCGATGAGCTACCGCTTCCTGTTAGCTGGCGCACCAAGCATGACGGAGATCTGGCTGAAACCGAGCTTTTTTCTGTGAAGCTCTCCCTTTTCAAGCCCATGACCTACATGAATCGATCCGGCGGGCCGCTGCAGAAGGCCATGTCATCGGCTGGCGTATCTCAGCAGGATATCATTGTATTGCACGATGAGGTGGAATTACCGTTTGGCGAGGTCCGTCTTAAGAAGGATGGCGGTCACAAAGGCCATAACGGGCTTCGAGATATCATGGCCCGTCTGGGCAACGGTGACTTCTACAGAATTCGGATTGGAGTGGGCCGGCCGGAAAGAGGGGAAATCGCATCCTATGTGCTGGGTAACTTTGGCCCGGAGGAGCTGCAGTCATTTGACTCGGTGGCCGAAAAAGTGAACCGCGAGATAGAGAATTGGATCAAGGGCCGGAAAAACGCCGGCTGAGGTCGGTTAGGCGGGAATTCCTCGTTTCTTGATTGGGGGCAACCCGGGAAGCGTACATTGCCCGTGATAGCCGGCAGATATGTGACATAATATTCCTTATCTTCGCATACTATGCCAGCGATAAGACATAATATAAGGTCTGTGGCCACATAATCTGGCTGGAAATACGTTACATAATCTTCAGGGGGAATGCAACATAATCAACAGACCGCGGGCGCTCCAGAGTGACATAATCTACGCCCGGTGAGTCTGATGAGACATAACGTGGCTGCCTTCGGTGCAACAAGGAGACTTAATACCGTTCCAACCCTGGCCAGAATGCGACATAATCCGCTGACTTTCGCGACCTTAATGCGACATAATCCATCCGCCTGGGGCGACCCTAATGCGACATAATCCACCCACTCGGCCCGTTCTAATGAGACATAATCCCGCGGCACTACGCGCACAATGAGACATACTCCCGCGGCACTGCGCGCCCGATGAGACATAATCCGCCGCCTCTGCAGCAGCTAATACGACATAATCAGTGCTCCGGCCGTTTCGTCCCCGATCGTATTCTCCGCGGAGCAGAGAGCCCGGATATTCTGTCGGCCCCCCCGTAAAAACCTCGGACAGGGAAGGTCGGTTCTGCCCAGGCATCAGTGCAGTGCAAAAAAGAATTGAAAGACATGCTTGGACGAATCATTTAGGCGATTCGATACGTTATTTTTGGAATTTTGGGGCACTTCTGGCCGATTTATAAAGGGATATGCCATTGATCATGGATGCAAAGGGAAACAAAATGGCTCGTCTGACTCCGTATGAGAGTGGGGCGCCGGCCCGGCCTCTGTTGAGCGCCGATCTAAAGCGAAAAATCTGGCACCGGGTCACTCTGGCCCTGCTTCTCATCGTTCCCATGCCCATGGCATCGGTTTTTTCCTATAAAGAGGCTTCCGATTCACTGCAGTTTCCGGAGGATAACCTGTTTCCCGATGTCGGACTTGAGGTTAAGCCGCCGGCCCGCACGGATCGGGCCATCAGCTACGAGCCGCCCCGTGTCCGTCTAACGCAGGGTCACAGAGAAGCCCGCATTCAGCGGTCCCGTGCAGCCCTTCGAGCCGAGCAGGAACTGCTCGGATACGTTAAGTCTGCTGTTTCTGATCATATAGTCCCCAGCGCCGCCGTTGAGATTTACCTGGAACAGCAGCCGGCGGTAAAGATCTATCAGGGCCTGGATGCTCATCGCAGCCAACCTATTGCATCGCTTACCAAGTCATTCACCGCTGTAGCTCTTATGACCCTCGTGGAAGACGGTCTGGTGGATCTGGACGCTCCTATTTCGCGCTACGGAGTGCACGTAAGCCGAAGCGAGTTCGGCCAGATTACTGTGCGAGATTTACTTCTTCATACCTCCGGCATTTCTTATGGTAGCACTCTTCCTTCCTATGCCCCGGGGATTCGCCATCAGTATTCTAACGGCAACTACGCTCATTTGGCGACAATCATCGAGCATGCCAGTCGAATGAGTTTTCCCGAGTATCTGGAGAATGCTATATTCGAACCTCTGGGTATGCGTGATAGTTCGGCCAGCGAAGGGATTAAAGGTTCCTCTGGAATTTCCTCCAGTATACACGATCTGGGTCGTTTTGGTCGTATGCTTCTAAATGGCGGTAGCCTGGAAGGAGCTCACATTCTTCGCCCGGAATCGATTCAAGAGATGATGCAGCCTCCGGCTTTCACGCCAGTAACCGATCACATGCAGTACTATGCCCACGGCTTTCGTGTGGAAGCCCACCATGGGCGCGTTAAGACTTTCTTCCATAGCGGATTGTGGAACGGCACCTTCTCCGAGATCTGTGTTTACCCGGAAGATCGTTCCGTAGTAATTCAACTCGCGAATCCGGTATCCTATCATTCCGAAGCTCTGGGCGGTTACCGCTACCGCGTTACTGTCCTTTCTGCTCGTTATGTGGACTTACTGGCGCGGAATTCCCTGGCTCCCACAGCCATGCAGCCAGTTACCGCACGTTTTCGTCCTGCAGAAGAAGCCCGCCCCTGATAGCCGATTAGCCGGCCCTGCGGTCTTCCGGGTTGGTATCTCCAAGAATAGCGGAAGGGACCGCTACTTGTTTACAGCTTCCGTTTCGCAGTTCTACTGCCTGCTCTCTGGAGAAATGATTTGCGGCGGTGCGATCAAACTCGTAGTAGTTGCAGGTTAGTTCTTCGCCTTTTTCTATGTCGCGTACGGCTACGGACATTTCATGGTTCAAAGAGACTGTATTGGGAAAGTCCGAGTGGTTAAAGAATCGGGCGTCGTCGCCGCACAAAACATAACCCTTGCTGGCTTCGTTTAGATACCCGTACCGATCCACGTAGTCCCTTACTACTAAGGGCAATTGGCCCAGGGAACTCTCCGGCACTATCAGATCCAGCCCTGGCATCAGTTTCCAGACTACAGTGCCCTCCGAAATGAACTCACCCGAAAAAAGCCCCATACCATGGATGGCGCTACGCTCAATGTAGGTCTTGACAAGCAGCATATCTCTCCCCCGCGAAAGTCAGGTATCCCGGAAAGGGTATGATTTAAGTCAACATTTTCTGCGCTTCGCATAAAGTAGGACTGCCCTTTTTCCGAACAGATAGTGGATACCAGGCCATGTCTCCCGCTATTGCCAGAATCATTGCAGACCCGAATCGGGACCTGCTGGGCATCATGTCCAACGGTATGGTGATTACCCGTCGGGTGCAGGATCCCGGATCTTCGGCGCTGCCCGGAGCGAATGCAAGGGGTGGGCCCAATGCCGCTGGGCCGGATCAGGCCGGTCAGTCGAATCCCACGGGCCCCTCCGAAGGCGGCCCCAACGGCACCAATCGTTTCGAACACCAGCTTTCTGATCAGGAAAAGGAAGTTCTGGAAGAGCTGAAAGCCAGGGACCGGGAAGTCCGCCAGCATGAGCAGAAGCATATGGCTGCTGCCGGTAGCCTGGCCAAAGGCGGCCCTCAGTATGACTACATTATCGGGCCGGACGGCAAGCCCTATGCCACCGGCGGCCGGGTCCGAATCGATACGAGTCCGGTGCCCGGAGATCCGGAAGCCACGGCGGCCAAAGCCGAGCAGATTCGCAGAGCGGCTACCGCTCCAGGGGACCCTTCCGGTCCGGATATGAAGGCTGCCCGAGATGCAGACAGCCTTCTGGCCACAGCATCAAAGCATTATCGACTCAACTCCCTCGATGGAGACGAGTCCAGCCAATCATACAGTTTGAAGCTCTGGGGCTAGCCCGGCGAAGGCAGCGCCGGGCCGGGAGTTCGGTCCAGGCGAAAACGAGCCGTAAGCTTCTGCAATCCCAGGGCGGTATCGTGCAGATCCGCACCGGTCTGATGAAGCCTTTCCGTTCGCCTATTCATTTCCGTGAGCGAATCGGTGAGCTCGGATATGGATTCGTAGATTTCGCCAATCTCTTTGGATCGGGATTTCAAGTTACTCTCTATGGATTCGGCCATTTCGTCTAGCTCGGACATGAGTAAAGGAATCCGTTTTCCCTGTTCGTTCTGATCTTCGCTGATCTTACGAATCTGCTTTAATTCTTCATCAATGTTGGCCACTTCTTCTACAATCGTATGAAAGGATTGGCCGGTGCGGTCAATACCGGATCTGCCTTCCTTTACCCATTTCTGCATCTCCGAGATATGAGTCTGAGCTTCTTTGGTCCGGGCGGCTGTGAAGTCGGCCAGGTTGTTGATTTCGCCGGCCACCACCGCAAAGCCCAATCCTTCTTCGCCGGACCTGGCCGCTTCAATACTGGCATTGATGGACAGAAGGGAAAGCTTCTCTGATATCTTCTGAAGAGTTTGCACAATGTTCAGAACCTGCCCGGCTCCTTTTTCAATGCCCTGGATTCCGTTTGCCAGATTGCCCAGGACCTGCTGCCCTTCGGTGGCCAGCTTTCGCCCGTTGCCGGCCCTCTGGGTGGCCTGATCGATCCTGCCATGGAGTCTGGAGGCCGAATCTACTGTCCGTCCAATCAAGCTTTCCACCTGTCCTGAAAGCTGATTCTGTTTCTCTGTGAAAGTGACCACATCCTCAACAGCTTTGCGAATCAACTCCATCAAAGCATGTATCTCTTCCAGTTGAGCCGATTGCTCTTCCACTGTAGAATTGATATCCACGGAAACCTGACTCATGTCCGAAGAAGCCTCCTCCATTTGATCCACGCTGGAATTGATTCGCGATATCAGGGCATACATTCGTTGTTGAATTCGGTTGAATACCTCGGCAATCGCTCCTTCCGGCGTAGCCGGCTCCACTTCCAGCGGGGTAGTCAGGTCGCCTTCTCCTTTAGCCATGGAATCCATGGATCGCATGAGTTGAAACCAGTTGGTTCGCGCATTGTGTTCGGAAAAATTAAGGCCATTGGTTTCTTCTTCTTCGGTTACTCGAAGCGGAGTGATTCGTTTGATGGTCCAGAAAAACAGAAGGGCCAGACCAAAGGCCCAGGCTGCGTTTACGCCCACGCCGGTGAGCTGAATCAGAATCTGTTCCATACGGCTCAGGGTTGTGCCGTCCACCTTGGCGAAGCTTTCCGGGTTGCCTACCAGAGCCAGCGCCACGGTTCCCCATACGCCGCAAACACTATGCACTGTGAATGCGCCAACCACATCGTCCAACCGAAAGGTGTGTTCCAGAACAATTACGAACAGCGCGGCAATCACTCCGGCTACGACTCCGACGAAGAGCGCCATGCTCGGACTTACCATATGGCAGCCCGCAGTGATTGCTACCAGTCCTCCCAGAACGCCGTTGATTCCATCTTCCACAGCCGGCGCGCCAAATCGCAACCAGCTTACAATCATCGCCGAAAGAGCGCCGCCGGCGGCCGCTATGGTGGTGTTAACCAGAATCAGTGGGATTTCGCTGGTATAGGCCAGGGTGCTTCCGCCGTTGAAACCCAGCCATCCAAACATCAAAATGAACGTTCCCAGCGCGGCTGCGGGGAGGTTGTGTCCTGTGATCTTTCGGGGCTTTCCGTTTTCGTCAAATTTGTCCTGCCTGGCGCCCAACAAAATAATAGCCGCAAGAGCGATCCAGCCGCCGGTGGAATGCACCACGGTGCTGCCGGCGAAGTCAATAAAGCCGGCCTGGGAAAGCCAGCCGCCGCCCCAGGCCCAATGGCCGAAGACCGGGTAGATCCATAGCGATGCGAAAAGAGAAATCAGGATGTAGGCGCTGAATCGCATACGCTCGGCCACAGCCCCCGATGCGATAGTGGCGGCAGTGCCCAGAAAAGTAGCCTGAAACAGAAAGAATGCAAATGTGGCCGGCTCGGTTACTCCTTCCAGTAGAAAGGCATCCGTTCCAATCCATCCCATATAAGAGGATCCAAACATAATTCCGTAGCCCAGCGCGAAGAAGGCGATGACACCGATGAAGAAATCGAACAAATTCTTGAAGGCAACGTTGATGGTGTTTTTGGCTCGCACCATACCGGTTTCCAGCATCAGAAATCCGGCCTGCATGAAGAGAACCAGCGCCGCGGCAATAATTACCCAGAGAATGTCCGCCTCTGCATGCGAAAAGGCTGCTACCCCTTCGCTTGCCAAAAGCGAAGAAGGAAAACCGAGCAGGGCGATGGCAGATACGATTACTGGAAGAGAAAGACGGCGAACCATGTACCCATGGATTTGCTTTATCTATATGTCATCAATGCAAAAACATTCTGAGTGGCCTGTGCTCTGGGTAGTCTGCGTTAAACGTGGTCCTCAGGCGAAAGCGGCAGGTTCATTTTCTGAATAATGGTCAGGGGTCCTTTTTGCGATGCGAAGGAAGGCGGCGCTAACTTTTGTCCGAAGTTTTAACATTCGGATACAGCGCCGACCTTCTTTTTCGAGGAAATCCAGGGCAGGTTGCCAGGTATTTAAGCACTTAGCTCCCGGGTCGGTGGATCTTGCTTTCCATCCGGCCCGGTTTCTCGTTTAGCCCTGCAGATCCTCGTATTTCCTCTTGAGGTCTGCCGAGATATTCTTCTGCATCGCTTCGTTCGTGCCGCCGCCAATGCTCAAGAGTATGGCATCGCGTAGCATTCGTTCTACGGGATATTCGCGGATGTAGCCGTAGCCGCCCAGCACCTGGATAGCGTTTCGGGCCACTTCTTCGGCCATTCCCGTGGCCACGAGCTTGGCGCTGGCGGCTCCCAGGGAGTTTCGCTTTGTAGGATCCAGGTTGGCCGCCACGTTGTACACCAGCGCTCGTGCCGCCTCCCACTTGGCGTAGCTTTCCGCTACCAGTCGTTGGATTTGTCCCATGTCGATCAGAGGCTTACCAAAAGCCTTCCTGTCCCGGATGGAATACTGACACATCATATCGATGCAACGCCGGGCAATTCCCAGAGATTGGGCCGCCAGAGTCACCCTTTCGATCTCCAGGTTCCGCATCATGGAACTGGTTCCCTTGTCTTCTACACCGATTAGATTTTCCGCCGGAATCTCCACGTCGTCAAAGTGCAGGACGGCGGTGCTGGATGCTTTCATTCCCATCTTTTCTTCTTTCTTGCCCACGCGGAATCCGGGATAGGAAGACTCTACAATAAAGGAGGTGATTTGTCGCTTGCTGCGATCCTCAATCTTGGCATAGACTATGAAGACATCGCCTTCAAAGCCGTTGGTGATGAACTGCTTGGAGCCGTTCAGTATATATCTGTCGGACTTCTTCTGCACTACGCTCTGAAGTCCCAGAACGTCGGTGCCCGCGCCGGGTTCGGTCATACCCATGCCGCCGATCTTTTCCCCGCTGATTACTCCGGGTAAATACTTGCGTTTTTGTTCTTCGCTACCGCTTACGAAGAGATTGTTTACGAATAAGACCTCATGAGCCAGGTAACTCAATGTAAAGGCCGGGTCCGCCATACTCATGGTTTCATGAACGATGACTTCCGCTACCGGATCCAGACCGGCTCCGCCGTAGTCCGGAGAAACCGTCAGGCCGAATATGCCCAGTTCGCTTCCCAGCGTATGGAAAAGATCCTTGTTGAAGGTTTCCTTTTCGTCGTGTTCGGCGGCCTGGGGCTCCAGAACCTGCCAGGTGAACTTCTCCACCATCTCCCGGAGCTGCGCATGCTCTTCGGTGGGATTGAATAGATCGTTGGGTGCGGATTGGCTGCTGAGAGTTTGCATTTTTTCAGAATGTTCTTTTCAGCAAATACTCGCAATCAGATTTGTATCCTTCCGGTTTTTTTCCAGGTATTGCCATGTGTAGTCTTTGTCTGATCATCTCTGCCGTAGTGGTAATGCTGCTGGGCTACCTTTCCTATCAGATCCAGACCCAGTATCGGTGGTCCCTTACCAGTGTTCAGGAAAAGAGCGCCGGAGTGATCCACTTCTACCGAACGCACATTGGACGAATGTTCCGGGAAGGGGACTTTGGACGGATTTCCCTCCAGTGTTCGATTCATTACTTTCTTCTAAATATAGTCGTGCCGCTGCTTTTCTTTGGATTCTTTCTGCGTTCTGATATCAATTTCCTGGGCGTGGTGGCCGGCGTCGTCACCAGTCTTCAGCTCATGAAGCACGTTTACCCCGGGCATAAATAGGGCCGGTAGCGGGCCCCCTGAGGCCATCCGCGCGCGCCCCTGAGCCCTGTTTTGACCAGGTCACATAGGCTCTCATACGGCCGCCCAGCGGGGCCTTTAGCCCGATTGACTACGCGGTTTATTTCATTGACCCGAGTCCTTTAAGCCAAAATCTGTCCTTCGGTTCGACTGCTTCGGCTTGTCCGAACGATGCAAAATCTAAGGAGCCCTTGCTTTATGAAAATATTCGTACTGGTAAAACAAGTGCCCGATACCGAAACATCTATTAAGGTATCCGGCGCCTCAATTGTAGAAACCGGAGTAAAATGGATCGTGTCGCCGTTCGACGAGCATGCTCTGGAAGAATCTCTCCGTCTGCGTGAGAAAACCGGCGGCGAGATCACAGCGGTATGTCTGGGACCGGAGCGCTCCGTAGAAGCCCTCCGCACGGCCTACGCTCTGGGTGTGGACAAAGCTGTTCACCTGAAAGACGACTCTTACAACGTCCTGGATACAGGTTACGCTGCCCGTCTGCTGGCCGCCTATCTGAAAGACCAGGCGCCGGATGTAATCCTCACCGGTCATGTGGCCATTGACTCTTCTTCCTCCCTGGTGCCCACCATGGTAGCACAGCTCATGGGTGCCGCCAGCATCAACAATGCGGTTGAGCTTTCCGTAGAAAACGGAACAGTGAAGGCCAAAAGGGAAATTGAAGGTGGAACCGCCAATATGGAAGTTCCCTCTCCGGCTGTAGTGACCGCTGCGAAGAACCTGAACGATCCTCGCTATCCTTCTCTGAAAGGCATTATGGCTGCCAAGAAAAAGCAGATCGAAACCGTAGAAGCCTCCTCTCTGGGCGTTCAGCCTCCGAAGATCGAAGTTACCTCTCTGGAGATGCCTCCGGCGCGTCCAGAAGGCCGAGTGATCGAAGGCGAAGAGCCTGAAGCTAAAGCCGCTGAGCTTGTTAAACTACTCCGTGACGAGGCCAAAGTCGTTTAAGGCACGGTAAAAGGGAGAATATAATGTCAGTATTAGCAGTAGCAGAAATCAAGGGCGATGCCCTGAAAAAAATCTCCAAAGAGCTGGTAAGCGCCGGTCAGAAGATGGGCGGACCTGTAACCGCTCTTCTGATCAATGGTACCGATGACCATGCAAAGGAACTGTTCAGCGCCGGAGCGGACGTAGTTGTTAAGGCTACCGTATCCGATTACTCTCCGCAAGCCTGGACCAATATTGCTGCCGAAGTAGCCAAAGAAAAGGGCGCCAAATTCGTATTGCTACCCCATTCCGTACAGGGGCGCGATTTCGCCGGTCGTCTGGCTATCGCTCTAGACGGTACCGCTGTAGCGGACGTGGTAGAAGTAAAAGGAAGCGGCGACGAAGTGGAAGTTCGCAAGCCAATCTATTCAGGAAAGGCTTTTGCAAACATCAAACTGAAGTCCCCGGCCGTTCTTACCATTCGACCCAACTCGCAAGAAGTTATTGATCACAAAGGTCCTGAAACCATCGAGGCTACCGAAAGCAACGGTGGCGATGTAAAAGACACTCTGAAAGACGTGGACGCTTCCGCAGGAAGCACTGTAACTCTGGCAGATGCTTCTATCATCGTTTCCGGCGGTCGCGGTATCAAAGGACCTGAGAACTGGCCCATCCTGCAGGCTCTTTGTGACACCATCGGCGCGGCTCTGGGCGCTTCCCGAGCGGCTGTTGATGCAGGTTGGATTCCTCACTCTCACCAGGTAGGGCAGACCGGTAAAACGGTATCTCCTAACTGCTACATCGCCTGTGGTATCTCTGGCGCGATTCAGCACCTGGCAGGTATGGGATCTTCCAAATACATCGTGGCCATTAACAAAGATCCGGATGCTCCGATCTTCAAAGTAGCCACCTATGGTGTAGTGGACGATCTGTTCAAAGTAGTTCCTGCTCTGACAGACGAGTTCAAGAAGGTTCTGGGATAAATCCGAGACCCGATATCTGCGGCTTTCATCAAAGGCGCAGCGCAAAAAGCCTCCGTTCTCGGGGGCTTTTTTTTGGAGCCCACCGGGATGCCTAAATTCGATGCCGTCCAATGGGAGTGCGACCAATTGCCTTCAAAACTCCCCGAAAGATCCGGCCTACAGGAATTGGCGTGACAGTTATACAGAAGCTTCTGATCTTTGAATTGTTCGGCGTCGGTGCCTTCTGCCGGCGCCAAAAAGAGAGCCTTCATAAGTAAATGGATCCCACTCTAACACGATCCCAGGCGCATAAGTACTTTGGAGAGTTGTATCAAAAGGAACGCTCTCCTGATGCGCAGAAGCAGGTGGATGATGTCGTTAAGAATGTGAGCGACATTTTCGTTCGAATCAAGCGCATCGAAGAAATCGACGAGCAGTCCGGCGGAGGCTCCCGTGGCGTGGAGACCCGCGGCGACGGAAACCGACGACGCGGCTCCGGCGGTGCGAATCGCGGACCCGCCCGGAAACCGGCCGCCAAAAAGGCGCCGGCAAAGAAGCCAGGGCCGGCCCCGGCCAAACCAGGCTTCCTGACATCGCTGTTTGGCGGAGATCTGGCAAAATGGGGCGAGCGCACGGGAACGCTGGATTCCGGATTTCTTGCACTGAACCTTAAGCTCTCCAAATCCGTTCCCCGGGTGTTTGATCAGTTCGATGAGGACAGCATTATTACAGCTATTCGAGCTTTTCGTTTCGCGGTGGTGAATGCCTGGGAAAGCTTTCCTCCGGAGAAATACAACATACTGGTTTGCGCCTATCAGCTATTCCAGGAGCTGATCAAGGTACCGGTTTTGTTCAAGAAACAGGACACGCCGGCTACGATTATTCAGGAGACATTAAAGGCGCAGGTGCTTTATGCCCAACTCCTAAAAATGCAGGGATGGGAAAAGGTTTTGGTGGACGAGTTCCCCGCCTGGGTGTCCAAAATGGAGGACATATCCAAGCTGGCCAATCAAACCGAAAAGGTAATGCGCCAGATTGTTGGTCTGGAGAAGACCAGGCCGAAGCTTTCGGATTGCTTTCTGGCTGTGTATGCGATGGAGCGAAAGAAAATCATGGGCTGGCCCGAGCTCCTGGATGAGCTAAAAGTCAAGGATCCTGTGATGGACGAGTATCGCGCTCCCGAATCGGTGATGCAGCGAATCCATAAAAAGATTTCCAAACTCAAAGAAGAAATTCGCACTCGCAAAGAGTCCATTCAGGAAATTCAGGAAATTCGCAAGAACTATTTCAAAACCGACGAAAACGGCCGCGTCACCGTGGATTTTCTGGACAACATCTTGACCTTCATAATCCGAAAAACTCAACCCGACAAGGCCATGAACGAGGACTACATAAAGTCGCAGAAGTCCGAACCTCATCGCTTACTACATCTGCTTCTGGCCGACTACGAAATGACAGTACTCAGTCTGCTTACCGGCACAGTTCAGGTAGATCATGATGCTGGCGGCGTAGGAGATGGTATACTGTTTAAGTCCGGTCTATTCAAGCTCGAAGCCGATGAAAGCCTGGGTGTACACCGGGAGATGGAAGAGTTCCTGCGCAAGTACAAGAATACGACCTTCACCTTCCAGGCCTACGTTGCAGGACTAAAGGCCGGAAGCAAGGATGCCATGATTGGCGGCTTTGCGCACGTGGTGGCACGGGCCAACAAGCTGTTCCGTCGAACGGTGGCCAGTTTACGCCTGGTATTGCATAACCATGAGCAAGCGGTAGAAAAGGAGGCCAGCGGAAAGGCCAGCGATAACCTTCTCAGAACCAAGTCGTACCCTATCGAAGTTCTGGAGCCGTCCCTGCGATTCATTCCCATGCATGATCGTGTGCTGGCAGGCAGTACCCGACTCAATGGGATGAGGGTAGAAGAAGCAATAGAAACCATTGTGATGAATCTGTACAACTATCTCTACATTTTCCGGGATGATGAACTTGTTCGAACCCTGGCATCCATCCCCCGATTGAAATCCGAGATTCAAGGCATCCAGAAGCGACTGACCCGATACGGCGAAGAAGTGCAGAATTAAGTCGGCTTGTTCCCGAGCTTCAGGCAACCGGCTGGCTGGTAGTCTGCCGTAACCCTGCTGACTCCTGACTTTCTTAACCTGGCCGGCTATTACCCTTCCACAACCTTGCTGGCTCATACCCTTCCGCAGACTCTATCGACTATTGCATTTCCAAAGATTGCTGGGGCAAATCGCGCCCAGGAGTCCTGGCGAGGAATGCCAGGTCGGAACCTGACCAGTTCCGGCGAGGAATTGCCCGTCTCCGGGGCACGGCTCGCCGACCCGGACATTATTTTAGCTGTCTGGTTCAACGGCATTGGGTCTGCTATGAGAACGGCCCATCCCCGGATCGTAAGCTTCCATCGACAAGAGCTTTGTAACAGGATTTTGTGAATAATGGTTGAAGATTCGACTGCCATACCCACGTTATCGCCATGCTGAAGAAAATTGCAGTACTTACATCCGGTGGAGATTGCGGTGGTCTAAACGGAGTGATCCGTGGAGTAGCCCTCACCGCACTTAACCGAGGAACTCAGACCTATGTTATTCCCAATGGATATGCCGGGCTCTATAACCTGGTAGATTTGCCCGGACTCACCGAGCTAACTGAAGACCGACTGGCAGAGATCGCTGTATATCTGGCCGGTAGCGAAGCCGGCAACTCCAGGGTCAAGATTGCGAAAATCAAGGACGAAAACAAATACGAACGAATCAAGCAGGGACTACGGAAGTTCGGAATCGAAGCAGTAATCATTGCCGGCGGGGACGATACCGGATCGGTCGTTGCTGACCTGGCCGAGAAAGGAATCCCCTGTTTGCACGTGCCCAAGACCATGGATCTGGATTTGATGACGTACAGCGTGGGCGGCGACTCCACTATTAATCGCATCGCTGACTTTGCGCGAGATCTGCGCACTACGGGCCAGACCCATAACCGAATCATTGTAATGGAAGTATTCGGTCGCTATGCCGGGCATACCGCTTTTCGTGGAGGCGTGGCCGCGCAAGCCGATGCGGTACTGATCCCGGAAATCCCCGTCGATTTTGATTATCTGTACCAATTCTTGAAGAAGCGTTTCATGCATCGAGTGGAACTGAGCGATGTTCGCGCTGGTAGCGCCATGGTGCTTGTGGCCGAGGGTTTGCGCGACGCTTCCGGAAAGGAACTCGTGGATGAGAACTCGCCCGTGGACTCTTTCGGACACAGGAAACTAATGGGCGCCGGAAAATACGTGGTGAAAGAAATCGAAGAACGGATCAAAAAGGATACCGAAATCAGGGACTTCATGGTGCGCACCGGGCAGTTTGTGGAAGGGGTCTACGAAATCCCGGAAGTACGCGAAGTTCGTCCCGGTCACCTGGTGCGATGTGGTTTTACGACTCCCATCGACGCCGCCTTTGGTTTGGAGGCCGGCGCAGGGGCCTACTATCTGGCCAGTCAGGGTATCTTTGGCGTAACCGTGGCGGGTTACAATGACGGAAAGATCAACTACATGGATACCAAGGAAGCGATCGTTCAAAGGCTTGTAGACGAACAAGAGGTGCGCATCTACGAAACCATGGGGACGAGCTTTGGCCGAAATCCCCAGGGTCTTTCCGATCCCAAATTGGAAAAGATCAGCGGTCGTCCGATCAGACCATACTAACCGCGCCGTTCCGTTGAAGCCTGTGACAGAATCCTGTCCAGGCTTCCGGTCCCTGTTGCCAGATAGAATCTCTTTTCCAGATCCCTGTGTCTGACGTAATTGACCTATGACTAGGGCCGTGCCGCAGAACAGAATCTTTATCCGTGTGGATGCTACCTTTCGAGAGGAGGGAAGCTACGTTCTATACTGGATGCAGATGCATCGCCGTCTGGAATACAACTTCGGCCTGCAGCATGCCCTGCGAATTTCTCAGGACCTGGGTAAACCTCTTCTGATCTATGAAGGGCTTCGGCCGGATTATCCTTTCGCGAGTCCGCGATACCATAGCTTTATTCTGGATGGTATGGCCGAGCATATGGCATTCTTTCAACAGAGAGATGCATTGATCGCTTACACTGGTTTCCCGGGAAGCTCGTCCCGGGGCGCTTCGAGTGGGAAAGCGCAGGGCAAAAGCAACGGCTCTACCAGGGGGGATGCAAGCCGCCATTCCGGAGAAAAAACCAGAAGCGTCAGCAGAGCGAATTCAAGCGCTACCTACAGAGATTCCACCGGGGGCTTCTCCGGTTCCAACTACTACCTGCCTTTCGTGCCACAAACAAAAGAGCAGTCGGCGGGCTTTTTGAAGCAGCTTGGCGAGCAGGCCTGTGCGGTTGTTTCTGATGAATTTCCGGTGTTCATCGTTCCCGAACAGAATGCGCGATTGGCCGGGCACCTCAAGGAGCGATCAATTCCTTTCCATACAGTTGACTCCAACGGAATCATCCCTCTCCAGGAGTCGGAGTCCGATCCTTATTCGGCCTACTTATTTCGGAAGATTCTGCAGAAGAAATTCAGTCGATCCTACGAGGCCTTCCCCGAAGAGGCTCCGCTTCTGGAAGAAACGATTCGCGGCCAGCTTCTGCTGGAGGATTTGAAGGTCGGAGAGTTACAAAAGACCGTAATCCAGTCAAGTCTGGAACTACTTGAGAAATGGCGAGCGCTAAATGAAAACAACCCCGGGAACCCGGCGGCCGTCGGCAAAAGCCACGGGGAGGTAGACCGGAAGATCGTCGTTAAAAAGACCGAACTGCTCAAGGATTTCCCGTTGGACTTCAATGTACCGGCAATTTCGGTGAATGGCTCTCGAGCTGCCGCCTTGAATCAAATGAAACGCTTCGTAGAGTCCATGAGCATCTATGAAAGCGATCGCAACAATCCGGATTCAAACGCCACCAGCGGCCTCTCGCCTTATTTGCACTTTGGTAAGATTAGCGCTCATGAGCTGGTAAGCAGAATCTTCGATACCTACGGACTCCAGGACTCCGTAAAGGCGCTGATCTACAACAATGGCTCCAAAGGATTCTTTCCTGGGCCTCCGGAAGTGGACTCATTTCTGGACGAAGTCCTGACGTGGCGCGAAACCGGTTATCATTTTTGTTTTCATCGTAAGGACTACGACAAATTCGATTCCCTGCCTGACTGGGCACGAAAGACGTTGCTGGAGCATAGCAGCGATGAACGCCCTTATCTGTATTCCCTTGAGCAATTGGAAGCAGCCGAGACCCACGATGAAATCTGGAACGCAGCCCAACGCGAACTAAAGCAAACAGGACGTATTCACAACTATCTTCGGATGCTATGGGGGAAAAAAATCCTGGAATGGAGCAAAGATCCCCGGGAAGGACTGGAGATCGCACTGCATCTTAACAACAAATATAGCATAGATGGCCGAAATCCGAACAGCTACAGCGGTGTGTTCTGGATCTTCGGTCGTTTTGATCGTCCCTGGCAAGAAAGGCCCATATTCGGAAAGATCCGCTACATGAGTTCTGAGCAGACGAAAAAGAAAGTGCAACTAAAGAATTACCTTCAGATGTTTGGCCCGCAGCAGCAGGGGACACTGTTATAGTGAATGAACCGCAATAGACCACCTGTTCTAGAATCGACGCTTCGTTATCTAAGCTTTGCTGCGGCTTCTCTCTGGCTTCGTATCGGTTTCGTTCCGGCTTCGTTCCGGCTTCGTTCCGGCTTCGTTCCGGCTTCGTTCCGGCTTGGAGATTGGCGATCAAATTGAGTCTAGCGTTCGCCCCTCGTTCGAACCTCTTTTGAGCCACGGAAAACCAGTATGTTCCGGGTGATGCTGGCCAGAAGCGCCATCCCGAATAAGAGTCCGGTGAATAGATCGGTAAGATCGGCCGGCGGTCGCCATCCGGATACAGACTCCACCAGGTAGGCAATGTAGGAGCGGGGAAGATCAAAGTGCCCGAGTTTCCACAGCACCTGGTAATGCCAGTCAGTAAGAGGGCAATATCCCAGACCGTAGAAGGGAGCGAGCAAGATCCAGCTTGCGGCCGTAAGCAGCAATGTGACCAGATTATAGCGGAGAGTCGCTCGGTGGATCCACCCGAAGAGGTTAAAAAGAATAAGCGCTATATGAAAGACTTGAAAGAAGTAATGTAGGGCCAGCAGTTCCAATCCAGGCTCCTTTCTTCTTGTTCCGGCTATCCGGCGAGCTTACAGTCCCCGCCAGATAAATGGAGAAAGGTCAGGGAATGCCGATAGAGCCAGCCGGGAACTCATTATCAGTGTCCGAGCAGGCTCGAAAGGCGGTAGGCCAGCGCTCAGGAGGCGACGGCCTTCCCGCGAGCCTCAAGCGCGTCAATCGCACGCCAAAACTCCGGGGCCCACCCGTCCCGATCTACTACGATCTATCGCTTATCGACGATTTCGACGCTTTCTATCTTTGAATTGCCATTTTCAGCAGCGATGATTTCGTTCAATACTGGAAAACTCTTCTCTTCGAGTTGACCGAAGAAGGTGTGCAGCCCGTTCAAATGAGGGGTCTCCACCTGGTTGATAAAAAATTGCGAACCGTTCGTGTTTGGACCGGAGTTGGCCATTCCCAGCGCTCCCTTCTTGGCCGGAATGGAGGGCAGATCGTTGTTGAAAGAGTAGCCCGCCATGGTGAGGATTTCTTCAGCGCTTTTTTCGCTTAGCTGGTCGGCTTGTCGCTGAATCTCATTCATGCGCTGATTGAATTCCTGCTGGCTCTGGATACCCAGTTTATCCACGACGATCTGGCTGATCTGGCGGTTATAGTATCCCTTTTCGCCGGCCTTCATCTCATCCAGTCCCAGGGCTTTTGCACTGATTTCGTCTTCGAACTTGTAGCCAGGTCCGCCGCGACCGGTGCCTTCCGGATCTCCGGTCTGCGCCATGAACTGGGGGATTACACGATGAAAGATGATTCCATCGTAGAAGCCATCATTGGACAGCTTTACAAAGTTTTCTACGGTTTTGGGAGCGGCTTCGGGAAACAGTTCCACAATCAGGTCTCCCTTGTCGGTATGTATAACGGCGAACATTCCTTTTCTATCGGGCACATCGGCTCCGCATTGGAGGAAAAAAGAGAGAGCTAGAAGCGAAAGCGGAACAATAGATTTCAAGCGATTCAATTTCATGGTTGGTCCTTAAATCGACGATCCGGTGCTTGGAGGCAGGGACCGCCGGCATTCTACAGATCGCAGGTTTTCCGGGTTACGAGAGGATCTCGATTCCGGAACCGGCTATCTTCTTGATTCGACCATAACACATGCATCCATGAGATACTCAAACCCATTTTCGTCCAGGTAGCTTCGCACCGTGGGATCGCCCGCGCCCGGCTGCACCCATACCTTTTTCAGGCCCAGGTCCTGAGCCTCTTTGAGGCTTTCCAGGGTATGCTTCGGAGGGACCACATAGACAACCAATCCCAGGTCATGATCCTTCTGGGCGCTGACCAGATCCGGATAAGCCGTCACATCGTTCACCGTGGTTGCCCTGGGATTCACGGGCACCACTTCGTAGCCTTTGGAGACCATGTCTCTGAAGATGATGTTTCCGAATTTCGTGGAGTTGTTAGTAGCGCCCACCAATGCCATTTTGGGGCCTTCGTTCAAATAAGATACCAGATCCAGTTGCATATAAATAGGAAAGTCTTACCCTGGCCTCTTTTCCATCACTTTTCCGAGTCTGAAATCGGGCGGTCGGTTGTTCAAGAGGTTGGATTCTATTGAGGCGGCTCGCCGCCCGGACGCCAGTCCACCGTCCGGTTCTGCGAATTGTGGCCCTCCGACTGCCCGGAGTTCATTGGTCTCAAGATGATCCGGATTCAGGCCTCCGTTCTTTTTTCTTGGCTGGATGGCAGGTCCTATCATTGTAACCGTATGGAAGATCGCTTCAGGGAAATTCATGACCGGCATGCCTGGCAGCCGTTTACTCAGATGAAACTGGCTCATACACCGTACAAGATCGATCGTGCTTCCGGAGTTTACCTCTACGAAGGGGAGCGTGCCATTATTGACGCTGTGGGCTCCTGGTGGGTCAATCTGTTCGGCCACTGCAATCCGCGAATCAATGAAGCCGTGGCAAGGCAACTGAATACCCTGGAGCATGCCATGTATGCCGGCATGACCCATGAGCCGGCCTTGAAGCTGAGCGCGGCGCTATCCGAGCAATCCGGCCATGCCCTTCCGCGAGCGTTCTTTTCCGATAACGGATCTACGGCGGTGGAGATTGCCCTCAAGATGGCCTTCCAGTACTTTCGCAATGCCGGCAGGGACGAAAAGCAAGAGTTTATTTCGCTCAAGGACGGATACCACGGCGATACCATCGGCACAATGTCTGTGGGTACACGAAGCGTATTTCATAAGCTGTACGAACCAATGCTCTTTGACGTTAACCACGTAATGTCGCCGGCAGATGAGTTCGATTTCGCATCCGGCAAGGTGCAAACCGGCGCCTGCGACGCCGCCCTCGAAGATCTGGAAAGCCTGCTCAAAGAAAAGGGAGAACGGATCTGCGGATTCATTCTGGAGCCCCTGATTCAGGGCGCCGGAGGAATGAAGTTCTATTCCCCGGAATACTTAAAAGGCGCGCGAAAACTCTGCGATGAGCACGACGTTTTTCTGATAGCCGACGAAGTCTTCGTAGGAACCGGTCGATTGGGAAGCTACTTCGCTTTCGAACAGTCCGGAGTCTGGCCCGATCTAATTGCGCTCAGTAAAGGTTTATCCGGCGGATACTTTCCGTTCGCAGCCACTCTTGCTACAGAAAAGGTCTACCAGGGTTTCTACAGCGATGATCGCATCCATACTCTTTTTCACGGACATTCCATGACCGGAAACCCGCCGGGATGTATCGCCTCTCTTGTGAGTCTGGAGATTTTCGAAGAGCTTCGTCAGAACGGCGTAGTGCTTGAAGTGGAGCAATGGCATCGTCGATTGCTCATTAACCTCATGGAAGGACCGGCTGGAAAGCATGTGAAGAACTGCCGATATTGGGGCTCGGTGGCCGCTCTGGACGTGAATCTGGAGAGCGGCTACACCGGGAACTTCGCTCCGCAGATGCTTGCGAAGTCCATCGAAAAGGGAGCCTTAATTCGTCCTCTGGCGAATACTGTGTATCTGACTCCGCCTTTGATAATAGAGGAGGAGCAACTGGATACTGTGTATGAAATCCTGGAGTCCAGCCTGGAGGAGATTGTCGGCGGGTCGTGAATCGGATTCACCGCTCCCTGAGGGGCTATGACCGCAGAGTTCTGGCTAAAGCGGCCCGGCGGTGCTTATGCGAACCGGTCTCGGCGAAGTTCGGGTTAAAGCGGTCGGGCGGTGCTTATGCGAACCGCGCTCGGCAGAGTTCGGATTAAAGCGGCCCGGCGGTGCTTATGCGAACCTGGCGCTCGGCGAAGTTCGTGTTAAGACGGCCCGGCGGCGATTATGCGAACCGCGGACCGCTATTCTAGATATCCACGCCGCTTCGCAAGAGCGCAACAAACATGCGAATGCCTTCATCAATAGGATGACTCCCCGGTCGGGCATGTACGAGATCGGTCATTTCCAGGGTGATCACCCCGAACATCCAGGCCCACATGGTTCGGGCAATGGCGCGATACTGATCCCGGCCGTGGGGGATGGCGCCAGTCTGACTCCCGTAACGCAAGGCTTCCAGATAGACACGGTAGCTAGTTGGCAGGGAAGGAAAAACGCGCCGGTAGCTTGCGCCGCTCTTGGAAGAGCCAAACATCACCCGGTGCAATTCCCGGTTCTCGGTGGCAAAATCCCAGTAGGTATAGGCGATGGCCGCCAGCTGATCGAAGACATCATCTGAGCTCCGTCGGGCCTGTTGCAGCTTGCTGGTGAGGTCTGCTTCTCCTTGAATAATCAGCGTTCGGACAATGTCGTCCTGGCTTTTGAAATAGGCATAGGGGCTGGCCACACTACAGCCCAGTTTTCGGGCGATGTTGCGCATACTCAGCTTATCCAGACCTTCCTGATGCAGAATATCCAGAGCCGCTGTCAGAATTTCCTCCCGACTTAAACTGCCCCGGACCCGCCTGGTCCCCATTCTTTTCACAGCCGGCATAGCAAGAGCATGGCCGGGCCGGCCGGGTTGACAAGTGAATTACTCAATTTTTTTGTGCGCCGCGCAAAATGCCGATTGACCGTATCTAACGCGGTTAAATATATGTCGAACGCCGTTAGATAAAGCGGAAGGGAGGTACCAAATATGGAACAGACCGTTAGAAATGACACCGTAGCCGATCGGTTTTCGGAGAGAAAGCTTACCTGGAAATCGATCAAGGATAGTATTCCGGCCACTGCCTATGAGAACCCGACTTTGCGGGGACTGCTCTACTTTGCCCGTGATCTATTCGTTTTTGCCGGAATCTTCGGATTGCTATACTTTGCCGAAAGCTGGTATTTCCTGCTTCCGCTGTGGTTCTTTGCGGCTTTGAGCATTAGCTCGCTTTTTGTAATCGGCCATGACGCCGCCCATGGGGCTCTGTTTCAGTCCAAGAGGCTCTCTTACTGGGTAGGCCAGATCGCCATGCTGCCATCGCTGCATGCCTACAATCAATGGGCCTACGGCCATAACAGAGTGCATCACGGTCATACGATCAAGCTGGAAGCGGACTTCGTATGGCATCCGGTCTCCCCCGAGCAGTACCAGAAGATGAACCTGTTTCAGCGTATGCTTCATCGCCTCTACTGGTCTCCAGTCGGCGCAGGTCCCTACTATTTTACGGAAATCTGGCTCAAAGGGATGCTGCTTTACACGGCGCCGCAAAAAGGCGCTCTCCGGGATAAGCTCCTGGTTATCGGATTTCTGCTATCTGTTAGCGGCGGACTGTTTCTGGCGGGAGCCTATGCGGGGAGCGGTTTTGAGCCCATGGCCGGGCTATGGATGTGGACCAAGGTATTTCTGATTCCTTTCATTGGCTGGAACTACACCATGGGATTTACGGTCTATGTGCACCACATCAATGATCAAATCCCCTGGAAGGGTCGAAAGGATTGGTCTCCGGCTTATGGACAGCTGTTCGGAACCGTGAACTACCATATTCCGGCTCTCTTTAACTTCTTTTTTCACAATATCTTCATCCATATGCCCCACCATGTTCAGGTGCGAATTCCTTTCTATCATCTGAACACGGCTCTGGAAGGGATTAAGTCCGTTTACGGGGAATACGTAATAGAACGTCGCACGGTATTCCGTGATTATTTCCACTCTACCATGAACTGCAAGTTATTCGACCCGGAAAAAGGCGAATGGCTGAGCTACAAAGAAGGCCGTCTTTCAGGGGGTGGCTTACCGGCGATTACATCTGCCTGAATCATCGGAACCCCAGAAGCGGACGCTGTGTATTGATAAATACTCCATTTCAGAATTAGAATCTTCGTCTGGCCGTCACCAGGATATCTGCTAAATGGGAGAATCCGGTGATGGCCTTTTCTTTCTTTTCTCTGATTCGCGCCGCTTTAGCCCCGATTCTTTTGTCTTTCCGCTTATCGCTTATCGCTTATCGCTTATCGCTTATCGCTTATCGCTTATCGCTTATCGTCCGGGTCTTTGCAGCCAGAAGTATCAGTATTTGTCTTGCTACTTTGACTTTCCGTCCCATGCGTCCCTATACGGGGGCGTGCAAGTTGTCCTTGCATGAATCAACTACCGGCGGACCTGGATCGTTTATCCAGCCAGAAGTCGGCTCCCTTTTGTCGAGCCACAAGCAGATCCTCCTGGGTGGCGGGCAGTGCGAAAAGAGGCGAAAGGCTATGTCCTTCGATGTTATAGTGCTCCATGATTCCGGCCATGGATTCGCTCGAAAGTCCGGTGGGAGCAGGGCTTTCGGAGAAAATAAAGTCGCAGTAGTTGGTGGCCATACCGCTTTCGAATAGATGTCCATGATCCAGAGCGGCGGAAACAATCCAGGGGTATCGTGCCAGTCGACCCACCAGCCCGGGATAGTTGGCCCGAATCTGATTTAACGCATCGCCCATGTTTGCGTAATCGTCGGGCGCGCCAGGGCTTCCCGGATTCGGGCTAAAGAGAAAGATTTCCCTTCTTACGAAGTGCTCGGGTTCGGATTTCAGAAGTTCGATTCCCGGCATAGGTTGCCGCGACATTCCCAGGCTACAGTACAGAATGCCGGTTTCCAGCGCGAACTCCAACACGGCCAGCGTGGGGAATTTCACGTCGGTGAGCGCATAGTACTGGGAGTGCTTGCCGAAGAGGGACTCGAAATGATTCAGCAGTTGATCTCTAAATTCGTTCCAATCCTCCGGTCGGGTGCGCCGGTCCCAGAAGTCCAGGTTCTCCTGCAAACGGGTGTAGATGGCGGAGTTTTCTGGAGGCAACGGCAGAGTATTGCTTTGATAACCCAGGGCCTCTTTGCTATAGCCCGACACATTTTCGCGACCAGACCAGGTGGGCAGAATGGCTTCGAGCTTTCCTTCATTATATAAAGTCACTCCGTTGCCTTCCGGAAACCATACAAAGTCCAGGTTCTGAGGATTGTAAGTCAGCGCGCCTTCCGGATGATTGCATCCCTGTACGTGCATAAGCGGAGGCCGCCCCTCTTTGATGGAGTCCCGGTCGGGTTCATCCGGCGCCGGCACCAGATTCCTTAGCCAAACCGCATGGGCGGGAAGGTTTTCATTCTTTGTGGGCAATAGATAGAGGTAAACAGTCCGATTGTCGGACTCCACCACCGCGGCGTAGTTCTCGAATGGGTTTTCTTCTTCTTTCAGTATGGTGCTTTGTTCTGACATCGTTAATGATCGCTACGGACTTTCCTTGCCAGGCCTTGCAACGCATGTAATTGCGGGCCAGGCCCCCGGGTTCCGGACTACCAGGCTTCCCCGTCCCGCGGACACCGGCTCCAGGTATCCGTCTACGCCTCGCTCCACCGGGCCTGGTATTTCCAGGTGCTTGCCCGGCTTGAACCCAGCAACCAAAAACATCAGAGAATTGCTTGAGCCTGCACTGCATCGGTCTTTTTTTATTGATCATGAAGCAGATCCATTGGCTTACCGAAAGCCTTTTCGATGAAGTGCTGGAAAAAGCCAGAAGCAGTCCCCGCTTGCGAACCAATCATAACTTTCATGACAGTATGGAGGAGAATCCCCATCGTTTCCTGAATGTGATGCTTCGTGGTACCTACATTCGACCCCATCGCCATCTAAAACCGCCCAAAACAGAGTCTTTTCTCATCATTCGAGGTGCCGTTGCCTTTACCATTTTTGACGAGTCGGGGAAAATCCAGGAGTGTCGTCTATTGGGCGAAAAGCAGGCTCCGGATGCAGTCTTCTGTCAGGAGTATGGCTTTGGTGACGGATTGGAGAGTCAGGGGATTGGCGTAGATATCGTGCCCGGACTGTGGCATACCCTTACCGTGATTTCCGACGAGTGTGTTTGCTTCGAAGTTAAGCCCGGCCCCTATCAGCCTGCAGACGACAAGGAATTCGCCGCCTGGGCTCCGAAAGAGGGGGAGGCGAACGTTCCGGACTTTGTTAAATCTATGGAAACAAAAGTAGCGGCTGCGTTGCAAACAAAGTAGGCCCCAGGAAAGCCCTGGCTTCATCAAGCGTGGGCTGTATTGCACGGAAACTCCAGGCCCCGATCTGCCGGTTATCAAGTCGATATTTTAGACTCGGTCTGCTCCAGAGTCTATCAGTGGCTGGTCTACCCTGGACGGAGGCAAAGGCGCCAACCGTGTATAGTAAAGCTGACAGGCGCCGGCAACGCAGGCAATGGGCGCCAGAAGGGCGCCGAATATGGGAATGGCAAGTAGCAATACAAAGAGCAGTCCCAGGCCAAGAATCTCGGCCCGGTATCGCGAAAACTCCTGGCTGCGAACCCGGTTATTGGGAAAATCTCTTTCAAGAATCACCGAAAAAGCGCCGTAGCCGTAGAAGTAGCCGTCGGCCAGACCTACCAGAAATGGCTGCAAAGGGCCGGCGAAAATCGAGATAATAAGAACCAGCAGCCCCGCGATGGCCTGCACCAGACCCACCCATGCGCCGTATAAAGTTGAAGTGAAGTCCTCCTTGAAGCTGGTTTCCGTCTTTTGTCCACGATATTGCAGCTCCAGGCGATCTACCATGGGCCCGAGTAATGGAAAAATAACCAGGGATATTATGAATCTGTAGAGTCCGATGTACACAAAGAAAGAAGCGATAACGCTCAAAACAACAGCCAGCGATCCGAGCCAGGAAAGCCAACTGGTATCCAGAGCGCCGCTGGCTTCCAATCCTTCAATCAGCCAGTAATGCAATAGACTGTAGGTTCCGTAGGCTAGAGTCACACCCGCTAGCAGTCCGATGGCTGCCGGTAGGATGGCATAAACAATCAGTCCTTCTTTAAACAGACTCTGCAGCCCTTGAAGGCCGGCTTTGAAGCCCCGGCTCATACGGGCAAAGAAGCTATTGGATGGATTCATATTTGGCTTTAGCCCTACCTGCATGCTTCAGAGTTATTCCGGCCGATTCATCTTCAAGCATTTCCTGGCATGCCTGAATCGACGAGCGGAGGGCACAGGGAGAGGAACGGAAGTATAGGAACGCAAAAGGGGCGGGCCCGAAAGGTGCAGGCGAGGATGCCGTTCTCCGTGGAAGAGCCGGCTGACAACAAGTTCAAAGGGAATGGGGAGCTACAGTACCGCAGGTTCCAGGATGCGATTGGACTCATCCACGTGAACTACCTGAGGCTCAAAATCCATGGGCACGTCTTCTGGATTGAAGAAGCCGTAGCTTATGATGATGATCTTATCTCCTACCTGACCCAGCCGAGCAGCCGCTCCGTTCAGGCAAATCACGCCGCTGCCTCTCTCTCCCCGAATGGTATATGTCTCCAAACGAGCACCGTTGTTCACATTTACCACGGATACCTGCTCGTACGGGCGCATTCCTGCCCGTTCCAGCAGTTCCTCGTCCACGGTCAACGAACCCATATAGTGCAGCTCTGCCTGGGTTACGGTTGCCCTGTGGATTTTCGATTTGCACAGAGAAATAAACATGGCCACTCTCAAAAAAGCCAGCGGCGATAAGTGGGTCAAGTATTTCTATTGACGAAGTCTGGATATACGCTCTTCCCTATAGTATTTGCAGGAATGGGCCCAATAGGGGCCAGAGAAGGCATCTGCCAGGGAATGCAGGCGGAGTAGGAAGAGAAAAAGCCGCGCGGCGGCGCGCAGAAATGCGAAGGCAGCCAGGGCCCGTCAGGGCCCGGGTTTTGAGCCGACGGTCGATATATACAGAATTGCAGAGAGTAGGATTGTGCGAAATAACCAGGAAAAGCCGTCAGATATTGAGCCTCTAAAACAGGATCCGGGAGAAACGGAAGTTACTCTTTTCCCTATCTGCATCCTGGATGCCAGCCTGGCCCATTATCGGTCCGCCATTCCCGACTCCCTGGAAACCCATGTACTTCCAGAAAACGACTACCTGCCTCAGCTGGAAGACCATTCCTCCGAAATCCGTCGGATGGAACTGGTTGCCTTTGTTGTCACCCGACAGTTTCTGGAGAGCTTTCGCCTGGATCTATGGAATTGGATCAAGGAGTCTCCCCTACGCGAGGTACGATTCATCGTTCTAAGCGATGAAGAGGTGGACAACGCGGCTCTGGATCCGCTACCGGACGAATTGATTCACCTGGTTTTACCGGTAAAGGTTTCGCCCTCCATCTTGATGGATGTAATAAGAAATGCGCTTTACCAGTTGGAGCTCCGCTACGAGCGGCTTACCCTGCAGTCCCGGCTGGCGCTCAGCACTCAGGAGATGCGCAGGATCATTCGTGTGGGTCAGGCGATGTCCACGGAGCGAGATTTCGACAAACTTATAGATCTGATTCTGCAGCAGGCCCGGGAATTGGTGGGAGCGGACGCCGGCTCCATCTACGTTACCGAATCTCCCCGGGGAAACGAAAAACCGCAATATATACGATTTAAGAAGTCCGCTCTGGAGCTAAATGCGAACGAGTTTTTGCTTCCTATCGACAGCTCATCCATTGCCGGCTATGTAGCTCTTCGCGGGGAACCCTTGCTCATCGACGATGTATACGCGTTGTCCGAAGACGAGCCGTATCGCTTTAACTTCGAGTTTGATCGATTGCATAACTACTATACCCGGTCTATGCTGGTGATTCCCATGAAGAATCACTCCGGCGAAGTGATTGGCGTTATTCAGCTTATCAACAAGCGAGCGAATTTCAATCGTCCGCTCAATCTGGAAGAGATGCGTAGCGGTCAGGTTAGGCCCTTTACGCAGAAATGCAATGAGATGGTGAGCGCACTGGCCGGTCAGGCTGCCGTGGCCATTCAGAACAACAAGCTACTGCAAAACATACACAACCTGTTCGAAGGCTTCGTGAAAGCCTCCGTTACCGCCATTGAACAGCGGGATCCAACAACGTCCGGTCATTCCTTTCGCGTGGCGGAATACACCACTCATCTTGCCATGGCTCTGGATCGGGTTCGGGACGGAGAGTTTCAGCATATTCGCTTTTCGCCCGAGCAGATTCGCGAGATTCGCTACGCTTCTTTGCTGCATGACTTTGGGAAAGTAGGCGTCCGTGAACAGGTACTGGTAAAGGCAAAGAAACTCTACGAGCATCAACTGGAGTTGATTCAATGGCGGTTTCGCTATATAAAGAAGGCGCTGGAAAAAGAATATCTGGAAAAGAAGCTCCATTTCTTGAAGGATGGCGGTCATACCGGTTTTGATTACTACGAGAAGTATCTGGATCTAGAGCTCAGAGATAGAATGCAGGAAGTGGAGCATATGCTTCATACGATTGAAGCGTCCAACGAGCCTTCGGTACTGGAATCGGCCACCTTTGCTCAACTGGAACAGATTGCCCAGAACCGCATTCGCCTGGAAACCGGCAAAGAAGTTCCTTTCCTGAAGCAAAACGAACTGGTGAGCCTGCAGGTCCGGCGCGGAACTCTTGACCAGGCGGAAAGACTGGAAATAGAGAGTCATGTTACCCACACGTACCGCTTTTTGATTCAAATTCCCTGGACTTCGGATCTACGAAACGTTCCGGACATTGCCCACGGTCATCATGAGAAGATCGATGGTTCCGGCTACCCGCTCAGACTACGCGGCCAGGAGATTCTACCCCAGTCGAAGATGATGACCATCGCCGACATTTTTGACGCACTAACCGCGCCGGACCGACCCTATAAGCGATCCCTTTCTGCGGAGCAGGCGCTCGATATCCTCAAGATTGAGGCGCGGGAAAATCGAGTGGATGAGAAGATGCTGGATCTTTTTATAGAAGCCGGCATCTACAAGACCGTGGAACCCCAGTCCTACCAGGCGGAGACGCAGAACGTTATTCGAGTCACCGGCTGATCGCAACTGCGGCCGGCCGATGCCGGTTCTTTTGCGCTAAAGTTTCAGGTTTATTTGTAGGGTTCTACGGTCAATACTACCAGGGTAACGTCGTCCTCAAAACCGCGTCCGGAAGTGAAGTTTTCCAGTTCGCTTACGATGCGGTCGGCCACATTTTCGCTGGCCTCCAGAGATGAAATACCTGTAAGAAGCGCTTCCAATTGCCCCTGGCTCAATTGCTCGCCACGGGCATTCCTGCACTCGTCAATTCCGTCCGTGAAAAATACAATTCGATCGCCGGGCTCCAGTCTTACCTGGTATTGATTTAGCCTGGGCTCTTCGATTACACCAAGAACGCTTCCCTGGCCTTCCAGTAATCGGGCCGGCTCTCCAGGCCTTACAAGATAGGGCGGGGGGTTGCCGGCAACGCAGTATTCCAGCTTTCTTCTTCGCGCATGATATAGCGCGTAGATGGCGGCCACAAAATGTAGATTCGTTCGATCCAGAATGGCTCGATTCAATGAGCTCAAAAAATGTCTGGGGTGATGAATCTTATCCTTGTGCTGTTCTGCTGCCATCTTGGTCATACTTGCAACCAGCGCCGCCGGAACGCCGTGACCTGCAGCATCAGCTACCAGAATGCCATGATGTCCCTCTCTCTTCATAAAAAAATCCAGATAATCGCCTCCCACTTCATGGAGCGCGATGTACCGGCTTTCCAGTTTGAAACCTTTTCCTTCAACGGTCTTCGAAGGGATCAGGGTTTCCTGAATCTTACGGGCTACAACCAATTCATCTTTGATCATGCGATTCTTGGCGGCCAGGTCTCGGTTTACCTCCTGGAAATCCTCGGCCTGTTTGATTAGAGTTTCGTTCTTGCTCTCCAGGGATCGCACCAGACCGCGAATCATAAAGTAAACGCCAAAGCAAATGACAGTTACCAGAGTTAAGCTCTGGGCCATTTCCAGAGGGTCCGGCCGTCGGATGGGGCCTACAATGTTTCGCGGTTCCAGCCAGTCCATAGCCATGGCGACCGTGAGACCGGAATAGAGAATGACGATGTAGGCGGCGGCGAACAACCCCTGAGGAGCCCTTGAGTTCATGGAGGAAACCGCAACCACGTATACGTAAATTAGTAGCGCGGTAGAAAGCGTTCCTCCCGTGAAATAGATGTAAACTGTAAGAAGAGTGATGTCAAAGAAAGTGGGCAAAAGGGATAGATATCCGCTCTGCAGTTCCGCGCTGATCCAGAGCAATGTGATCAGAAGCCATAATACTGCAAAGAGAAGCAGGATAGCCAGAATCCAGCCGGGCGCCACTTGCCCGGCCTGAAATGTCAGAAAACAGGCCAGACCTGTGAAAACTGTTCGAAGGGTATTGATTACGGTGAATCTGGCCGTGGGCTCCCTATCATCTGCCGGGTTCATTCTGGCTACAAGAGCGCTGCCGCATGCCGGGAGGCAACGAGAAAATGGCCTTTCAGGCGGCGATCTGAGCAGGCGGCGATCTGAACAGGGCACGATCCTGCGGGCGGACGGCAGAAGCAGAAAAACTATTTTCCGATGACATCGAAAGTCTGCCTTGCTGAGAATCAAAACAAAGCGTTATACCGGATGTCCTGAAATACTACAGATGCGGCCGAGCAATCAATCAATTGCCGGCACCTTTCCTGCGCTACAGTTCCTATAGCCAGAAGAAACCTCAAGGTGCCTGAAGTATCAATCCGCCAAAGATCAATGTCCATGCTACGGTGCGATACCAGTTGCTTGTGATCAGCAGCCGAATCGCAGGCTCATCCTTTCCTATCCGCTGAAGCTTTCCGTGCAGAGGCATCTGAACGAGAAACGTGGAGAGCCAGATGGAGAGTACCAGAGTTGAGTTACCGTAAAGGAACCAGGGCGTGGCTACGAAGTAAGCCAGGGCCAGGCAGGCGCCCAGTTCCACAAGCATGGTGGGCGCCACAATCCAGCCGGTGCGGCGAACGTGTTCCTTTTCGTATTCCGGAAAGTCTGCAGAAGAGATTCGCAAAAAAAGCGGATAATGATTGATTTGCACGAACCAGACCAGGCCTGTCATCAGGCCACTGGCGAAAACCTGGGCGGCCCAGAGGTAAGAAATGAGTGGTTCAGTCATTGCTACTACGGGTTCTGCCTGGCAGTCTTCGCCATGGTTTTGAGGAGCGCTTCGCATTCTGCGTCGCGGACTCCTTCTGGCTGCTGGCCCCTTGCTATTCCTTTCTCCGGGTCAGGATTTTCCGGTTAATCTGTCAGTCGTCCAGACGATCGCGAATATAGTTTACCATCTGGTCCAGGCTTACCCGTTCCTGGTTTTTGGAATCCCTTTCGCGTACCGTGGCTTTCTGATCGTCTTTGGAGTCGTAATCCACTGTAATGCAGAAGGGCGTGCCCAGTTCATCCTGACGATAGTAGCGCTTGCCAATGTTTCCGGAGGTGTCGTAGTCCACCGGCCAGTGCTTTGCCAGATCCTTGTAGAGCTTCTCGGCGATCTCGGGCAGGCCATCTTTTTTTACCAGGGGAAAGATGCCCGCTTTTACCGGGGCCAGCGACGGATGCAGCTTTAGCAACACTCGTTGCTCTTTGGTGCCCGCATCTTCTACTTCGTAGGCATCGCAAAGGACGGCCAGAAACAATCGGTTTAGCCCAAGAGCCGGTTCCACAACGAAAGGCACGTATTTTTCTTTGGTTTCAGGATCCTGATATTCCAGCTTCTTGCCCGAGAACTCCATATGTTTGCCAAGGTCGTAGCTGGTGCGCGAAGCGATGCCCCACAGTTCGCCCCATCCAAAAGGAAAGTTATACTCAAGGTCCACGGTTCCTTCTGAATAAAAGGCCAGTTCTTCCGGATCGTGGGATCGCACCCGCAGGTTCTCCGATTGAATTCCCAGTCCTTCGAGCCAGGACTTGCAGAAATCTACCCAGTGCTCAAACCACTCCTTCTGAGTGCCTGGAGCGCAGAAGTATTCCATTTCCATCTGTTCGAATTCGCGGGTGCGAAATACGAACTGACGTGCAATGATTTCATTGCGAAAGCTTTTGCCTATTTGAGCGATTCCAAACGGGACTCGAACGCGACAGGTATCCACCACATTTCTGAAGTTAATGAAGATTCCCTGGGCTGTTTCCGGTCGCAGATAGACTGTTAGGTCGGAACCGGCGGTGGCGCCCATCTTCGTTTCGAACATTAGATTAAATTGCCGGGGCTCGGTGAAATCCTTCGCGCCGCAACTGGGGCACTTCAGGTCCGGATTCTCCAGTAGTTTCTTCTTTATTCCATCCAGATCCAGATTTGATGTTTCGATTCCCAGTTGGTCTTCGAGGTACTGATCCGCTCTGTACCTGGCGCGGCAGTTCTTACAGTCGATCATGGGATCGTTGAAGCTGGAGACATGGCCCGATGCCTCCCATACCCGGGGATGTAGTAGAATACCGCTGTCCAGTCCCACCACATCGGCCCTTTCACTTACGAAAGCCTTCCACCAGCGGTTCTTCAGGTTTCTCAGAAGTTCAGAGCCATAGGGTCCATAGTCGAAAGTGTTGGAAAGTCCTCCATATATCTCGGAGCCGGGGAATACGAAGCCTCTTCTCTTGCACAATGCTACTATGTCTTTCAATGGATCTTCTATGGCCATGCTGTACAGGTCAAATAGGGGCTATATTGGAGCAACTTTTATTCCTGCAAAAAAACGCTCCAGACGGCCCGCCGGACAAAAATGTTTCAAAAAAAGAGACATAGCTATCCGATTATGTAGTTGTAGGGAGCGGAACTTTGACCAGGCCTAATATACTGAAAGAATTCCAGGATTTTCTGTTAGTGGAGCGCGGATTGAGTGAAAACTCCATTCATGCCTACTCATACGATCTAAAGAAGTTTGAAGACTTTGTGGCGGCGCGTCGCAAAGACCTTCTTACCGTAAACACCGAAGACGTGGTGGGCTTTCTGCAGGATCAGAAAGAGAAGCAAATCTCCAGTCGATCAAGAGCACGGGCTCTGGCTGCGCTAAGGCAGTTCTATCGGTATCTGAAAGATGAGAACCGACTGGAAGCAAACCCCACCGAAAACGTAGATACCCCTGAAGTCAAAAAGACTCTGCCCGACTACCTCACGGTAGAGGAGATCAAAGAGCTCTTCGATTGCTTCAACGAAAAGGATCCCTACGAAATGCGGGACAAAGCAATCTTTGAACTGCTCTATTCCAGCGGGTTGCGAATTTCTGAAGCTTGCAATTTGCGTCTGGAGGACCTGGATCTGGAGAATCTGTTTTTGACGGTTCGCGGAAAAGGGGGAAGGGAACGTCTCGTGCCTTTCGGCCAGAAGTCTCTGGAAGTGATCCAGAACTATATGGACAATGCCAGAGAGAAGATCCTCAAGTCTCGTTACAGCCAGTATCTGTTCATTAGCAAGAAGGGCGATTTGCTCAACCGTAAATCGGTCTGGCGACTACTGAAGAAATACATCTCGCGCACCGGTATAAAAAAGCCGGTCACTCCGCATACCTTCAGACACAGCTTTGCTACGCACCTTATCGAAAACAACGCCGATCTGCGAAGCGTACAGGAGTTACTGGGTCATCTGGATATCTCCACAACGCAGATTTACACGCACATGGCCAGCCGTACCTTGAAAGAGGTGCACAAGAAATTCCATCCTCGCGGATGAGATAGCAGTAATGCGACCCTTCCCGGGCAAAACCCGTCCCATCATCATGAAACGCTCTGGCTTCCAGGGCGTTTTCTGTATGCATTGCCAAAGGATCGTCTTGCGATCTCAATGAGCATCCGTTAACGCGCACGTCCAGGACATTAGCTTCCAGGACATGTGTCCGCCGGATGGGGGCCTTTCAGAGCGGCTTCTGAAGGCCAAGGGCTTTCTATGAGCTCCGTTCTGCACCTTCCTTCTACGACTGCCCCTCTGCGAGCTCCGTTCTCCAATTACCCTTCCAGGAGTTGTGTTCCTTTCTTTAAGTCCTCCGGCTTAATTCTAGCGGATTACCCGTTAGCGGTAGTTCGCGGAATCCACTGTTAAGATTTCGTAACAAGACTGTGACACGATGCTGCCCTGGCGCAAGCCCCTCTCCATCGACGTATAACCGGCCGCTCCTTTTGCATCGCTCAAGGATAATCCCTTGCCTATAGGATAACCGGTTTATCGAAAACGTTTGGCGGACCGGCGCCGTATCGTGTTGCGCGAAAAATTCTCCAATTTCTGCTGGAAATTCGCAGGCTCCATTGTGTACTAACTGCAACTGCCTCTTTAGCGCCTAAACCAGGACATCCGAGAGGGAAAGAACAGGCAGGGAGGAATATATGAAAAGATTACTTGCGATTGCGGCCGTTTCTGTCCTGTCCTTTGCATCTTGCAGTATGCTGGGACTGGAAGAAGAAGACAACAAGGACGAACAATTTCAGCTACTGGCGCTGTGGGCTTTGCTTCAGCCCCGCACGAGCTGTACCAATAACTCGGGGATGGTGGTTTGCATTCCGCCCGGGTTCGTTACGAACTAAAAGGAGGTTCCTATGAACAAGAAATGGATTTTTTCTACGGCGGCTTTATTGGCCTTTCTGGGAGCCTCCGTAGTCATTTATGAAGTAAAGACGTATAGAATCGACGATCCCCTGGATCTTCGCATTGATTTATCCGGCATCCAGCCGGTCCATGCGGATGAAAGCGCCTGGGGCGGGGTTCGCCAGTCGGTCACCTGGGCCAATAACAACGGGGCATTGATTGATTCCATTTTAACCGCATTGAACAGCAATGGATTCTTTGGTCTGCCCGATGGACTCTATACTCGTATTAATGTGGCCATGGGCACCTTTACGGCCAAGATTCGCATAGACAAGACATCCAGCTCAACGTCCTTTCAGATTACCTGCTCTGCCTGCGAAACTCAGAAGAACTTCAAGCATCGGATGATTCTATGGAGAAATTCGGATGATGCCAAAGCTCTGGAGTTATATTTCAACGACTACGGAAACGTGAGCGGCGACGGGGCCATCGTGATTTACCGCACCAATGTCTTGAATCCCACTCAGTTTAATGGAAGTGACACGTATGTGGAGAGCTGGGTGTACCAAACGTCCAATGGAATGGCCCAGACCTACTCCTGGGTAAATGGACCGCTAGCAAGCGGAGGTCCTACGGATCGTGCCCGCATCTTTCTGGAGAACATGAATAGCGGAGAGCTTCTATGCGTAAAAGCGGTAATCCGCCTGAACTCCACAACTGCCACTCAGTTCAGATCGAATGCACCCTGGGCGACATGCAATGGTGCGCAGAGTCTGTATTATACGGTGGCTTATGGACAGAAGAATGCCAGCCCCTTTGAGACTACAGCCAAGGTAGCTATCTGGGACGGCGACAATTACGGTCAGTCCAGCAAGATATGTGACTTCACTCATAGTCTGGATTTTGGATTGTTCAACGGAAATGGTTTCATCACTGATGGCGTTGCGGCTTCGGCAATTCCTGCGGGCCACCGGGATGGTGCGGCCATAAACACGCTTTTCGCCAGCATCCAAAACGACCCTGGTGCCGGGAATCGTTATCAGGACCTGCGTCAGGCAACCATTGATGGTTTAACGACCTCTAACGTGACGTTTCACTCTACGGGAGTCATGGCTCCCACAGGAAACTCATTCTAGGTCAGTAAGTAGCCTGATACTGACAGCGCATCAGGCCATTATGGCACCTTCGATGATACGGGCCGGTCCGCAGGGCTGGCCTTTTTCTTTTCTGCTTCTTGCACATATTCCCGTGGGATCTCTTCGCACTCGCTCCGCCTGGGTACTGCGCTTCGCCACAGCCCTCTTGCCTGCCATCCGGGCCACGGTGGCACTGTCGTCAGGGGCTGTTGTCTAATCCGAATCCTCCATTTGCTTGCGAAGCTTTTTGAGCGACTTTAGCAGTGCCCGGGTTTCTGCTTCGGACAGTGTTCCCAGTATTTCCTGGAAGTGCCCCAGTAGCGCCGGCGGAACCTCCTTCTCCAGCTTGCGCCCGCTGGGAGTTAATTCGACCCGGAAAGAGCGTTTGTCTGTGGCATCCGCTCCTCGTTTTATCCAGCCGTTGTCCTCCATCCGTTTGATCATGCGGGATATGGAAGGTAAATCCTGAAGGGTTATCTCGCGGATCTCGCTGGGACTCAAGGCGGTTTCGCTTTGCCACAATACATTCAAGGTTTGCCACTGCTCCGGAGTCATTCCTTCGTACGGTCGTAGGGCCCTTATTAGTTCCCTTCTAAAGAGCATCGCCGTGCGGTTCAAGTTGTAGCCCAGTTGATCTTCCAGATTTAGCGCCATAACCCAGAAGCCACATCGTTAGTTGTGCTGACAACGTTTTTGCAGGCTACAGGAGAAAAGTAGTTGTGCGGACAAGTAGAATACATCATGGTTGTGCGGACAACTAAACCCCGAGGGGCTACTTCCTGGAGCGAAGCTACAGGGGATGCTGAATCGGCGGAAATCAAGATAAAGCCCGTGAGTAATGGCGAGGGAAGCGGGCGAGGAAGGAACAATGAAAGACAAGAACAGCATACAGCGGAAAGAGGCGCATTCGGATTCGACGCTTCCGATCAAGGACTTCTTCATACAGCATCTCAGAGAGGTCCCGATCTGGATTATGAGCGCTCTTTTTCTGCTCTTTGGAGCCTCCAAATTCTATCCGTTCATGCCTACGCCGCCGGTGGCCCCGGAGGCCGGTCGTTTCATGGGCGCTTTGCTCAGCACCGGCTATGTCTGGCAATTCGTAGGTCTGGTGGAGATCGTAGGAGGAGCGCTACTGCTGGTGCGAAATACGCGACTGATAGGGGCGCTTCTGCTTTTACCGGTGATCGCGCACATTGTTCCGTATTTGTGGATCCTGGCGCGGACAGTTCCAGGAATTCCCATGGGGTTGTTTTTGATCGCTATGGAAGGCTGGATTCTGTGGGAGAACCGAAGAAAGCTTTCCGGTCTTCTGGGTTCAGCCTCTTCGGCGCATCGTGAGCAGGAGATCGAAAAGCTCAACTGACTGTGGATCCCATATTACTCCGGGAATCCGATAGCATCGGTAAAGCCGGCAAGATACGCGAGAGTCGCCGGGCAGCCTTTTCTCTGCCCGGCATTATGCGTCCTACAGGCTTACCTGTCAGCGTCGTTGTGGCGTTAGTGAAGGCGAAAAACGGGTTTTCTAAATCCTGGCTTGGCCTGTTTACTGTTGTGAACCCTGGCCGCCGGAATCAGAATACCATCATCATGCCGAACTGCACGTTGTCCTTTCCGGCAGGCACAACGTAGCCATACACTCGTCCTGGTTGCAAGCCATCGCCCTCTTGCGAAAGCCAGGAGGCGCCCTTAAAGGAGGTTGTATGCCAGTAAGTCAGGCCTGCATGAATCAAAGAGGTAATCAAATAGCCCCGGAGGTTGTTCCTGAAGTTGGAGTCCGAGTCTTTCTTGGAACGTACCTTCTGAGTCAGCACTGTCTTCACAGGGTAGTAGCTGTCGTTATACTTGGTAATGGATTCCAGTGTGAGGTAGTTATCTACCGGGCTTCGACTAAAAAAGCCGCCAAAGTCCAGGCCCAGTAGCAACTCGTTGGCGGATTGTCCGTGATCCAGGGGGCCTTTCCAGTACTGGGGGTTATCCCATCCGATGTTTCTACGTAGCCCGGGCATGTTATCAATGGCGCCCAGTGCGTAGATCCCCTGCAGAGTAGCGAAGAAGAGTCCGAATTCCTCGTCCTCCGTCTCGTAAAAGCCGCTGTAAAAGGGGATGAAGCTCCGAAGCGCCGTATTTAATGGTTCAACCGGCTGGCGATCGATACGGACAATCCTGGGCCCGCCGGGTCTTTCGCGTTCCAGTATATCTTCTTTTCGTATGGTAAAAGTGCCTGTACCGGTTTCGATGACCAGGAGCTTTTCTGATTCATCTACCACTTCTCCTTCCAGAATTTGCCCGCCATTGAGACGAATGACGTCGGCAAAAAGGCTGGTAGCCGCGAATAATACGGTGAAGAGAATTAATCTGAACGCTAACTTCATTTTTGGAATCCTGCGCCGGTAGCTCCGACTTATGTATTTTCGATTACTTTATATTCAATATGAAGTGAAAGCGCAAAACAAATTTCTCTATTACGCCCCCGGTTTTCGCCGAAGGCCCGGGAACATCGGATCGGACGGTCTGGCCTACCCGGAGTTGGTTACTTCGGGCGCTGTTTTGATCGCCGTAGGAATAAATACGGAAGCCGTACCAGGCTACAGGATGTGGATTGCGTCAAATGGGGCTGAATCGTTCGCCGGTTTCGTGGGCAAGCAGCGTTAGTCCGGAGTATTTTTTTGCTTCAAGCGATTATTTTCATTTGGCTTGAATCTCATAGCAGATATTACCGATTCTCTAAAGTAGACTCAGGAGGGATTTAATGATTCCATCGAAATTTTATAGATATTCCAGGTCCATAATTGTAGGTGCATTAGTGCTTCTATTGGCAAGCTGTTCCGCATTCCAGGTGCGCCATATTGACGAAACCGGCAAAACCAGAACCTACGTCACCGATACCGTATTCACCGGTACCGGCACCATTCTGGATTGTGTGATCTCACCGTTTCACTGGGCGGGGGGATTGTTCTACATGCAGCCCTATATCAAGACGAATGGATTGAACTACCCCAATTTTGGGGCCGCTGGATGTTTTGGCAAAGCCTACGGCGACGGAGTCACCGATCTCATGGGCCTGGCCCCGGGAATGCTTAATCCCCGAGGCGGACCTGCCCGAGCGCATTTTGTGGACCTGAATGGAAAAGAAATCACCATTACTGGCGGAGCCATTGAAGTTGTCCGCGTGACCAAAAGGCTGCACTTCGGATTCAACTGAGCGAGACATAATCAGGTTTTTCCTGCTGACTCATAGGAAACACACTGAAGACGTTAGTGGGGATACTCTGTTAGAGGTTCCTGGGGACATAGAAGGGCGAAAGCTCGCCGGGCAGGGGAGTTCGGAATCCGAATACCGACATTTGGGCGCCCGATACGGGAGATTCAGGAATCTTTAAAGAAAGAAAACAATCCTTGATTTTCCATCGTCCAATGTTAATGTCAGAGTACAGATTATGAGACCATCAGAAAAAAAAGCCCTGGCATTGGCTCTCGGAGTGGGATACGGTATCTCCGTCCCCGCCTTTGCCGATTTGCTTATCCTGCGAAACGGGGATAAACTGGAAGGTAGCGTTACCGGCCAGACGATTTCCAGCGTCAACTTTGTAGGAGATGATGGTCGTGTTCAGATAATCCCCAAGTCAAGCATCGCCACGATATTCTATTTCTCCCGGCAGGACAAACAGAAACAAGAAGTCAAGCTGGTAGCTCTCAAGAAAGAAGAGCAGCGCAAAGAGAGAGAAGAAGAGCTCAAAAAGAAGCGCGAAGAAGATCGTAAACGACGCGAGAAAGAGCTTCAGGAGAAGCGCGAAAAGGAAAGACTGGCCAGGCTGGAGAAAAAGCAAGAGAAAGAAGCCCTGGAGAAAGCTCTTCAAAAAGAAAAAGAAGAGCAAAAAGCAGAGGAGCTTGCTGAAAAGGAACGGGATGCAGAGGCGCTCAGGCTCGAGGAGCAGAAGCGTCTTGCACAACAGGAGCGCCGTCGCTTGGAGGCTTTGAGGCTTCAGAAGACCTCTGGATTGGTGAGGCTGTGGAGCGGTCAGGAGATTCGTGGCACGTTTGTAAGTCGCCATGGAGAGGTTTTTACCCTGGAGACTACCGCTGGACTTATGGATTTCCATCGATCTGAGATTGAACAGATGGAGATTTCTGTAGAAGAGAACGGCGTCAGCCGCGAGCAGGTTCTGGCACCCTCTGAACTGGAAGCGGTTGAAACCGTGGCCTTGAGCAAGGATCAAATCGACCTTTCCAGCGGAGTCACTGTGAATTACAAGTCGGTCAGGTTTGATGGTTTTAATACGGAAGTGGAATCGGAATACGGGGAACTGAGTCTTCGCCCCGAAGATGCGGAAACATCCAGTAACCCGGTTACCGGAATGGACCTGATGGTGGGCGAATATGGCTACGTGATGCTACATAGCGGCCAGAAAGTCTCGGGAGATCTAATTCTCCGATCCCGGCATCAATGGATTCTTCACACCGAAAAAGGCGATGTTAGCTTGAATCCCGATGAAATCGTCTTTGCCCGAAAAGAACAAAGGGTTTCCGGGGATTCCTTTCCGGCCAGCCTGGTTTTCTGGCGATAACTTCGGAGGCTCCTTCCAGCCGAACACTTCCTTCCAGCCAAAAGGTTCCTTCCTGCGGATGGGTTCCCGCCTGCCGATGGGTTCTCAAACCGGCAGATCTTCTGCTCTGGCAATATAATACACCAGAATAGCATTCCGTCCATCGTCTAGAAGAGAGTGATTTTTCTGCACATAGCCGCTAACCAGTTCGGCAGCTACTCGATCCGTGGTGTGATAAAAGATTCTTTCGTAGGGGCCCGGGGCTGCGGTGGGTCTGCCATCGTTATAACTCAATAGAGAAAGCATTCGCCGCATTCGGGCAAGCGGTAGATCCGTGGATTTCCTTATTTCATCCAGGTCCTCGGTTCTTAATTCCAGGACGTTACAGTCTTCGAAAGGATTGGGAAAGGGGATGGGGCCTTTTTCCGGCGGAATCAAATCGCAAAGAAAGCGGAGAATTCCCGTTCGTCGGGTCATGCTCAGTACATATAGATCTCGTCGCTTCTGAGCGTGGGTGCGGGCTGTGGTCCGAACCAATTCCGGAGGCAGGATATTGAACGCGCTTGAATCCTTGAGCACATCGTAGGGAAAATGATCTAGGGAATAGTACTCCGGGAGCGCTTTGCCTTCCTGCCCTTTGAGGATTCCATTCTGAAAATACTTGAGAACGTCTGCCGTGCTGGCGGCCATTCCCAGAATTCCCACCGCAGGATGCTTCACTTTCCAGACATTGGTTTCGTGGAATAGAACGCTGTCGAAATCGAATATGGCTGCCTGGTTTGCCACAGCGTCAGTGAAAGGAAAACCAGCATAGAATCAAGCTCATAACAATGCCCGGGGGTGTTCTGTGATCCAGGAAAATGAATTGCCCGACACCGGTACCATTTCAAAGCGTAAGCATGTCCCTGTTTCAAGACTATTCCTGCCACATTATCTATCGAAAATCCGGTAAGTTGCTGGAGGAAGAATTTGAAACCAGCGGCATCGTGCGCAACAGCAATAGCAATACCTTTCAGCTAAAGGATCAAAGCCAGGAAGATACACTCAGATTCAGGTTGAAGCAGCTGGCTTCGGAGGAAACATTCCTGGAACGGTTCGAGATCCGTTTTCGAGATCCTCAGGGACGCTTCTTTGCCGGGCAACATGGAATACGAATGTTCCAACATGGTTATCACTCCTGGTCTCATTGCCAGGTTGTAGGCGCCAGGGATCGAGACCTGCAATCCCGTTTTCGCTGGAAACATGATATGGACGAAAATCCGGAGACTCCGTTTCCTTCCAGGTTTCCGGGCAGGCTTCATTCTACAGCGCAAAGGGGGCTTTTTCATTCCGAAGGGGTAGTCGCCCTGGTATCGGAGTCCGGAAAGATGGTTTTCCTGGGACAGGGCGAAGTCGGTTCCCAGCATGTTCGTTACCGCGTTCATTTGCATCCTTCGGATGGATCCATGAAGGATTTACGGATTATCTGGGACTTCAACGGTCAGAAATCGGTATCCCATTCCATCCTGCCCGTGAGCTCGGTGCGGGCCTTTCAATCCAGCGAACCCAATCAAAGCTTTTTTACATTCATAGATAAATCCTTCTTTGAGATCAGTCGCGAATTACCGGATCCCCCGAATCGCTCGGCTAACTTCACCGGATGGTGCTCCTGGTATCATTACTATACGGGCATCAATGAAGAAAACCTGTCGCACAACTTGATGCTTCTTAAAGCCCGGGAAGTTAAGATGGATGTCTTTCAGATCGATGACGGCTATCAGAAAAACATCGGCGACTGGCTCCACACCAACGAGAAGTTCCCCAGGGGACTGGGTCCGCTGGTCAAAGAAATCAAGAAGGCCGGGTATCGCGCCGGGGTATGGTATGCGCCCTTTCTGACCCGTCCGGATGCGGATCTCATCAAGAAGCATCCCGAGATACTTTTACGAAATCATGCAGGACGCCCGGTGCGCGCATTAATCAATCCGAACTGGGGAGGAAAAACCTACGCCCTGGACGTTACGCATCCGGCCTATCTGGAATACATCTTCCGGGTAACCAGGCATTTCGTGGAACTTGGCTTCACATATCTCAAGTTAGACTTCCTGTTCACACCGTACTTTCGCGGTCAGTACTATTCGCCGGATACCACCGGCTCCATGCGATTGCGAAAGGCTCTGGAGACGATCCGCAAAGCGGCTGGTAAAAAAACCTTCCTGCTTGGATGCGGTTGCCCCCTGTATCCCAGCGTGGGAATCGTTGATGGTCAGCGAGTGAGCATGGACGTTAATCATATGTGGGAGAAGCCCTTTCTGGGAAAAATCCTGGGCGATCGGAACTTCCCGGCTTTGCGGCCGGCCCTGCAGAACAATCTGCTCAGGTCGTTTATGCATCAGCGGCTCTGGCTGAACGATCCCGATTGTCTGATGCTCAGAAATAGAGAAACAGAATTGAACGATGCGCAGATCCGACTTTCGGCCGTTATCATGACCCTGGTGGGCGGCATGATTTTGATCAGCGACGATTTGCAGCTATTGGATACCGCTCGCTTCGACTGGCTGCAAAACATCCTGGAAATCAACAAGAAGTGCTCCGTCAAGCCCTCCATTCCCCTGGAGGCGCTGAACAACCCTTTCCCTCTGGGCGCCTACAATCCGGCGGGTTATCTCGGCCTCTGGAACCCTACGGATAAACCGGCCAGAATCGAGGTCGCTTTGCCCGCCGGGCTTTCCACCGGCGATCTCAAACGCCGCACGGACCTGTTCGATGGCCAGCTCATACCCTGGACAGTCTCCAAAGAAAGCATCTCGATTAGCATGGCCCCCTACGAAAGCTTCCTGACGAAGCTTTCGTAGCAAAGAGAATGTTTATCGAGGCCACAGGCCGCACCGTTGGGCCGTCCGGAAGAATACATGGAAGTATTTTCCGGACGGGCACTCTAAAGATTCTAATGGCTCTATTTGACAATATGTCCGATAATACCCACAGGTAGCACTATGGCTGACGGTTCATTAACGCAAGAAGAGATAGATCTATTATTGCAGGGGGCAGATGACCTTTCCGGTCAGGCCCAGGAATCAGGTCCTGCACAGAGTCAGGGCGGGGGAGACGATTTATCTCCTCTGGAGAAGGAAAACCTGGCGGATATTGCCTATCAGGGGCTCCGTTCGGGTACCCAGTCTCTATCCATGATTCTTTCCAGGTCGGTGAACCTGGGAAATCCCTATGCCGAAGTCCGTTCTACAGAAGAAGCGGAGAAGGAATTCTCCAGCGGCTATGTTTACTTTTCTCAAAACCTGACGGGAGCTCTCTCCGGTTCCGTTGCTCTTTTTCTGTCCGTTTCCGATGCCAGCAAGATCAGCTCCCTCTTGATGGGGGGCGATGCCTCGGAAGAGGCCGGGGATAGTCTGGATAGCGCCCAGATCGCTACAATCAAGGATGCCATGGGCCCTCTGTTGTTCTCCATGGTGAACCAGTTCTCTGTAAAGGCCGGGGAAGCGGTAACGCCTCTCGGATTGGACGTCAAGAATGTGTCCGATGAGCCCACCTTTCCCGTGGGAGGCGGCCGAATACTCAGAGTGCAAATCCCTCTGAAAGTCGAGAATACGATCGACTCCCGGGTTACTCTTCTCCTGCCGCTGGAGATGGCCCGATTGCTTCACGATCGATCCCGACGGGCCGCAGCCGGGGCTCAGATGATGAATCCGGATATGGCGAATCAGCCCCAGGGACCACAGCCGGGTCAGAACCCGCTCAAGAACGTGGGTTTTCCTCAGCTATCCAATGCCGGCATGGGTCCGCTTACTCCCAACATGGATCTCCTCATGGATGTGGAGATGACTCTCACTGTAGAGTTGGGAAGAACCAAGAAATACATCAAAGAGATCCTCAGCCTCGGGGAGGGCTCGATCATCGAACTGGATAAACTGGCCGGTGAGCCGGTGGACCTGCTGGTGAACGGTAAGCTAATTGCTAAAGGCGAGGTGGTTGTAATTGACGAGAACTTCGGTGTTCGTGTAACGGATATTGTGAGCCAGGCTGAAAGGCTAAAGGCACGAAAACAAAACTGAAGTAACGAATGAAAAAGAAAACTCCCTCAAAAGCAAAAAAGAAATCCAGCAACCCCGCGGCGAAGAAAAGGCCCTCCGCAAAGAAGAAACCCGCCGCGAAAAAAAAGCCAGCGGCCAAGAAGAAGTCTTCGGCGAAGAAAAAGCCGGCGGCCAAAAAGTCTGCCGGAACAAAGAAGCCCGCGAAAAAGGCCGATAGCAAGAAAAAACCTGCAGGAAGCAAGAAGACCTCGGGTCATCGCACTGTAGAGAAAAAGCACTCATCCAGCTCGTCTCGTCCCCGGATACTTCCTGCGGACACTCCGTTCCCCGTAAAGTTTACGGAGAAGTCCAACAAAGCCATCGCAAAGTATGTTTACAACAAGAACAGCTCCATTCATGGAATGGGCGCCTTTGCAAAGAGTCGCATTCCCAAAGGAGCCTATGTTGGTTCTTACGAAGGAATACCCTCTCTGGATGATGATATATACGTACTATGGGTGGAACAGGACAACGGTTCCTGGCGGGGCATCGACGGAAAGAACGAATTGCGGTATCTGAATCATAGCTCCCGTCCCAATGTAGAGTGGAACGAAAACCGGCTCTACAGTACTCGCGTCATTGAGCCCCATGAGGAGCTCACTTTCCATTACGGCGACGAGTGGGACGACGTGGACTAGTCTTCTTTCCCCGGGGCATCTGTACCCGGGCCGGCGAGCTCTCCAGGGCAGGGCTACTTCCCGTTGCATCGCTTCGGGAACGGCCCTGATTACCGGACCTCCGGTTGCCTGGCTTTTTCCTTCCAACGAACCAGAATCCCACCAGAGCCAGAAAAGGAATCAGAAACCAGCTATCGCCGTAGCTGACATAGAACGTGTCTTCGGATCTGTGTACGGGCACACGGAAGATTTGAAAGTCCTTAACTTCCTGGCCAGTAAGCCTGGGGCCCACTTCCGGCGTTACGTAATTGCCGGCAATATCCACCATGCCGGACGTTCCGCTGTTGGTAGAGCGCAAGATAGCCCTTCGAGTTTCAATGGCGCGAATGCGACCCAGCTCAAAGTGCTGGAAGGTTTCTATAGTCTTTCCGTACCACTTGTCCTGAGTAATGTTTACCATGAAGTCCGGATTGGCCGAATTTTCATGAAAGAAATCGCGAATGTAGTCCGGGCTTAGAATCTCATAGCAGATCAATGGCATGAATTGACCGGTGGGCTGAAAATCGCGACTCTCCAGCTTTCTTGTCAGAGCCTGAATATCTTCGGTCTTGATTGCCTGCGGATCGGACAGGTTTCCGTAGCGGACTTCTACCTGGGCCCGGGAATTCATGTCTTTGCTCTGATAGGGCAGCAAAGTGTATTCGGTTCCGGGACGAAATCGGCTGTAGCGCACGCTTTCCGGAACGAGCATGATCAGGCCCGTATCCTCTAGAAATGTCGCATAAGGTATTTGTTCGCCAAAAGCGATGAGTATCTGCTTATGGTAGTAGCCGGCGCGCTGACCGTTTCGGGCAAACAGTGACGATGAATTGTGTACGTCTCTTCGCGGCATCCCGGTGTTCGGATCCCGACTGATTCCAAAAGCGTTCTGGTTGAAGAACACTTCGGCTTCGAATGCATCTGCCAGGTCCAGGACCATCTTTTCATATTCGGGACGGTAACCGTAGGTTAGCTTGCGTGTAAGAAAGTTATCCTGAGTGGTGAAATAGGGGACCGCCGACTCCGGAAGCACTACCAGTTCTACATCCAGATCTTTCTTGCGGGCCTCTTCTTTGGCCTGCTGGGCCAGATCCGGAATGGTGATTTCCATGATATCGCGGATCACCGGCCAGGTGACTTCCTGCGCGCCCCCGGCCTTCTCCAGCGGAGCATCCGGCTGAATGGTCAGGGCCGTAACATGGGGAAGATCCTTCTGGAGGTCTTCCATAGAGGATTTCTTGTATGCGCCGAACACCAGGCCGGCAACGGCCACCGCAACGATAGGACTGGCTGCTTTCCAGCGCTGGACGCTCTTGAAACGGTTCCAGTAGATGCCAGTCCAGGGTTGGCCTTTCAATAGCTTGAAAGAACCGTAGGAAAGAAAGACCAGCAGAAAGCTCAGCCCGTGGATGCCCACATATTCAGCCAGTTGTGCGAAGTAAGGGTTTCCGGCGATCAGGTTGCCCCAGTACCAATTGAATACCTGGGGAAAAAGCAGATCCAGAGCCACAGCTACGGTGGGGATAAGGATAAGGGACGGCAGTCGTAACCTGCGATACTTCTTCCGGTTTAGAACGCCCAGGGCCAGCATCAAAAAGGGAATCTTTAAATTGAGCAGGAATGTGTAGGGAATGAACGTGAACACCGCCACATAGATAGGCAGTCCGCCGTACACAGTAAAGAGATGGATGGTCCAGTAGAAGCCGAAAACGCAGAGCCAGAAGGCCGCCATGAAGCCGAACCAGAGAAGTCTTTTCGCAGAAAGGCTCTGTTTCTGGGCCTGATAAAAAAGGATCCACAGAGCCAGATAGGTCGTGAGAGGAAAATTGAAAGGGGCCAGGGAAAGGGCCGAAAGAATACCAAATACTATGGCAGAAAAAACCATTGATTGAAAGGGGGCTTTCAGGAGCTTAATCATGTATGAGTTCCGAGTCTGTTTTCGATACCAGCGCTTTGTTTAATCTTATCAAGGATCATGCCTATGCGTACCGGCAGGAACCTTTTACACTAGCTTCAGGCAAAACGTCTCATCACTACTTCAATTGCAAGAAGATTACGTTACATCCGGCCAGGCTCAGTCTGCTATGCGATCATATCTATTTGCGTTTCTTTGTTGATGGGCCTCTGGAGTTGCCTGTAGCCGTAGGCGGACTCACCCTGGGAGCGGATCCGCTATCCTACGGAATCTCGCTGCGTTTCATCGCGGCGGACCATCTATGCTATCCGCTGGTCGTCCGCAAAGAGGCGAAGGGTCATGGAATGGCGCGCTTGATTGAAGGGGAAGTAGAAGCCATCGCCGGTGAGGAAGTGCTGGCTCTGGACGATGTGATCACTACCGGCGGCAGCACTTTAAAGGCTGTAAAGGCTCTGAGAGAGGCCGGATTCAAAGTGAATCGCGCCCTTTGTATCGTGGACCGGCAGGAAGGGGGCGAAGAGGCTCTCGGCGCCGAGGGCGTTGCATTACTCTCTCTGTTTCGGAAAAGCGACTTCATTGAAGAAGGCATGAACGCGAATTAGGGTTGTTCGCTCCTTTCCGGTCCGGGTTAAAGTGGGCGGGGCTATTCGTCGTGGATGTGTAGTCCATGGGCCATCCGGACCCGCTCCCATCTGTTCTATCCGATGCTTTTTTCCCGTCTTCGGGGGCTGCGCCATAGCCATACAGAAAAGGGTTCGAGTTCCCCTGGAGTTTGCGTATCATTCGGTCCCGTGCGAATTCGGCGGGACCGGGGGGATACTTTCTGTGCCAGCCAAGGTACCGGTCTTTTTCTGAATCGCTTAGCCTGATTCCATAGACAGCATTCATGTAGAGATAGCTACGAGCGATTATTCCGCGAGCGGATTCCGGAGGTTCGGCGAGGTCCGTTTCGCTGGAAATCTCCATATCGCAGGCGCCGTATTCTCTTCTTTCGCCGGGGATATCGCCAAAATTGTAGTTCTGCCGGTGCCGATTGATTTCGCCTATTGCCGGACGCAGATTATGAAGATCCGCTTCCATTGCGCGAAATATCGGATCTAATTTCCGACAACAGCTTCGACCGCCGTACAAAACGCCGCTGCTTCGTTGGCAGCCATCGGACCAGCACGGGCGGTCTCCACCCAGTCTGGATGCGGGTACCACATGCTCCCAGTGGACCTTGTACTGGCGGTCTCTGTCATTCGGATCTCGGGGCGAAAAGGAGCAGTTCTCGGCGCCGGCCAGCTTACGATCGGGATCAAACGAGCAGTTGCAGTACAACGTGTTTTCCGGTCTTTTTCTGTAGATATCTCTGAGAACCGAATTCGCCTCGCGATAGCTAGAGATACGGAGATTTCGATTCCCCTGGAGCCAGATTTCCTGGGCTTCGTCATTAGCCGGATCAAAGCTAACAGGCTCGGGGGAAAGGCAGCTTGCCCCGGCCAGGGAAAAGAGCGCCAGAACCAGCGGCCCCAGCAAAGATAGCCGGGTTGACCAGAGGGGCTTTCTGCGAGAGTTCACTGCGATGCTTTCATGCCTTTGTAGCTTTGTATCGCTATGATCTTGAGGCGTTGCGCCGCTGCAGTCTTCTCTCTTTGAACCGCTATGTATGCGGCCCTTTGCGCTACGGCTGCGGATCATTAGCTCCTTGCTCGTTTGAGCTGCTGTTTCTTTGCTTCCAGACGGGCTTTCGCTTCTTGCTCCATCTTATCTACGTTTCCCAGAAATCTCTTATAGCTTGCTTCGTCCGAGTTACCCGCGATCTGGACCCCCAGGAGCAATTCGCCCGAGGCCATTTTTTTCTGAGAGCGAATCTGGCCAAACAGAGTGATGGGAGCCTGCATACGAAACACCAGGTCGAAAGTAAATCCGTTTTGTCGGGCCAGATACGTTCGCAGCTCTTCATGGGTGATTCGTACTCGAATCCCGCCGCGCGAAACGTTCACAACCTGCTGTTTCTCTTTGATCATTACCGTGTTGGATCCGCGAATCTTTTCTACCATATCCGCCGAGGCATTGTAGAGTTTATCCAGGGTTCCTTCCGGGAAGGTTCCCTTCTTTCCCTGCACATGAATGTAGCCAATAGGAATGGGGCTACGGTCATGGGTCATGTAGATCACAGGTACAATGGCTTCCGCCTTTACCTTGTGATTTCTATACTCAATGATCTTCTCCTGTAACTTGTTGCCCAGAAGTGCGGCTGCATCCAGGCATCGGTCATCCTGCGGACGATAGGAATGGGGATCTTCTGTTGCGGGAATATAGATAGACTTGCCGTGTTTTTTGACCTGGTCCAACCAGGTGCCTCGTTTTCCAAAAGCGTCAATCTTCACGATTTCAAAATCCCTTTTCAGGATTTGCTCGTACTCCCCGAAGCCCACTTTCACCGAAGTCGGAATGGTCAGTGTATCTGTGTCGATAGTATGTCTACTCGCCAGGATATTTGTAATGTGTGCTTGATCCGGGCTGAGAGGAATCCGCATATTGGATCGCTCTTTTTTGGCAATGGCGGCGCTGTTTACCTGGATATTGTACAGATTCTCGCCGGACTTTTTCAGAACCTCGCAGTGCAGCTCGATGTATCTGCCCAGGATCCTGAACAGCTGAAGCTTCATCTCTGGCTCCAGGGTTACTTTCTTACTCTCGAGTAAAATTCGGTTATTTAGATCGAATTCGTGGACCAGGGCTTCGGCCGGCGGATCCTGGCCCTTGAGAAACATGGTGCGGCCTTTCAGGTGCCGGGCCAGCAGGTGTTGAATCTTATCCGCGCCATACAGGTACTCCAGCTCTCTCTCTTGAACAGGCTCTGACATCCACTAATCTCTGACTGTAAGTCTCATTACAGGCAATTCCTTTTTTGCGGCCTGTACCACAGAAGCATCCTTCGCGGCTTTCCGGCGAATGGACTACTCGGGCCTCTATGGGGCTTCCCGGGAAATGGCCCACTCGGAGCCTCTCACTCGGAGCCTCTATAGGGCTTTCCAGCGAATGGTCGATTTGAAGCCTCTATCGGCCATTCAGGTTTTTTTTGGGCAATACCTGCTTCCATTGAGACCGATTCTGCAGCAGATGAGCTCCATTACGGGGGCCTCTGCCTGGCGACTGCCTAGTAACGGGGCATTTTTTCTCTAAAACAGGCAGAATGACTCCAGCGATCTCGGATTTTCTTTCTTATTGCCTCCCTGTGGGCCCAATCAGGCTGGCACAGTTCCTGCACTACTATGGCAAAACACAGGAGGATAACACCTTGGAAACCAGAAGAAATGCAAGAAAGACCTGGTCCTCTATCCTGATTGGTTCAGTGTTGCTAAGTACAGCTACTCTATCAGCGGAGCCCGGCATCGACGTAGATGCTACTGTAGTATCTAACTACATTTTCCGTGGAACTGATATTCATCAGGGTAAATTCAGCCAGGACGGAGAGGAAATCTCCGGCTTCAATATGGCTCCGGCTTTCCAGCCGAGCATTAACTTTAACCTGGACAATGGAATGTTCTTTAATATCTGGACTTCTTTCGCCCTTACCGGCCGAGAAGACGTGGATACTGACGGACAGTACCAATATGGTCCAGGAGGCGCTACTGCAGCCAATATCCTGACTCCAGGTGTTGATCTGGTAGCTCCTTTCACCAACACATCCACCGGATGTACTGCTGCTGGTACTGCCTGTACAAGCGCAGAAGTACTGGCTGCTGTTGCGGCCGGAACTTACACAGCTCCAGGATTCTACAACGAGCGTAATGGCCTGCGTCGTTTCGACGAAGTGGACCTTACTCTTGGTTACGAAGTAGAAAGCAAGCTGGGAACCATGAGCGGCGGTATCGTTGCTTACGTTCTTCCCAACCCTGCAGCTGGCGTTACCGGTGCTGATCAATTCACTGAATTCTTCGTAGGATTTGCCCCTGCTGCCCTTCCGGGTCTGGGAATCACCTACTACGCAGAAGTGAATGGTGATGGAGCAGAAGGCACAACCTATACCTATATCGACTACGGTTACGATATTGACCTGGGCAATGATATGTCTCTGGGTCTGGGTGTAGGAGCCGGTTATCAGGTTCAAAACCAGCTTCAGGGCTGGAGAAACGTAGACGCGGGCGTTAGCTTCGGTATTGGCGGATTCTCTGTAGGATTCAACGCTATCTATCGACCTAACCTGGCTTTCTTCGACAGCGACACAGCTGGCAAGAATGTTCCTGCGTGGCTGGCTAACGGTTCAACCAAGTTCGACGGACTGGTTGCCGATCCTAGCAAGACCACTGGCCTGGCAAACGCCTATATCAACAACCTGGTTTCTACAGCAGTAGATCCTTCCGGGGGATGGACTTATACTCCGCGGCAAAAACTGCCCAGCGTAGTATACTATGTTTCTCTCGGATACAGCATGAGCTTCTAATTTTATTAGAATCTTCCGATCTGTCGCTCTGGCCGCCTTGCAAAAGGCGGCTCTTTTTTTATCTGTCATCAGTATCTATTCTTAGAAGGTTGGCGCAAAGGCGCGAAGACCGGGGCCTCCTGGTTTCTTTAGATGTGATTTCAAGGTCTTCTCAATGCGCAGTCCATCCTCTGCCAGGCGCTTCGTAGATACCGGGCTGGGCAGATTCCGGTGCGATCTATGGATTGATACGCACGGATTTCTGATTCACGAACTCCAGTAATCCTTCCCGGCTCATTTCCCGACCGAAACCCGAATCCTTGATGCCGCCGAAGGGCATGCGAACATCCGAACGCAGCAGGTCGTTTATGGTTATGCTTCCCGTCTCAACGAGCCTGGCCAGGCTGGCCCCTTTCTCCAGGTCCGAGGTCCACAGGCTTCCTCCCAGACCAAAGCGACTCTGATTGGCAAGCTCCACGGCCGTATTTTCATCCTCGGCCACAATCACGGCCGCCAGAGGACCAAAGGTCTCCTCCTGCAAGGCATGATTATAAATGGAATCCGACTGGATCAAAGTAACTGGATAATAGAAACCGGGGCCCCGGCCAGGTTCTCCGCCAAGAAGCAGTCGGGCGCCTTCCTGCAGACTCCGTTGCAGCTGCTCATGCAGATCATCCTTTAGATCTTTACGCGCCAGCGGACCGACGTCAGTCTCTTCATTTGTGGGATCGCCCATTCTGAGCTTCGAAAGTTCGCCGCGGAAAGCCTCCAGGAAGGCGTCGGAAACGCTCTTCTCGACTATGAACCGCTTTGCAGCGATGCAGCTTTGACCGGAATTGATACAACGGGCCTGGGCGGCCGCCGCGGCAGCTTTGTCGATATTGGCGTCTTTCAGAACTATGAATGGGTCGCTACCTCCCAGTTCCAGAACGCATTTCTTCAAGTTCTGTCCTGCCAGGGCGGCCACTGCTCGGCCGGCAGCTTCGCTACCGGTAAGTGTAACTCCTCGCACATCCGGATGGGCAATAATCTGCTCCATTTTGGAGCCGGAGACCACCAGAGTCTGAAACAGATGGTCCGGAAATCCGGCCTCGCGAAATATCTCCGCAACCTTTAACGAACATCCCGTTACATTGGAAGCATGCTTCAGAAGGACAGAATTTCCGGCGCAGATAGCCGGCACCGCAGCCCGAAACACCTGCCAGAACGGAAAATTCCAGGGCATAATGGCTAGAATGGGGCCCAGGGGATCGTAGCGTACGAAGCTGTCCTTGCTTTCCGTGGGTATGATTCGGGAACCCAGCATATCTGCCGAGTTTTCAGCATAAAAACGGCAAAGGACCGCGCATTTCTCTACTTCGGCCACGGCCTGGTTTATGGGTTTTCCCATTTCGGCGGTTATCAATTCACCGTAGGACCGGGAGTGCTGCTCCAGAATCTCCGCCAGTTTGCCCACGGACTCCAGTATTTCAGGCTGTGGCGCCGCTCCCTTCCGTCGGAGACCGAGGAAAGCTTGCATGGATTGCTCCAGAATGGTCTGAATCTGTTCTTCGGTGTGCGGTTGGTACTCCCCAATAAGTATTTCATTGGCTGGATTGATCGATTGAATAGGCATGCTTGGCTCCAGTGTACCGGATTTAAGGAAAGCTGCCCAGTGTAAAGGGAACTGTAGCAGGGTATCTGTTTGCTGGTAGGAGACCGATCTATACGAATCTCTGTCTCCGGCCCGGGTAAGTCCGGATGAACGGAGTAGCATCCCGATTTGTAGTCTTCTTTTTTTGATGGGAGCAAAGCGTGAAAACTGTTTACAGATGTATGCAGGTAGGTAGGATTTTGAGGAGTCTACTGCCGATAAAGAGACCTGAGTCCGGTGCTACCGTAGTTATCCTGGCATCCTGTGCCCGGCATGGCTGCCCATGATCGATAGGCAGACTGTGCATGCGGAGATTGTACGGAAGGCTCAGGTCGGTTACGGGGGCCGGAAACCAGCCGCCCGGGTCGGGGCGGTCTCAACCTCTGCGGGGTTGCCGTAGATAGAAAAAGGAAGATCATCATGCTGCATACCTACTACTCTGTCGCCGCGCTTAACTTTGTCGCTTTCGCCGCCTTCTTTACAGTCTTCCTTTTCAGTATTCGTAAGAAGTCCAGGGCTACCTGGAATCTGGCCATCGCTTTCACATTCTATTCCAGCATGGGGGTGGTCTATTTTTTCTCCGCTGCCTACGACGATCCCTCCCTTGCCTTTCACCGATGGCAGACCGTTCTGGGTACCTTCTTTGGCTGCCTTTTTCTCGGGATGTTTTTCCTTTCTTTCCCCCGCCCGGTAAGAGGCTGGATATACTGGCTGTACTTTGGAATCGTCTCTGTTCTCGCCACCCTGCTAACCGCTAACTTTGCCTGGCAAACACTGGAAGCTCCCCGGGAGTTTAGATTTGCGGGCCATTACTGGGATTTCGCTGCAGATAAGGCTTCGCTGTTTGTTGCGGTGTGGATTCTCGGTTTCATCATATTGTATACGGTCCCGGCGGTGTATCGAATCATTCGGGAGAAGGGGCTAAGCCGGATAGGCTCCATCGGCATCTATATTGGTTTCATTATCGCCGTCATTATTCCATCCATATTTAATGCCCTGAGTCGGGATGGCGCCATGGACCGGGGAACCATGCAAACTGCATGGGTTATGCTCGGGGTTCTGGGTTTATTCTGGATCCTGGTATTCTTTGTTTCCACGTCTGGCGAAAAAAACAATCTACTATCGCGCATTTTTGCCATTAGTCTGGCAACCACGCTTCTGGCCATTCAGGCGATTAGCTATCCGGTCTTTGTAGAAAAAGAGAAAGACTTTGATAAGATCTACTTTGAAAGGGCCCAGCGACTATTGATCGAGGAAGATCAACGTCCGGATGACTTGCTCTACATCAGTAATTATGATACAGAATCCAGAGCCATTCAATTGTCGTACAATCGAATGGATGACTCTCCTGTGCAATCCACGTGGAGTAATGAGTATCGAAATGCTGCATTGCGTCGTGAGGTGCTGGAGGCCAGCGATCGTCAAAGCTTTCTGAGACGAGCGGCCCTGGAGGATTATCAAACTGGATACAGAGCTCTGATGATGCGCAGTGAAACCCCGCTGTCGGAACTCTGGGACTCTACCGTTACGGACCGTGCCTATCTGGCTTCCAAAATCCGAAAGCTACCGGATGAAAGCTTTCGCGTCGGAGTGCTGGATTTGCTCGGAAAAGATCAGGGCATCCTGGAGCCTCTGGCCAATGTGATGGAAAAGTATGTAAACGAGTCCAAACTGGAAGGGGCCGAACTGAAGGCTGGAGTTATGGATTATCTAACTCCCATGTATGGAAGAGGGGAGAGGATTTACAGAAGTCTGGAAAATGACCAGCGAGTGATCTCCTATCTGGTCTACAGAAAGGGTAGCATATCCGAGGTGGCTTTCGATTATCTGGCCTACCGTCACTTCATGCATCCTCAAGCGGAGAGCTTCATTGTCGTGATTCTTTCGATCATGGCCATAGTCATCATCGGCTATCCGTTGTTCTTCTATACGGCGCTACTTCGACCGTTGCATTCGCTTCTGAGCGGGGTTCGTCGTGTGAATGATGGCGACCTGGACGTAGAACTCAAAGTAGGCATTGAAGATGAGCTTGGCTTCCTTTCCAGAAGCTTTAACGACATGGTGCGTTCTATTCGAGGCGCGCGAAGAGAACTGCGGGACTATGCCGACAAACTGGAAGAAAAGGTACAGGAGCGTACCCGGGAACTCGAAGAAACATTGAAGTCGGTGCGGGAATTAAAGCATCAGCAGGACGGAGATTACTTCCTGACATCCTTGCTCATTAAACCCCTGGGAACCAATACAGTGCCGGAAGGTCCCGTGTCAGTGGATTTCATTCTAAAGCAAAAGAAATCCTTTGAGTTCAAACATTGGAAGGAGCGTATTGGCGGGGATCTGTGCGGCGCCCACAGGATCTATCTGCAAAGTCGACCTTTTACCTTTTTCTTTAACGTGGATGCCATGGGTAAGTCCATGCAGGGGGCCAGTGGCGCTCTGGTTCTGGGCTCCGTTATGGAATCCATAATCGAGCGAACGAAAATGTCTCCGCTGGAACGGGATCGCTTCCCGGAAAAATGGCTCAAGAATACATTCATCGAATTGCACACAGTTTTCGAAAGCTTCGACGGTTCCATGCTGATTTCCGGCATTTTTGGCCTGGTGGATGAAGGCAGCGGTCTGATCTACTTCATCAATGCCGAGCATCCCACGGCAGTGCTCTATCGAAACAAGGGCGCAAGTTTCGTCGAAGAGAAGAACTATTATCGCAAGCTGGGAACGTCGGGAGTGCAGGGAGGCATTCATCTGGAAACCCTGCAAATGCAGCCCGGCGACGTATTGCTCATTGGATCGGACGGAAAAGACGATCTGGTGATGGGCGAAAAAGACGGGCAGCGAATCATCAACGAAGACGAGACCTTGTTTCTGAAACACGTAGAAAAGGCGGAGGGCGACCTGGAAGCCATCTTCCATCTGATTCAAAACACCGGGGAAATGATGGACGACTTTTCTCTACTGCGGCTGGGCTACAGAGAAGAAGATTGGCCAGCCAAGGCCGCGGTGCTTTCCGGCGAAAACAAGGAGAAGTATCTTCAGGCCCGGGAACTGGAAAACAACGGCGATTTGAAAGGAGCTATGGAGCTGCTGGAAGAGGTAGCCAGCGATACGCCGGAATTGGACCCTCTCTATCGCAAGATGGCCTCTCTGGCTACTCGTCTGGGCGAATACTGGAAAGCGGCCATCTACTCCGAGCGCTACAGTATGCTGCGTCCCGAAGATGAAGAGATGATCTTTGCTTCGGCAAGTTTCTACCGTAAAGCGGGGGAGTTTGCCAAAGCGGCGGATTTTGCCGAGCGATTGCGATTGCGAAAACCGGAGGATCCACACGTGCATCTCTTTCTGGCGGATATCTATATGCGCTTGAAAAACCTCAAGAGAGCCGAGCGTATGCTGGAAACCGCCGAACGGCTGGATCCCGAAGAGGAGCGCAACGCCAGGATACGCGAGAAATTGGAAGAGCTAAAGTCGGCTTCCGCAACCTAGAAAGAGCCTGTCCGGGCGCTCGTCGATTCATTGTTGCATCGTAGAGTGTGGTATCTCAGGATCGTCTTGCTCGCCAGAGATGGTGCGTGAAAAACGCGGCCGGCGTTGCTATCAGTAAGCATGCCAGGGCGGCCCCAAACTGGCCCAGCAGTAGATAGCCGGGTACCAGCATACCGCTTAAGATCGCCACGTTGCCGGCCAGCCAGAGCCTTACATCCTGATAAAATTCCTTTCGCGCACGTTCGGGATGATTGGAGTTTGGCCAGAATCCCGTCGGGTCGATTTTCTCTCTAAAAGCATCGAGTACCGGTTCCGGAGTGGGGGCGGTAAGCAAAGTTACAGTTATGCAGATTAAGGCCGATCCCAGGGCCGTAAAAGCCAGTCCATGTTCGGCCTGCAGTTCACCCCAGCCGAATTGCGATTGCAGCAGCGGATAGAGCGAATACAGAACAATCGTAAGCACCAGCGAAGCAAGCATACCTGAAATCTCGGTGTAGGCGTTGGCTCGCCACCAGATCCAGCGAAGGATCTGAGGCAGACCCATACCTGCGGCCAGAGCGATCAGAAACTTCCAGGCCGCTTCGATGCTTCCTATCTGCGAAGCCACCAGAACCGAAATAGCGGCCACCAGAAGCACCGACCATCGGCTGGCGGATACTTGCTCTTTGGCCGGCGCATTGGGTCGAACGAATCTAAGGTATACATCGTTTACCAGATATGATCCGGCCCAGTTAATGTGCGTATCCACTGTACTCATGAAGGCGGCCATCAGCCCTGCGAAGACGAAACCAAGCAAACCCGCCGGAAGCACATATTTCATCAGCACCGGATAGCCCATTTCCGGGTCCACACATACCATGCGAATGTCGGCCGCGCTGATTGAGGAGCCGGAGCTTCCCGGTGCCACCGGGGAGATCCCGGTTGGCGTACCGGAGGGCAGGGAAGGCGTCCCGGAAGGGCTGATCTGCGAATTTCCCAGGCCGGCGCAATGCGCTGCCAGTTCATCGCCGGATAAGCCAGAGTCCCAGACGCTTAGCGGAAAAATAGCCAGAGTTACCAGCCCGACAATGACCCAGGGCCAGGTGCGAAGCATAAAGTTAGCAAATACAAACCACAACGACCCTTTTGTGGCATCCCGGGGCGTGCGAGCGGTGTTCATCCGCTGAGCCAGGTAGCCGGAACCATCCGAGAAATACTGACTCCACCATTGGATCAAAAAATACACCGCGAAAAGACTGATCGTCATGGTGGTCAGATCTGGCATCAAAGAAAGCTTGTTACTTCCGCCGCCGGCATACTGCTCCTGGATGGATTGAATCATCCGGTCCGTTCCGCCGGCAAAATCTACAGCCAGGTACGCAAAAATGAATGAACCGATCATGGCCAGGGCAAACTGAATCAAATCAGTGAGGATGACGCCGCGAATTCCACCCAGAATAGAGTACACAACCACTCCGGCAAAAAGAAGCAAAAGGGTGATTGTATGGTTCAGGTTCGCCGTTTCGGTATAGCCTTCTACTCCAAAGAGTAGAACCTGCGGCCAGTAATCCAGCAGACCCTGGTAGAACGAGGCCGGTAGGATCTCATTCCAGCGAATAAAGGGAGTCGTAATCTTGGCCATGGCGCGAAATACCCAGCCCAGAATGATGCTGTTCATAACCAGGCTCATGTAGCCCGCTTTGAACAATCTTAGATAGGATCCTGCATCGCTTCCGTATCTCAGCTCAATGAATTCAATGTCGGTAAGTACTTCCGATCTCCTCCATTTGCGGGCGAAGAAGATGGCTCCCGCCATGTAGGTCAGGGCCCAGCTCCACCAGAACCAGTTTCCGGAAATGCCATTCTTTACTGTGATGCCCGTAATGGCCAGCGGAGTGTCGGCGGCGAACGTCGTGGCCACCATGGATGTGCCCAGCCACCACCAGGGGAGATTCCGCCCGGCCAGGAAGTATGATTCCATGTTGGACGAGGCTTTCTTGCTCAGGGCCAGACCGGCAATCAATGCCACAAGAATGTAAAGTCCGAGTATGATCCAGTCCAGAGCCGCAAACATTTTTTCAGATGACGATGCAGCCCATACCCGGCAATTGATTTTCGTGTCTGTCCGCCTGCGCGCCGATCTAATGCTTCTACTCTGTGCTCTCTTCTGGGGCGGGACTTTTGTGGCCATTGAGATGGCCGTCCATCAGATGCCTCCCTATCTGATGGTGGCGTTGCGTTTCCTTTCCGCTGCGGCTGCGTTCTTTCCTTTTTTTCTGTATCTCAAGCTTAAGCGCGAACCCGCGCCCGGGAAGGCCGCCTCGACAGCATTGACTTCTGTCGATTCGCCTTCCAGCAACACCAGGACCTGGTGGAGCCCATTTCTGGGCCCCCTGGCCGGTCTGGCGCTGGGCGTGGTTTCTTTTGCCGGCTATGGATTGCAGACCCACGGACTGGTCTTTACCACACCGGCCCGATCCGCATTCATTACCCAGCTTCTGGTAGTTTTTACTTTTCCGATGCAGATACTGTTTCTGCGTCGAAAGGTGATTCCAAGCGCCTATGCAGGGCTTGCGCTGGTGCTGTGCGGCGCCTATTTCCTGCTGGGCTCGCCGGCCGGTGGAAACTGGAATCAAGGGGATTGGCTTACCATTGGCTGTGCTCTTTACTTTGCTCTGCTCATCGTCTTGCTGGATGTCTTCTCCAGACGATTTGGCACGGCGGACCTTACATTCTATCAGATCCTCGGAACCGGCGTTCTGGCGGCTGCGGCCAGCGGTCTTGGGCTGGACAAGGCGTACCTTCCGGAAGAAGAAAACGGCCGGGATTTTCTGCTGAATCATTCCTATGACGGACAGCTAATCTTGGCGCTGCTTTATCTGGCGCTACCGGCCACCATTGGAACGGTGCTCCTACAGGTTCGATTTCAAAAGGAAACTTCGCCGGCGCGCGCTTCGCTGCTCTATGCCATGGAGCCGGTGTTTGCCGGACTCTTCGCCTATTTGATCCTGGGGCAATTCCTGGGATGGAGCGAAAGCTTCGGAGCCCTGCTTATTGTAATCGGAGTAATTGTGTCAGAAGTGTTTTCGGCGAAAAAGACGAATCACAACCAAAGCGGTGATTAGTTCCAGGGTAGCCAGAAACCCGAGCTGTGAGGGCGCCAATGCATACTCCACAAATCGGCCCTCCCAGGCCAATTGAATCAATCGCGAAAGCTCAACGGCCCCGTTTTCCCAGTATTCCGTGCCGGCGAAAAGTGGAAAAGGACCGGGACCCAGAATCAACAGGGCCAGAAAGAAATGCAAAAGGTAGACGATAAGAATCCAGGCGCCGTATCCAGGCCGCCGAAATACCAGTAGCGCCGATCCGGCGTAGAACAATCCTGAAACCAGAAGGCTTTGTAGCGTAAGCAGTAGTCCGCGAAGCAACCGGGAAGTCGTAACAGCCTCTTTAGCATGGTTTAAGGACTGTTCCCAATGAGGAATGCGATTTTGTAGATACCTGTGAAAAGCAGAAGTTGCGCTACCGGTTTTAAGATCCAGGCTACGATTGGCGCGCATCAATAATGCGGAACCAGCCAGGATCCAGCCCAGGGACATATCCGTATGGCTCAGGTGGAAACGAGCGCTGGCCATGCTCTGCTCGAGGAAGGGAAATGTAGAGAGAGCTAGAGCACTAATCAGTATGTAGCCCAGGAGTTTCCCGGTTCGCATGCGAAGATAGGAAAACAGCATGGACGGGATACTGAGCTTGAGGGCATTTTTCACGCCGCTCACGTTTAGCTTTTGATTTATGAATTTACCGCCATTTCGCTTTACGATCATGGATACGGAAAGCGGATGCTTCTTCACTTCTTCCGGGTGCAGATCTGCCAACAATGAAGCCGTCCAGGCCGGATACACTCGGATGGGAGAGTCAGGATACACTGTTCCGGCCACAAACCGCAATACCAGCCCCTTGAGCCAGCCGTAGGGATTTCGCATGCGATAATCCACGGCCTGCACTACGAAGTGCCTCTTGCCCATATTCTTCTCTTCCTGAATAAACCGGTCCAACAAAGGAAGACTCATGGAAGGATCCACCGAACCCCGGGAAAAGTCGACGATCACCTTTCGTCCTCGACTGAACGCCAGGCCAGATCGCAAGGCGCCATAAGGGCCGGTGGGCCTGTAGTGGTCTACCTTGCGAACCGCATCCGCTTCCAATTCCAGGGGAGGGGGGTCCAGGCGCGAATCCTCGACGTAGACAAGTTGCACTTCGTCAAAGCGCTTCTCTTTCAAAAAGGAATCCCACCGGATCAGCATTTTGGCAGCCGCTGTGCGATCCTCCGGCATGAGCATTACTACGCTTATTCCGGAGCGACTGGACGGAGATTGGCTGAATTTCTTTTGAAGAATGACAAAAAGGCCCTGGCCGCCGTAGAAAGAAAGCGCCGGAAACGTGGCCAATTTGCCGGCCCGGAAGATCCGTTTTATCCAGGAAGCGGGAACCGGTAACCCTTCTTTAGTGAATGCGATCTTCTGACCCGGACTTACCGAGCTATAGAAGAGTATCCGAAATCCGGTTCCTTCGCAGGCCTGTCGCAATCCCTTTACGGTCCAGTGTTTCCGGGACAAAAAGAGCACGGCAATACCTCCCGGTGCCAGGGTTTCCAGCTGACCGGTGAGTTGCCGGGAGTCCCGGGCTGCATCTTCACCATCCAGGTAGATGCCATCCAGACTGGAAGAAGGCGCCAGGTCCAAGGGTATGGGACTGGTTCTTTCGGGAAACAGGGCTGCCAACTCCGGCCTGGAAGGGGGGATGCCCACTCGTTCGGTCCAGGGAGGCAGAAAGGCGGATATGATGTTCTTTATGAGGGATTGTTCCAGGCTCATTGCTGTAGCCAGCGTATGTATTGCGCAATTGCTGTAAGGTTGTCCGGCCCAATGTTTTGGTAGGCCTGCATACCTGTTCGGCCTCCATTCACTCCGAATTCAATGGAATTGCGAATTTCTGCTATGGAGCTGCCATGTCTGTAGCTGTCCGCTTGCCTGAAGTTGGGCGTATCAAAACGTCTGGATTTGTTCAGCGGACCGTCGCCTCCGCCGCGCAGACCGTGGCAGGCCTGACAATTGTTCACCACGTACTGGTCAAAGCCCGGCCGGAATTGATCCGGCACGGATTCCCTTTGCTTCTGAACTTCCGGGTCGGATAAGGGATCTCCGCAACTCAGAATAAACAGAGATACTAAAATCGGAACCAGCCAGCCTACCAACCTTCCAACCGGTCGGAAGGGTTTTCTTGCCAGAAAAGAGCCTTTCATGAACCCACAATTAGAGTATGGGGGTTTTCGATAAAGCCTTTAAGGGTTTGCAGAAATTTGGCTCCCTCGGCGCCATCCACTACCCGATGATCGCAACTCAGCGTCATGGTGATGGTTCTTTCTATTATAATCTCGCCGTCTTTCACCACGGGTTTCTCTGCCAGACCGCCCACCGCCAGCAGGGCGGCTTCCGGTTCATTGATAATGGCCGAGAACTCCTTAATCCCAAACATGCCCAGGTTGGAAATTGTAAAGGTCCCGTTCGTGAATTCGTCCGGCTTAAGTTTTCGTACTCTGGCTCGTTTCACAAGATCGGCGGCGCTCCTGGACAATTGAATCAAGCTGATCTGGTCGGCATTTCGCACATAAGGAGTGATCAACCCGCCGTCGATGGCCACTGCCACGCCAATGTCTATGCGCCCGTGCTCCAGTACATGATCCCCCTGCCAGGAACTGTTCACTACCGGATGCCTTCGCAGGCTAAGGGCCACGGCTCGAGTGATTAAATCGTTGAGGGAGAACTTATGCGGTTCTTCGCCTTCGCTCACCATCTGCGCAAGGTCCTGGTTTAGAGATTTACGCAGGTTAAGAATGGACTCCGCATTGTATTCTACGGTGAGATAGAAATGCGGGATATTGTTCTTTGCGTCGTGGAGGCGAGATGCGATGACCTTTCGCATATTCGAAAGTTCCACTTTGCGGTCCGGACGCTGCTCCATTCCGGGCAAGGAAACGCCCCGGTTTTTCTGGGTGCGATTCACATCTTCTTCGGTGATGGTTTCCCCCCGGCCGGTGGGTTCGACCAGAGAAAGGTCTACGCCTCTCTCTTTGGCGACCTTACGGGCCAGCGGTGTGGCTCGTACATTGCTTTTACTTTTCTTGAATAGTATCTTGTGCGAAGGAAGCGCAATGACACCATTCTGTGCCGGCGCGTCCAGGATGGGTTTTTCCACCGAGCTTACTTTAATATCGCCGGACGGTCTTGCGCGGGAGGTCGGTCGCGAAGCTCGGGCGGGTTCCGCGCCGGAATCCTGTCCGGTCTGACCCGATGGCTGCGATTCACCGCTTTGCGAAGACCCGGCATCGCTGTCCTGGCTATTGGAATCCTCGCTGCTTTTGCGTGCGGATTGAGCGCCACCGGAGCTCTCTTTGGAGTCTTCTTTGGAGCCACCGCTATCCTTTTCGTCGGAGTCGCTTCCGCTGGATTCCTTTGCTTCTTTGAGTTTCTTTTTGGCTTTTTCCAGTAAATCGGAGATCTCTTCGCCCATTTCGCCCAGTATGCCCATGGGTGCGCCCACCGGTAGACGATCCCCTTCTTCGGCCAGAGTGGCCAGCAGGATGCCGGAATCCAGGGCCTCCATTTCCATGACAGCCTTATCGGTTTCGACCTCTGCGATAACATCCCCCGGGTCTACCGAGTCGCCTTTGTTAATGGTCCATCGAACAAAGTTTCCTTCGCTCATGGTGGGGCTAAGTTGTGTTAATTCAATTAATTGTGCCATAGTCTATTTCCCCTGTGTGCCCTCGTGGATGACCTCAGTTCATTAGCTCCTCAACCGCCGCAAGGATCCGGGCAGGGTTGGGCAAACTGGCGGCCTCCAGGTTTTTCGCATAGGGCATGGGCACGTCTTCCTGGGTCACTCGTAGCACCGGACTGTGCAGATCGTAGAAGCAGTTTCGCTGGATTAGATCGGAAACGTAGGAGCCCACCGAGGCCCTGGGCCAGGATTCCTCGATGATTAATGCCCGCCCGGTTTTCCTTACGGTTTCGTAGATGGCGCTTTCATCCATAGGACGGAGACTGCGAAGGTCCAGGATTTCCGGATCGTAGCCCGCTTTCTGAATCTCGTCCATGGCTTCCAGAGCAAAATGATATCCCCGGGACCAGCAAATTATGCTGAAGTCTTTTCCTTCTTTTTTGAGGTCTGCCTGACCCAGCGGTATCAGAAACTCCTCTTCCGGCACTTCACCGGTAACGTTGTAGAGAACCTCGCCTTCTATGAATACAACTGGATTATTGTCCCGGATGGATGTTTTTAGAAGCCCCAGCGCGTCGTAAGGAGTGGAGGGTGTAACCACCTTCAATCCCGGACAGTGTACATAAAGCGATTCCAGCGCCTGCGAGTGCTGGGCCGCCAGCATACCGCCGGCGCCTCCGGGACCGCGAAAGGTAACCGGTATGGGAAACTGACCGCCGCTCATGGACATCATTTTCGCGGCGTTGTTGTAGATCTGGTCAAAAGCTACCAGCGAGAAGTTCCAGGTCATGAACTCAATTATCGGGCGCAGCCCGCACATGGCGGCGCCGATACCGACTCCGGCGAACCCCTGTTCGGAGATGGGAGTATCCACTACCCGTTCTTCGCCAAACTCTTTCAGCAAGCCCTGCGTGGCTTTGTAGGCTCCTTCGTAGTAGCCCACTTCTTCGCCCATAAGAAACACATTCTTGTCCCGTTGCATTTCTTCGAAGAGAGCTCTTCGTATGGCTTCTCTGTAGCTGATCTTTGTTTTACCCATGTTCTATGCCTGTATGTCCTGCTTTGCTCTGAAGCTCTCTTTGGCTCGAGGCTCTCCCGGTTCTGACGCCTACTGTAATCTGACGCTTACTCTACCCCGGAGCTCTCTTTGCGCTTTCGTTTCGAATCCCTTATTTCTTCTTGCCCTTTCACTGTTTTCTATATCTCCCCGAGCAGGGCGCTACGGAGCATATATATCTGTGAATAGATCCGATGCTGCCGGGGCCTCGGAGTTTTCTGCAAATTCCATGGCCTGATCCAGGCGATGACTGACTTCGGATTCCATGCGGGAAAGATCCTTTTCCGGAACCCCGCTTTCCATTAGAGTATCATAGGCGCGCCGGAGCGGATCCATCTTCTTGTAGGTTTCTACTTCATCTTTAGTGCGATACTTGGCGGGGTCGGACATGCTGTGTCCGCGAAAACGATACGTACTGATTTCCAGAAGAGCGGGCCCTTCGCCAGCCCGGGCCGCATCAACGTATTGCTTTACTTTTCGTTCCACATCCAGCACGTCGCCGCCGCTAAAATGGTCTCGGGCCATATCGTAGGCAACCGCTCGAATGCTCACGTCCGCCACGGACAGGGATCGGTATTCCGGAGTGCCCATACTGTAATGGTTGTTTTCGCAGATGAATATGACAGGCAGGTTCCACAGACTTGCCAGGTTCAGCCCTTCATGGAAAGCGCCGATGTTGGCTGCCCCTTCGCCAAAGAAGCAGATACAGACGTTGTCTTTCTTATTATAACGAATGGACCATCCAATACCGGATGCCAGCGCTACGTGACCGCCTACGATTCCATGTCCGCCCATGAAGTTCTTTTCTTTGCTGAAGAAATGCATGGAGCCGCCTTTGCCTTTAACAATGCCGGTCTTTTTGCCTAACAATTCGGCCATTAGGGCTGCGGGATCCAATCCTCTCTGTAGGGCATGTCCGTGGTCCCGGTAGGTACTTACGACATAGTCATCTTCCCGAAGAGCGTTCAAAGCGCCTACGCCCACAGCTTCCTGTCCGATGTAGAGGTGGCAGAATCCGCCAAACTTGCCCTGGGCATAGGCTTTGGCGGCCATCTCTTCGAAACGACGAATGAGTAACATTTCGCCGTACATTTTTAGTAGCAGGTCTCGATCATTTCCTTCTACTTTTTTGATTGGAATCTCTTCCGGCAAAGGAATGGAATGGCTACGTTCTTTCACGGTTCAGAGTAGAACACTATCCCCTGCCATGGGCAAGCGGATTTTTAAAGTTTCTAATTGAGTTCCTTATGATTGTCTTTACATGCTTGCCCGGGCTGCAGATATAAGAAAGGAGTAGCATCCTGCACGGTGCAGTGCACACAACAGAAGCTATGATAGATAACATGGACAGAAAATTCGACACATTATCGTCAGAAAGAATCCAACCCTCATTGGAAACCGGGAAGGCGGCGGGTCTTCGCCAGCGTAGCCACGGCCCCAGAGCCTTTTTCACCGCCTTGTTTTTGATTACTGTCAGTCTGGCTTGCGGGCCGGCGGAGTCGGGACCTCCGGACAACCTTGGCAAAGAGCAACTCTACGGCGCCACAGAAGACCGGCTGTACCTTTCCGGCCAGTTTGATCCTTATTCGCATCCCGATTTCGTATCTCTGGACAAATCCGGAATTCAGGTATCCCGCAAGGGCATGGTTCTTCGCAAGGAAACAGTGGAAGCCCTTAAAAAGCTCCATTATCGCTTCAAGAAAGACCATCCCGAAATTCGTTTCTGGGTGCAGAGCGCCACCCGTCCTTTTTATTCTCAAAAAGGAATCTGGGAGGCCAAGTGGAACGGACAGCGCAAGGTATCTGGCAAGGATCTAAGGACGGTGAAGGATCCTCTGGAAAGAGCCCGGATGATCCTGCAGTATTCCAGCATGCCGGGCACTTCCAGACATCATTGGGGCACAGACTTTGACATTAACAGCTTGAACCCGGCGTATTACAGAAGTGGCACCGGAAAAGTAATCTACGAGTGGATGCTGGAAAACGCGCCGGACTTTGGTTTCTGTCTCGTGTACACCGAAGGGCGAAGCGGCGGCTATCAATGGGAGCCCTGGCATTGGTCCTATCGTCCGCTGGCTGCGCCCATGTTGAGTGATTGGAATAGACTCTATGAAGATAAAAAGATTCGCGCCGAGTTTGCCGGCTCCAGCGCTGCCTTTCATCTGGCGCCGGAATATGTAAATACTATCGGCGCAGCCTGCAAATAAGGAATCCTTCTATTTAACAAGCTACCCGGGACCCGGACCGTGCGATTCGCAGTCGAAATCAAAGCCGGAACGGGAAACCCGGGTGGAGCGGCCTGGAACTGGTAATCTGTCGTTCGAAAGTACGACGAGGCGAAACGATTGGCTAAATCCATCGTTCGAAGGCTTCAATCCGTTTCGATTGGTTTCAATCCTCCGCTCGCTTTCGTTGGATGGCCCGGGCCACATCTGCGCGCACCTTACTCATATCTAAATGCTTGCCGGGACATTGCGTGTTCTGAAGCTCTCCGTGGCCGACGATCCTTTCCGGCGGAATACTATATCGAAGCGAAAGGTTTGCAAGAAGCTGAATCAAGGCCTCGTACTGGAGCGGATGGACGTCATGGTTTTCGAAGTTTCCCACCAGAGCTACGGCAATACCCAGGTAGTTCACGTAGGAAATCTTCGTAGAGTAATTGAGCGTTCGTTTCTCCCATAGGCCGCTTACCTCAATTTGGCCGATGGAGGTGTTCATGCTGCCGTTGTTGATCAGGAAGTGGTAGGCGATATCCGGCCAGCCATGCTTTTTCTTATGCAGGGTGCGATAATACTCCATGTTTCCGCTGTCCGCGGCCGTATGATGCACCACAATGAAGCGCCATCGCATTTCTCTCCACATGTAATCTCCCAATAAGTACAATAGAAAGAATGCGGCCCCGATCAACAGATACTTCAGATAGGGGCGCCGTTTAACAGGCAAGGAAGGCGAAACAGGAGGCGCATTGTTTCGTCGAGTTTGTTGGAAGAGCCGGGAACCCATATCTCAGATTACATTTTTAGGTGACGCTTACCTCACGGAAAGTGTTTTCCGGAGCCTGCATCGGGAGTCATCCAGAGTCATCTTGAGTCGTCTTGAGTCATCATCAGCAATCCGGCGCGGGCTCTCTGCCTATTCGGTCGCCTGGAGATCGGTTGAATCGTGGGGGAGGGTAAACGAGAGGATATCGCCGTAATCGATCTTCAGGCAGAACGACTGTTCCAGCGGAACCTGTAATAGCAATTTCAGAAAACATCGAATCACTCCGCCATGGGTTACGATCACAGTATCTGCGCTTCGTTCCGCTTTCTCGGTGGAATCGTTTCGATCACTTTGTGTTTGCTCAGCGCGTGTTTGCTCACTACCCGCTGGATTGTTCGCTTTCTGATTGTCGCCGTTTGCAAACCTGCGGACTATTCTCTCGTAGGCCCGTTTCACTCGTTCGTATAACTCCAGGTAGCTTTCTCCTCCTGGAGGTCGGCGATGTAGAAAATCCTGCATCCACGGCTGCAGTTCGTCCCCGGGGATTTCATTGTAGAACCTGCCTTCCCATTCGCCAAAATCCAGCTCCATTAGATCCTGCTCGATTAAGACTGTGGGGGACTGGCTATCCGGAGGGGCGTTTTCCCGGGCCGGGGATTCGTTGTACTGGGCGGCGAGAAAGTTGGCCAGGCTGTGGCATCGCTTCAACGGACTGGACCAAATGGTGTCCACGCTTTCGCATCGATCCTTTAGCCTGTTCCAAAGCTGGCCAAATTGTTGGGGATAATCGGGCTCCAGATCCAGATTCGTCTGACCGTAACACATTCCTGTGGGAGCTATGGTGCGCGTATGTCGAACTATATGCAGATTCAGTTCAGTCTCCCCCTCACATACATTTTAGAGCTGTACCTTTCATTGAAGAAGGCTTTTTGCGATTTCGAGCAAAGTTCCTGGCGCTGTTTGGAGCAGGCTCCTTGCGCTTTCGAACAGGTTTCCCGGCATTGTTTCCAGTTTAGTGCTGAGCATTGCATCTAGCGAATTTTCTGGCATTGTTAGCGCAACGGCGAAAAGATAAATAATAAGCTCCGTGTATTGCTGGAGCGCGCCCAGGGCATCGCCGGTATAGCCACCGATCCATTTTTCCAGAAATCGGACCCAGTACAGGCTGAACAATGCAGCGGGCAGAAATCCCAGGATAACAAGCGGAGCGTCGATCAGCGGCAAGCAACTCGCGCAAAGAGTCGTAAGAGCCAGGAGCCTATATTTAGACGGAAGCGGTGTGCTGGCCATGGGCTTAACTTTGCTGCCCTGGTCTCTTGCATAAGGGGCCGCTTCCACGACCCAGGAGGCCAGATACCGGCTGGCAGTATGTGCGAAAACCAGGGTGCCTGCGTATGCATAAACGCTTTCGGATGCAAGGGAAAATCCGGCGGTGAATTTGAGCCCCAGAACAAGGATTAAGGCCACGGTGCCGAACGTGCCGATTCTACTATCCTTCATGATCGCCAGTATCTGTTCCCGCGACCAGCCGCCGCCAAGAGCATCCATGGAGTCGGCCAGGCCGTCTTCGTGGAAAGCGCCGGTGAGCCAGATCGAAAATGCCATGGAAAGCAAGACAGCGATGGCAACCGGTAGTAGTACGGCCGCAACACCGAACATGGTCGCGCAGAGACAGCTCAGGATTAGCCCTACCAGAGGGAAGTAGGCCCGGGATCTCTGTAAATCTTCCGGGCTGAATTGAATGCTAAAGGGAACTGGAATGCGAGTGTAGAAGGTCCAGGAAATGAGAAAGCGGTTCCATTCCCGCTGTAGACCGGGAAAGAAACCCATCAGCTGGATCCGGACACACCGGCGCTTTTGAAGCTGGCCATTTCGTTCAAGAAAGCGACAGCGCTTCGAAGCAATGGATAGGCCAGCGCGCACCCGGTACCTTCGCCGAGACGCAACCCCAGATCCAGCACCGGATCCGCACCCAGTTGCTGCAACAAAGCGCTATGACCTTTTTCTCGGGATTGATGACAGAATATGGCGGAGGACTGAATCTCCGGCAACTCCGCCCGGGCCGCCAGGAAAGCTGTGCTGGAAATAAATCCATCGATAAGGAGAATCATACCTCGCTTATGGGCCTCCTTCATGGCCGCGCTCATTTGAGCGATTTCGAAACCGCCAAAGGCTTTCATTGCCTCTCGGGCTGTGGAAATGTCGGGCCGTCGCCTGGTCGCCTTCGTCAATACCGCAAGCTTCGCATGGATTCCGGACTCATTCAGTCCGGTGCCGGCCCCCACGCACTGCTCCAGCGGAATGCCGGTAAGGCAATGCATGATGAGCGATGCGCTGGATGTGTTTCCTATCCCCATTTCACCAAAGCCCAGAACGTTGGTTCCGCGGACCTCAAGTCTGTTTACCAGGTCTGTGGCGTAGCGTTCGCAGATTTGTAACTGCTCTTCGCTCATTGCGTCGTGCGTTACGTAGTCGGCGGTGCCTTCCGCGACACGGGATTGAATCAGATTGGGATGATCGATGGGCGGACCGGCCACGCCGCAGTCGCATACGCAGAGTTCCATCCCGGACTGTCGCGCCAGAACGTTGATGGCTGCTCCTCCGCTTAGAAAGTTCAGCACCATCTGGCGAGTGACCTCGGCTGGAAAAGCGCTTATGGGATGTTTTGACGCTCCATGGTCGGCAGCAAACACTGCAATAGTTGGTCGATTTAGAAACGGGCTTTCCGTATTCTGTATCAGTCCAATCCGAAGCGCCAATTCTTCTAGCTTGCCCAGGGAGCCCGGCGGTTTGGTTTTGCCGTCGATTCGTCCCTGCAATAGGGCGCGAAGGGATTCCTTACGGCCTCTCAGGGCTTCTTCGTCGAAAGAGTGTTCCTTTGCCGTGAAATCGCCGGCCCTGATCTCGGACGGAATCTTCGCCTGACTCTGGTCTGGCCTTACCGGCTCTTCATCTACTGTTGGTTTCAAGATGGCGTCCAAAGTGCGGCTCGGTGGAACCGCGTTCTGAAAGGGTAGCCCGGGATTTGTTATCCTGGACTACCCTTGCGTATCTTTTGTTGGGTCTAACTTCAGACCAGGACTCTCAGGCTCTGGCGGAAACCGCTTCCGGCATCGCATAGATCTGAATCATGCGCACCGCGCCCAGAAGAATCCCGGAGTAGAGCAGATCGCCGGCCAGGGTATTCCAGAAGAATGGAATGGCATTGATGTAGCAAAGAGCCAGTCCGCTGATGTTATGGGCATACATTCCGCTGAAGGCGAATACTGCCAGGTTCGAAATCACAAAGAAAGCGATGGAAGAACCCAGGCTCGCTACGGGTACTCCCAGAGCAAAGCTTTTGTTGTCTTTGCCGCGCAGAAATCCGCCTGCAAATACTGCCAGCATCAGTCCGCCATATACGGCCAGTCGCATTTCCATGCTTTCAATTCCTATGATCAAATCGCTGATCAGCATTCCAACCATTACAATGCCCAGACCGAGCTTTCTGTTCGCAAACAGATATCCGCCCATCATTCCAAGGGCTGCGATGGGAGCAAAGTTTGCCGGATGAGGCGCGATGCGCGCAACCACTGCGAATCCAATCATCCCGGCGATCAAAAGGCCGGTGAGGATCTTTCCTTTTTTGTTTGTAAGTTCCATGTTTATCTCCTTATGTAATTGCGGGTTTCCCCTTATTCCGGATCATTCCGGCTTTCGTTTCTATCTTTCGTTTCTCCTGGCTGCCGGCAGTCCGGCGGCCGCATAATAGCGTTGTCCTTTCGGCCGTCCTCGGCGCTCTTGAAATGGCCCGGGACGTTCTGAGAAGGGCTGTTTCATTCTAGCGCTGGATTTTCTCCGTGCGATTACAGCCTCCGTTTACAGCTACTGGTTCTCCGCGCACTTCTTGCGTTCTTCGTAAGAAAGGTAGCACCAACGCACTTCATCGCCGGATTGCACGTTCTGGCTCCCTACGCCCAGGTTGGCCATCTTTCCGTTTACCGCATAGATCCAGTACTTAGCTTTGTCTCCATCTCCGGATGGGCCGATTCCCTGAATCGATTGAATCAGGGTCTTTTCCCCTTCGCCCTCTGAAGTAAACTCGATGAGCTTTTGCTCTCTGGCGGCCTGCATCAGAGACAGGACCGTACCCTGCGAGTATTCTACCGAAGCATCCACCGGATCTTTGCCCTCCGGAGTCTCTATACGAAGTTGAACCAGTGGAAGCTTGTCAACTTCCGTAGCCGGCGCGCTTTGCTCCGACTGATCGGAACAGGCAATAGCCAGTCCCATGATTATTAGTAGTGCAATCTTTTTCATTTTTCTCCCCCTTTCCAGACTTCTAATCCTGCTGTCTTTTTCAACTATATCTGCTACCGCAACGGACGATCCGGCGGCCATCCGGGACCAGGCATTATCGATCCGTCACACTCCTGGCAACCACTCCATCAATGTCCGCTTTCTGATCAAAAGAGTCTGAGACTATGGGAAAGCTGCTGGAATTTCTGGAATAGGCTGTAGTGAGCCGAACGTAAACAAAGCCCGAACTGCGAATACTATTCCGCAATGTAGTGTTGCAGCCGCTGCCAGTGGTTCCAAAACTGGGCGCCGAAAGATCGAATCCGTCGCCGCCGCCTTTAAGGTGATTACCGTAGGAATCCGTGACCTCGGTAAACAAATCTGATGCGCTCAAAGAGTTGGCGCTACTCTGCATGAAAAGCACCGGAGTAATGCCCGCCAGATCTGAATAATTCCCGGGATTGCGCAGATCCGGAGCGCTGGTGGTGCCGCTGTAAGACGGATTCCAGCCGCACCAGTTTGTGCCGTCCTGAGAAACTTCCACAATGACAGCCTCAATGAATCGGCTACTGGCATTGTTATTGTAAAGAAACGGATTCTCGTATACGACGAAATCCACCCCCGTGGCGTCCAGGACACGCTTGCCGGTCCATTCCAGGGCAATGCAGTTCTCTCCGCTTTCGCATTCGCTGGAGGAGCCGGTGCTGTATACGTCGGTGCCTCCGCTAGCCCAGCCGGCGCCGCAGATCTTGTTGGTCGCCTTCGTAGGATCGCCGAAGGTTCCGGCATCCACAGCTGCATTAACTGATGAATCCGCAATGTAGGCGCCGGAAGAATAGGGCCAGCTTTCCAGGCAGGCCTGCCCGCCGGACCCTCCCGAAGGCAGGGCGGCGGCCAGAAGGGCATCGTTGTTGCCTCCGCCCGGGGTGCAGGCAGTGGCAGAGAGCCACAGTAGTCCAGTCAGGGCACAGAAGATAGCATGTCTCAATGATCTTTTCACAGATTCGCCCCGGCTCCTACTCCGCTCTGGCTTCCAGTCTGGACCAGGGTGATGATCCGCATCCTGAGGATTCCGGACTCGTGCGATTTGAGGTATCCTCTGCGTCCAGGGCCGCCTGAACTGTATCCTTTCCGAAGGCTATGGTGCAATTCCAGAACACATCCTTTCCATTGTAGGTTGAAGGGAAAAACAATACCTTGTTGTATTTGCCCTTGTTCGGGTCGCTGCTGAAACACGCTCCATTCTGGGATGGATTCTGGGTAATGGCTACACCCTCGGCGTTGTTAAACTGAATTATCCGAACGCAAGAGCTGTAACTGCTGTCATCATCCAGCCACAGCCCGGTTGTTCCTGATTTGGCTGAAATCGTTGTAATTGTAGTGGTAGAGGTACCGGATCCGAAATAGGAGTCCCAGACTCCATTCAATGCGAAATCCTTGCCACTTTCCAGGGCGGTTCCCGCTAAGAGTCCGAGCAAGAGCTGATTTTGACTCTGTTTCTCGGCTTCTTCCGTAGATTCCACACCTGGAAACCAGCAATTTGTAACTAAGGCAGCCATTATAAGGGCCACCGGAATCGAAACACGTTTCATTGTTTTCTCCCGTATTAGAATGTCCGGGATACTTTTGGATCGGCGCCTGATCCGCGAGTGCCCCGGTACTTTCCTCCGGGGCCCCTCAGACGCGAATGCGTTTTGAGTTGCAGTAGCCGTTTTCGCGCCGGCATGGCTGCAGGGAAGATCTGGCTAAGGTCCGGTATACGTTGGACCATCACAGTTGCGCGTCAGCAGGGGATTTGCACCCCTTTCCTCCCAGAAGAAAGACGGTACCATGGTTTATGTGCGGCGGATTCTGTCAAGGCTTCTATACCGTGGGTAACCCGCGGGCAGGAACGTATCCGGAGGTTGCCATAAAGTCGGCTTGCTCCATGCGAAGTGATTCCTTTAGAGGCAGAGGAAGGTGCCCGGTCCTGCGTGAGGGCGGAACTGTCTGATCGGCGCCTTCATGGTGTCCGGTCGGACCGAGAGTCTTTCTCCTTCGGGCTTTCGCGCAGCGGCAACTCATCCATAATTCTTTGTTTCGTTTCTGTGGCGAAGCTGGCCCAGTTTGTAATCTCCTCCACTGTCCGTAGACAGGCAGTGCAATGAGAACGGTCAGAGGACAAAACGCAAATACGTTTGCAGGGGGAAAGCTTTCGATCGTCTGACACCGTTCAAGCATACGAATGCTTCCCAAATCGGTAATCCAAAAAAGCGGCGAAGCTCACATCATGCGAAAAAAAGCGTTGTCCATGGACAAAAGGCCAGCCCATAGCGATGGGACCAGGTCAGGCGCCGCTTTGCGGGATAATTCGCGCTCCTTATTTGCATTAGCGCCATTAGCGCCATTAGCGACCGGGGCGAAGGGCGAATGCCCATTGTGCCGGCCCGGTCCTTGCGACTGCCCCGTTGAGTCGGTCAGGGAAGGCTGCCGAAGGAGCGGAGGGCCTAACATCCCGTATTGGCACACAAGAACGGTCCGAAATAGCGGGGCTCTAAAACGCAAAGTATATAAATGTCGTCTGGTCCAGCACAGCCAGTTGAGTCAAAGCTACGAGAACAAAAGGCAATGCCAGATTCTCCGCCCAGCGTGGTAGCGGGCTGCGCATATGAGCATCGTGGAAGTATTTCTTGCCCAGCCAGTGTCCCACAATCATGGCCGAAAGCACGAGAAAAAATGTGCGATAATGGGTAGGCCGAATGTCCATGGCCATGCTGCCTTCCAGGCCCAGAAGCGTTTTGAACATGGGCCAGGAATTGCTGATATCTTCGATGCGAAAGAGCACGTTATGGCTGATCACGATAAAAATCAGCTGATAGGTCCAGGCCAATAGATCCCAGGCCTTGATGGCCCAGGAGCCTAACTTGTTCAACCGGCCGCGAATCCGGTCCATCACCGGCTTGAGGAGATTCTCCAGTACCATGGCCAGACCCTGGCTCACTCCCCACGCCACATAGGTCCAGGCAGCGCCATGCCACAGGCCCGAAACCGCCATCACCGCAAAGATGTTGAACTTATGCCGTGCGGCGCCCACACGATTTCCGCCCAGAGGTATATACAGATAGTCGCGAAACCAGCGAGAGAGGGTGATGTGCCAGCAGGTCCAGTGTTCCGTGCAGGATCTGGTCAAATAAGGCATGCGAAAGTTTTCGGGTAGCTTGAAGCCAAGCAATCTGGCCGAGCCAATGGCCATATCCGAGTAACCCGAGAAGTCCAGGTAAAGCTGAATGGAGAATGCAAAAACCCCCATCCAGGTGCCAAAGAAACCGTAGGCACCGGGATCCGCATGCACCATGTCCGCATACGGGGCGATTGTATCGGCCAGAACGCTCTTTTTAATGAAGCCCAGCAGAAAGATTCGGCAGCCTTCGCGCAGATCGGAACTATCCACTCGAGGAAACGTTTCCAGTTGCGGTAGAAATTCGCGGGCAGTAACGATGGGGCCCGCCACCAGTTGCGGGAAAAAAGAAACGAATAACGCAAAGCGAATGAAAGATCGTTCCACCGGAATGATCTTTCGATACACGTCGATGGTGTAGCTCATTGACTGAAATGTGAAAAAGCTAATGCCCACCGGCAGAATAATTCTGAAAAGGAGGCCGTGTTGTTCCAGGCTTCCGAAATCCGGGTCTACAGAAACGATCAACGCATGAAACGATTCTGCGAAGAAATGAAAGTATTTGAAGATTCCCAGCGATCCCAGATTAACCAGAAGGCTCACCAGAAGGGCCAGCTTCGCTTTTCTGCGAAACGGAAGGGCGGAGGCTTCGTCTTCGTTGAGCGATTCAGCGCGGTCCTGAAATCTGGTAATCAGTATTCCGGCGCAGTAATCTACCATTGTGGAAAAAAGGATCAAAAACCCGAATCGCCAATCCCAGGACATGTAGAACAGATAGGAGGCAAAGAGTAGAAACAGGAATAAGGCCTTCTTTCGTCGTTCTTCGCCGGGGATTCGTGCGATAACGTACCACTGTATTAGAAATACAATGGCAAAGAAGAATATGAATATTCCGCTGGAGAATATCAACGGAGATCCTCCGAAGACCCGGACGAGACATCGGATGCATTATCCTCTTGCGGAAACCGCGCTCCTGAATCTTTCGACGCGTCGGTCATCCTGGATCCCGGTTCCTGTGTTAAACTATGGATTTGTGGTTCGTCTACAGTCTGGGTACTCAGTGCAGTGCTGGATCCCGAATTGGGGGGCGTGTCCGATTCTAAAGAGTACTGTTTTTTCAGTGAATCGATGATTACATCCGGGATAACGTCGGGTAGTATGACCTTGAAGTATGCATAGGCGCCCGCCACAAGCATCGTTGTTCCGCCCAATGTGAACCACAGGGGCAGAAATTCCCCGGGCTCCGGTATTTCTGGCACGAACGGGAGGAGTCCGTAGAGAGCGAAAACAGCGAAGATATTCGTGACAGCATGCACATATATGGTTGCGAAACTGAATCTGGAATAGATGGCCAGATACCCGAACAGTATTCCCAGAGGCCAGGCATAGCTGAACTGAAAGGGATTGCCGTGGACCAGTCCGAAAAGCAAGCCCTGAAAGATCACCGCTACGTGACGATTGGCGCCGGTAATGAGCAATCGCTTGAGTATGATTCCACGAAACACCTGCTCTTCGCAGTAGGGTGCGATAAGACCGACAGTAATCAAAGCTCCCAGCAAATCCAGCCAGTGACCGGTGGGAGAGAACAAACCCATCAAAGATTCATACAGCTCGTAGTCCGGGTATAACCGAAAGGAAATGGTCTCTAAAATCGCGGCGGCGCCCTGGGCCCCTACCGGAATCAAAAACAATACAGCTACCGGAAGAAGCCAGGAATAGCTGCTTCTGGTTGCCACCATGTCGGAAACTATCCGCCCCCGAAAAAAGTTCAGCGCTCCATATTTGCGGCCGGAAATCAAATAAGCGGCCGCCGTGGCCACAAGGAACGGCAAGCCCAGGGTTAGCTTGAATGCGGAGCCCGGTGGTATGTTCCAGCGCCCATTGGTCGCGACCAGTTGATCCCATAGGTGGTTCAAAACTCCCGCCCCTGCGGCGGCAAGTAACATCACTGCAATGAAGGTCAGCACCGTGACTGTGGCCCGCCCATAGCGTCCAAACGCAGATCCAAGCATCGTCATCAGAGATCCGAGCTACCGGTTTTCTGTCGAGTGTTTCCTTTTTTGCCGGGTCAGGTCGCCTCAGACGAAAGCATTCCTGGATCCTACCAGACAAAAAGGAAGTTGCCAGCGCATCAGAATACGTTGTTTTCTGCCACTATCTATGATTTGCGTTCATCGGCTGAATAAGACGGAGCTGTACATCAATCACCGAATAATTGAAACCGTGGAATGCCATCCCGACACAGTAATCACTCTTTCAACGGAAAGAAAATTCATTGTACGCGAGACGCCGGAAGAGATTGCCGACAAAATTGCGGACTTTGAAAGAAAAATTTTTGAAAAAGCGCTGTACGGGAGGGCCGATACAGGATCATAAGCAGGGTATCAGATGGATTTAGCGACTTTAGGCGGCATTGTAGTTGGTTTTGGCCTGGTTCTATTTGGAACCCTTGTGGCCGGTCTATCTCCACTGGACATTTTCGACCTTCCTTCGGTCTTTATTACCATTGGGGGGGGACTGTCCGCATCGGTGGTAGCGAGCCCGCTTTCCCGACTTCTGAATTTCACCAAATACACCCGGTTCGCGCTCTTTCCGCGACAGACCGATGTGGGCCAATTGATCCTGACACTTGTTAGCTTTTCCGAGCGAGCCCGTCGAGAAGGTCTGCTTTCTCTGGAAGATGATCTGGTCAGCCTGGAAGAGCCTTTTCTTCGGAAAGGCATTCAGCTCGTAGTGGATGGAACGGACCCGGAACTGGTGCGCAACATCCTGGATACGGATATGCAGAATATCCATAATCGTCACCAGGAAGGAATCAAGCTCTGGACCGATATGGGCTTTTTCTGGCCGGCCTTCGGTATGATCGGAACCTTGATTGGACTGGTGCAGATGCTCAAGAACCTGGGCGCCGGCGATCCATCCGCCATTGGAGCCGGTATGGCGGCGGCCCTTATTACCACGCTGTACGGATCCCTGGCTGCGAACCTGGTGGCCATCCCCATGAGCCGTAAACTGGCCCTGCGCGATGCCGACGAAATGATGGTAAAAGCAATTATGATCGAAGGAATTCTGAGCATTCAGTCCGGGGACAACCCCAGGATCGTGAAAGATAAGCTGAGTTCCTTCCTGCCGCCGGCCGAGCGGGCTGCTCTGGACGAAAGCACCGCTGGCGCTTAATTCGGCGGGCGTTTCGAAGCGAGTAGAAGACTATGGCAAAGAAAGGTAACTGTCCTCCTTGTGAAGAAGGTTCTCCTGCATGGATGACCACTTACGGGGATATGGTAACCCTGCTTCTTTGCTTCTTCGTAATGCTCTTTGCTACAGGTAAAGCTACTCCGCAAGAAATTCAGCTTATACTTTCCGCCTTCTCCAACAGTATGGGCTTCTTTGAAGGCGGTCAGACTCTTTCCAAGGGGCGCCTGGAAGAGATGGGGATGAATCTGGAAAGCCTGCCTTCGCAGACCAAAGGCAAATCCCTGGCACGCAGCCGAACTCAGGCCCAGACCATCTTTAAGCCGGAAATCCAGGCAAAAAAAGTCCGAATCACCGAAGATGAGAGAGGACTGGTGATCTCGCTTCTGGGCGCGGACTATTTCGAAGAAGGAAGCGCTCAGAGAACTCCGGAACTGGAAAAGGCGCTGATCAAGGCGGCTTCGCTGCTCAAAAATGTGGATCGATTCGCAAGGATTGAAGGCCATGCGGCGGCCGGTGAAGAGGCCCGACTCAGCCCGGACGAGGACAGCCCCAGAAGGGAGCGAACCTACGCCAACGCCTGGGATCTGGCCGGCGCCCGGGCTATCAATTCCACTACGTTTTTGCAGTCACAGGGCGTTTCGCCTTCTTTGCTTCAGGTCATCAGTTATGGATCCTACAGACCCCTGGCGTTGGAAGGAGACCAGGGCACTCCGGAAGCGGCCGCGCACAACCGTCGAATCGACATTGTTATTCTGCCCTACGAAAGCGCCAATCGAGAGGACGGACAGTCCAACTACCGCTTGCCGGATACCCGCCTCCCGGACGAAGAGTATTCAGGACCCGAGTAGGTCGTCGGGCCCCGTGCCGGTTCAGGGATTCACACAGATCAGGGCGCAAAATACGTCTGGAGCCGGCGTTTGGTGCATGGCCAGCAGTCGGTGGGCAGCCTCCGGTGCAGCTCCAGTTCTGGCCAACCTGACGATCCGGCCACCAGCATATCGCAAAACCTCCGGGACATAAAAAAATGCCAAACTATTCTAAGGAACTGTCCGATCAGATCTAATAGCAGGGTGAAGTTCTACACTCTGTGTGCAGGAGTAATTCATGGCTGATGATGAGCTGTTAGAAGAAGGCGAAGACGAAGGTGGTGAGTATCAACCGCAGGCTGCCTCGGGCTTAAACCGGATTGTCAAGATCCTGATCTACGTTGCCATTGCAGTAGCAGGCATGCTTCTGATGGCCTTTATTGCTTATTTCGTCGGAAAGGAAGCAGCCTCGGAACAATTCAAAGAGGTATCTTCCATTGCCGTTGTAAAGCCGCCTCCTCCTCTGGAATCGTTTAATTTCACCGAAGAATTCCGCGTAAACACCGCCGACCAGGGCGAGGCCCACTTCATCAAAATGAAGATGAGTCTGGGATTTGAGCAGGGAAACAAAGCTCTGTCTGCCGAACTGGCTCAGCGAACTCCTCAGCTTAGAGATACAATCATTCTGATTCTTTCCGGCAAGACCAAAGCGGACCTGGCTTCCCAGCGGGATAAGGTGGAGCTACGCGAAGAACTGAAGGCATCTATCAATCACCTTCTCTCTGAAGGAAAGGTGAAAGAGGTGTACTTTACCGAGTTCATCGTAAACTAATCCTGAACGGATGCACCGCCCGGCATGTTGCGTGTCGGGAGGCCGGCACCTTATGTCTTTCGTCCAGTTTTGTCGGGTTTTCCGTTAGTGTCCGGCGAGTCGTTGAGAAACCGGTCGAAAAAGAGCGCAGATGCGCCTTTGCGATCGGTAAGTAGTTTCTTGCCAATCTTGCCCTGTCTTTTTCTGAACATGGATTCATCGGTGATGCGAAACATCACTTCTTTGAGTAGTTTTTCGCTGGGCGCCACAAAGAGGGCGCCGGCCTGCCTCAGGTCGACGGCAATAGGACTGGCTTCAATGCGGGGGCCGGTGATGATGGGAATTCCCAGAGCGGCTGCTTCGGCGGTGTTGTGCACTCGATGATGGTAGGCTCCGCCAATATAGCAGAACTGAGCTACGGAATAAGCATGGGCCAGTAGTCCCAGGCAGTTCATGATCAGAATTCGGTTTTCGCTTTTTCCTGGCCGATGAACCTGCAAGCCCGGATTGCCCGGATCTTCGACGAAAAGATCGGCCGCCAATTCCTGCTTTTCCAGATTGTAGGCCAGCTCCGAAATCCGTTGCGAATGAATGTGATGGGGAAAGATCCAGACCTTCCAGCCGTGGAATCGATCCAACCACTCGGAAAGGACGGGGAAAAGCATTTCATCGCAGGCGTTGTATGTTGAGGCCAGGATCAGTATCTTTTCTTTCTTTCGCTTCTTTCCGGAGGAGGACTTCACCGGAGCTTTGAGCAAGGCGCGAAATCCACTGGCATGCTCATCCGGTAACTTTGCCTGCTGCAGTTTGTAGAAAATCGTGTCGAAGCGGGTGTCTCCGGTGATCTCCACCGGCCCGGCAAAAAGCTTTTTGAAACGTGCCTGGTTTACATCGTCTACGGCTCCAATGGCGGTAAGCGGAGCGTAGTGAGGGGCAAAGAACCACTTATTCTTTAGCCTGGAAGAATTTTCCGGCAGGGCTCCAGAAGCAAGATAGCATTTGCAGCCACTCCTGCGCAAATGCCTGAGCAGATTGGGAAATACATCCCAGGTGCTGGTTATGAATACAGAAACCGGGAGGTTTTTTAGAAATCGTTTCCAGGTCCAGGGTAGATCCAGCGGCAGATAGAAGCAGAAATCCACGGTATCGGTGGGGAATTTCTTAACGCTTCGGGAGAAAACGGAAAGCAGAATGGTTGTCTTTTGACGACTGCGGATTTCCCGAGCCAGGGCCATTGCCTGATCCAGCTCGCCCTGGCTTGCCGCATGCAACCAGACAACGGGAGCATTGTGGCCCGGCAACTTGCGCATTTTGGCTTCGGTGCTGGCGAATCGGCGGAATTGTCGCCAGCCTTCCTTTCTGCTTTTGCGAAAATCTTTGAGCCCTGGATGAAATAGCGCAAGTAGCCTGTACAGCGGGTAGAGCAGTATCAGTGCTGTATTATATAGAAATAGTCCCATGAACGGAGGACCGAAGCTAAGTGCGATGGGCGAGGCGCGAAGCGGACAAACAAAGACCTCAGGTAGTGTGGCGAATATCCTGAGCTTTCACCGAAAAGATCACATTCTCTGCAATGTTGGTGGATAGATCGCCGATTCTTTCCAGAGCGCGCACAATCAAAGCCTGCGAGATGTCTGTAGAAACCTCCAGGATCTTCTCTTCGATGGCATCCACTTCCAGCTCCAATTTCAAGACCTTGTTGGCGGCTTCTATGTCGGAATTGACCAGGGCCTGAGCCGCTTCCTTGAGCGCTTCCCGGGCCTTGGAGGCCAGTTCCCGGAGGTCGGCGGAAACCTGTCCGCCGGGCAGGCGCAGGCTCCATCGGGCGATGGTTTTGGACTCATCTCCGATCCTTTCCAGATCTCGTGTAGTTTTGATAGAGCTGAAAATATATCTGAAATCCAGGGCAAAGGGCTCCTGCAAAGCCAGAAGGCGCATACACTTTTCGTCCATCTGGATTTCCATGGCATTTAGCTCCCGGTCCATGGAAACGGTCTTCTGAAACAGGGTTTCTTCCTGCTTTTCCAGGGTTTCCAGGGCCATGTCCAGGATGGCCTCTGCCCGACGGGCCATCAGGCTAACATGTTCTTTCAGTTCTTCTAGTTGCTTTTGGATCATGGCTTTCTACTGGACATCGAGGTAGCAAAAATCCAGTAGGTCAAGCGAGAATTGTCTGCGCCTTGAGCAGGCTGCCTATGGAGCTGCTAGTGTGTCTTTTTGCTGCTTGCCACAGTAATGTAACATATTTGTAATAGTTTTGGCCCATTCTCAGGAGTTACTATGCTAATGAATCGAAATATTTGGAAAGCGAGCCTTGGTCTGGCTGTTATATCCGCTTTCTCCCTTACAGCTTGTAAGGAGAGAATCATGGTACAGATCGATGGTTCCAGTACTGTTTATCCTATTACAGAGGCCGTTGCCTCTAAATTTCAGGAAACCTCGAAAGATATCCACGTTACCGTGGGTGTGAGCGGCACTGGCGGCGGCTTCAAAAAGTTCTGCAACGGAAAAACCGACATCTCCGACGCTTCCCGTGTAATTAAAAAAGATGAAATGGAAAAGTGCGAAGCAAACGGTATCAAGTTTATTGAGCTGCCGGTGGCCTATGATGGTCTGGCGGTGCTTGTGAACCCGGAAAACGACTTTGTGGATAACCTGACAGTAGAAGAGCTCAAGCAGATCTTTCGTACAGAGGATCCGGCCAAAACCTGGAAAGACGTTCGAGACGAATGGCCTGCAGAAGAAATCAAGCCTTATTCCCCCGGCAAGGACTCCGGAACCTTCGACTACTTTATTGAAGCGATTATCGGAAAAGGCGGTCAGGTAAGAGCCGATGCACTATTCAGCGAAGACGACAACACTCTGGTAAGAGGAATCTCCGGCGACAAAAACGGCGTGGGATTCTTTGGCTTCGCCTATTATGAAGAGAACAAGGATTCTCTGAAACTGGTTCCTATCATCAATCCTCGTACCGGCAAGCCGGTGCAACCCAGTGTTGAAACTGTGAAAGACGGCACTTATTCTCCGCTTTCCCGGCCGCTACTGATCTATGTTTCTGAAGCTTCGGCGAAGAAGCCCCACGTTAAGACATTCGTGGATTTCTTCCTGGAAAACGCCGCCGAGCAGTCCAGAACCGTGGGATACATTCCTCTTTCTGACGAAGCCTACAAAAACGTTCAGAAGCACTTTGATGACCTGGACACAGGCAGCGTGCTAATCGATCTGGACCTGATGGGCAAGCCAGTGGAGAGCCTGTACGCCGATTAATGGCGGTCGTTTAGATGAAAGAAAACCTGGAAATCCTGGTAGAGGCAGTCCAGGGCGATAGAAAGAAGGTTTTTGCTCGTTACGGGCAGAAACCTTCCAAGGCCCTGGGAGAAAGAACCATTCGCTGGATACTTCGTATCCTGGGCGGCACCACGGTAGGCATTACCGTGCTGATCATCTACATTCTGGTTTCGGATGCCTATGGTTTTTTCCAGGAAGTAAGCTTCATCGACTTCATTACGGGCACCCGGTGGGAGCCCTTTGGATATGATAAGAAGTTCGGGGTGCTGCCTCTATTGAGCGGCACCTTGATGATTGCTTTTGGCGCAAGCGCCGTAGCCATCCCTTTCGGACTGGGAACGGCTATCTACCTTACGCAATACGCTCCGGCGTGGTTTCGGGAGATCGCCACTCCGGTGGTGGAGATTCTGGGCGGAATCCCCACTGTAGTTTACGGTTATTTTGCCCTGGTTACGGTAACTCCCATTTTGAAGATGCTCTTCGGTGAGGATACCGTGCAGGTCTTCAATGCCATGTCGGCCTCCATTGTTGTGGGAATCAGCATCCTTCCTATGGTATCTTCGTTATCTTCGGACTCCCTGCGAGTGGTTCCGGTAAGCATCAAGAATGCCGGTTACGCTCTGGGTATGAGCCGGTTCCACGTGGTGACCAAGATCATTATTCCCGCCGCCATTAGCGGTATTATTGCTTCATTTATTCTGGCTTTCGCTCGAGCAGTGGGCGAAACCATGGCCGTAACTCTGGCCGCCGGCGCCACGCCCACAACAACCTGGGATTACCTCCAGGGAATCCAGACCATGACGGCTTTTATCGTTCAGATTTCGCTGGGGGATGCATCTGCAGGTAGTATTGAATATTTCACCCGCTACGCCATTGGTCTGACACTATTTGTTTTAACATTTGGTTTTAACTTCCTGGCCACCCGAATTGTGCGAAGATTCCGGGAGGTGTATCAATGAAAACGTTTGATGCCGCGCGTTCCCGGCGCTATCAGATCTATGGTCTGATTTTTCAGTTCACTTGCTTTGTGGCCAATACCGTGGCCCTGTTCTTTCTGGGTTACCTGCTTCTTGATCTTCTGATTTCCGGGGTAAGTGGTTTGAGCCTGGACTTCTTAACATCGCCGGCCAATCCTCGTCCGAAAGATGCGGGCATTAGCTCGGCCATTGTGGGAACCCTGTGGCTCATGGGACTGACAGCTCTATTTGCCATCCCCATGGGACTGGGGGCCGCCATCTATCTAGAAGAATACGCGCGCAATACACGCTTTGTTCGATTCATCAAGCTGAATATTCAGAACCTGGCCGGAGTTCCTTCGATCATCTACGGTATTCTGGGCGTTACGCTCTTTGTAAATGCGATGAACCTGGGGCAGAGTCTTTTGGCCGGATCCCTGACCATGGCTCTCCTGGTCCTTCCGGTAATTACGATCGCGGCTCAGGAAGCGTTGCGGGCGGTGCCGGATTCTTTTCGCCTGGCAGGTTACGGAATCGGTATGACGCGCTGGCAGGTGGTACGTTATCAGGTATTGCCCGTTGCCTCCCCGGGGATTCTAACTGGTATCATTCTGGCCCTTTCCCGGGCCATCGGCGAATCGGCGCCACTACTTCTGGTAGGAGCGGCGGGCTTCATCGCCTATTTGCCCATTAGCCCCATGGACGGATACACGGTGCTGCCTATTCAGATCTATAACTGGACGGCGCGACCGCAGGAAGAGTTTCACGCCATCGCAGGATCCGCCATTATTGTACTTCTGGTGGTGCTTCTAATGATGAATGCGGCGGCTATTTATCTGCGGCTATACTTTAGGAAGAAACTGAGCTATCTACATTCTTGAACCGGCAATCAACATGGCAGAAAACGATATCAATTTCCAGGTAAGCGCAAACGAATCGGAGCAGGAGGGTCCCCTGGAACCCATCTTCCAGTCCAAAAAGCTCAGCGTGTTCTACGATACCTTCCAGGCTATCCATGACCTGGACCTGGACATCTACAAGCAGCGGGTCACGGCCTTAATCGGTCCTTCCGGTTGCGGAAAGTCAACGTTCCTCCGAACACTGAACCGTATGAACGACTTTGTGGAAGGCGCAAGAGCGGAAGGCGAAGTGCTACTGGACGGATTGAACATCTTCGCCAACGACGTAGATCCGGTTGAGATTCGACTGCGGGTGGGGATGGTGTTTCAGAGCCCGAATCCGTTTCCCAAAACCATCCACGAAAACATCGCCCTGGGTCCTCGCATTAACGGGTATACAGGCGATCTGGAGGAGCTGGTTGAGGAAGCCTTGAAGAAGTCCTACCTCTGGGAAGAAGTAAAAGACAAACTCCAGGAATCCGCCTACAGTTTATCCGGCGGTCAGCAGCAAAGACTGTGTATTGCACGGGCCATTGCCATGCAGCCCGAGGTGCTTTTGATGGATGAGCCCACGGCATCGCTGGATCCCATCTCCACAAACAAGATCGAAGAACTGATTCTGGAATTGAAAAAGAACTACACAATCGTAATCGTAACCCATAACATGCAACAGGCCGCGCGAATCGGCGATCACACTGCACTGTTCTATCAGGGAAAGCTCATCGAATACGATTCCACCTTCAAGATTTTTACCAATCCGGCAGAGAAGCTTACCGAGGACTATATCACCGGTCGGTTCGGTTAACCTCTCGAATCGGGTCCGCAGGCGCCGGATTCGAATTTCGCTACTGGACCATTGGCCTGATTCTGTTTTTCTGGTTCGGCCGGCTTACTGCGGCTCCGCGGGCGCCAGGTAACCGGGTAGCGCTGTTAGCACCTGCTCGCGCAGACCTGGAGGAACTGGTTTGAGTCCGTAGGCCTGCAGCTTATCCTGAAAATCGTCCTGCCAGAGTGTGCGCAAATATTGCAGAGTTAGCTGCCGAGCTTCGTCGCCTGCCAGGGCTGCCGGGTTGAAGTACGCTCGGAAAGCCCGGGTTTCGTTCGAGTCTTCGACGGTCGTCGAATCGTACAGAAGCTGAGCCGACTTTAGGCCTTTCAGTTCTTCCCTGTCCTGCACCGAGGACTCCTCAAAGATGGAAAAGGCGCATCGGCCGGCGGAAACCGCCAGCACAGCATCCCGGTCTTCGCGCACCTCTACGGGAGGGAGTCTCCGTAGTTGTCGTCTTTGATCCTCAGCCAGGAAGGCCTCATCGGGCATTTTTCCCAGATAAAGCGAAGTACCGTAGCTCAAAGCTCCTTCCAGGCGAGCGGGTATGATTCCACAAAAGCCCTGGTTGGCCGGCTCCACCGAGCAAGCTGCGAGCAGGAATGAGGCGCTCGGAATCATCGCAATCAGGATGGCCTGCCTGGTAGCCCCCATGATATTCCGCAGGAAAATCCGAGTCGGAACCCCCGGGAAGCGCCCTTGCTTCGTGTATTCGACTGCAGTGTCAGGGTTTGTAGAACCGTTAGCGGTAAGGCTATTGCTCATTCTTGCTCGTTCGTAGAACATGATCCAGATCTGCATGCCCCGGGGATTCTGGCTATGTAAATCCCGGGACGCCTACGCCGATTACGTGAATGCTCAGACTACCGCGCCGACGGAGTAAATCCTCGGGCGATCATGCCGATGTGGATGCCAGGTTGCGGACTCTTATGGGAAGGCGGATTCTAAAGGCGGCGCCGCCGGCGGGGCGGTTCTCGGCCCAGGCCTTCCCGCCATGGATCCGCGTAATCTGCCGTACAATGGAAAGACCCAGCCCGGTACCGCCTTCGCTGCGGGAGCGATTCCGATCCGCGCGAAAGAATCGCTCAAAGACCTTTTCTACCAGATCTGGCGGGATTCCGGGGCCCCGGTCTGCCACGGTAAGAAGAACATGGTTTTCGCTCTCCGGCTCGCCCCATACTTCGATGGCCGTACCTTCCGGGCTGTGTCGGCTGGCATTGGCGATGAGGTTTACGAAGAGATGCTCCAGCAAAAGCGGATCGGCGAACACCGTGCAGTCCTCCAGGGTGAGCTTGATTTCCAGGGTCTGAGATTTTCGCTCTAGATTGCCCATGACCAGGGGCCGAAGCTGTTCCAGGTAATCCGAAAGCTTCATGGTTACCGGTTGAAACGGAAAAGCCCGGCTTTCTATCGAAGAGATGATAACCATGTCCTCAATGATTCGTTCCATGCGCTCGGTATTTCTCAGGATGGCCTGCAAAAACCTGCTTTCCTGTTCCTGGCTGGCCCGATGGCTCAGAGTTTCCGCGTAGCCGCGAATACTTGTGATAGGGGTTTTGAGCTCATGGGAGGCATTCTGGAGGAAGTCTTCCCGTAGTCGCATAGTATTGGTTTCGCTGGTGATGTCATGGACCAGAACCAGATACATTACCGGTTCGTTTTCCATCTCCACCGGTTGAAAGGCCAGTCGATAATGCTTTCGCTGGGCCTGAAAGTCCGCTGGCTCCGGAATGGTCCTGGCGCTGCCGGAAATAATGCTGTGGATCTGCTCCAGGAGGAAGTGATTCTTAATTACTTTGAAGTAGGGCTTTCCTTTTGCATCCGGCTCCATCAATTGTTCGGACAGGTTGTGGTTCTGAAACACGACAGTGCCTTTCCGATTGATGCAGATCACGCCTTCCTGCAATCCGTTGAGAAGGGTCTGCAGAAGCTCCTTTTCCAGATTTAGATCGCCGATGTAGCTCTTTAGTCGGCCCAGATGATCTTCAGACTTCTGGCGGATGGCTTCGATTTCCGGAATTCGCGATCTAACGTATTGTCCCAGGCCGTTTTCCGGGAACCGCTGCAATTTCTCTAGAAGGAAGCGCAAGGGATCAATGATCTGTCGCGTGATCTGATAGGCCAGATATGCGCTAACGCCGAGAACTACAGCGCCGGTGATGGCATAGATCTCCAGAAACTCCAGAGCCTGCCAGTGACCCGGCTTGACCATGGAGTAATAAAACACCGCGCCTACTACCAGATAGACGAATACCGGAAGCAGTACTATTCGAACAAATATGCTTTTCATTTGGCCGAGGCCATGTAGCGATCAATTGTCGCCGCGAAAACGATAGCCTACACCTCTTACAGTTTCCAGCCTTTGTTTCTCAGTAAGCAGCTTTTCTCGCAATCGTTTTATATTCACATCCACGGCACGGTCCGATACATACACGTCTCGTCCCCAGACCCGGTCCAGAAGTCGGTCTCTGGAAAAGGCAATGTCCGGGTTCTCCATGAAGAGCTTTAGAAGCTTGTATTCGATTAGAGTCAGATCAACAGATTGTCCGCCGATGGTTACGCGGTGGGCTGCCGTGTTCATCTGAATCTCCCCGATTACCATATTGCCGCCCTGGGAATCGTCGCTTCCAGGACCTCGTCGGCGGAGAACCACTTTTAGCCGGGCGGTGAGTTCTCGGGGACTGAACGGTTTGCGTATGTAATCGTCCGCTCCCATTTCCAACCCCAGAACGGCATCGGTTTCCCCGGCACGGGCGGTTACCATCAGTATGGGTACATCGTAGCGGCTTTTGATTTTCTTACAGAGTTCCATGCCGCTAATTCCGGGTATCATCAGATCCAGGATTATTGCATCCGGCAGATTTCTTTCTACCTTGTTTAGCGCATCCATACCGTTGTTGGATACGCTGACCACGTAACCTTCTTCTTCCAGATTGAACCGGATCAGATCACAAATATCTTCTTCATCGTCTACGACCAGAATTCTCAGGCCCTTTACATCATTGTCTTTCATTTCGGGTGTCCGGTTTGCGGGTCCGGGCTGTCGAGCCGGTGCTTGCTCCATAGATAGGAAGAAACCCCGGAAATGTTACAATTGTGAGACGAACCGATGAAATATGAAACCTTAAAAAGTCGGTTGGCTGGGAAAGAAATGGAGCGGGTGAGGGGACTCGAACCCCCTCTAAGAGCTTGGAAGGCTATTGTGCTACCGTTACACCACACCCGCGCGCTGAGTATCCAATGGTCTTTTCCGGCCTTCAGAGTCAAGTTCTTTCCAGATTGCGGGCTCGGAGAGGCTGGTAGATCCGCTCAGTTGCGGGTTCTGCGCGCGGAAAATGGATTGGAGAGGCGCTGCCCGAGTCGAAATTCGGGTATGCATCCAGAGGAATTTCCGCTGCCTTCCTTGCTGAGTAAGTACGGACAGGCCACCGCCGTCATCTTTCCGAATCAGCGTAGCGCTGCCGATCCAGCAGGATACGGCAAAACCGCCGAGCGAATGCTGGAGCTGGCCGCAGCGCAACCGGGGTATCTCGGCGTAGAAAGCGTAAGAGATGAGCAGGGTCGCGGAATTACCATCTCCTACTGGAAGGATCGAGCCAGCGCTCTTGCATGGAAGTCCCAGGCCGAACATGCACGCGCGCAGAAGCGGGGCAGGGACCATTGGTACAACGGGTATGTGGTTCGCATCGCTACGTTAACCAGCGAATACGGGCTGTCCGGCCATGAGAATTTTGAAAGCTCGGATTCCGGCGGTCCGCGGCTATGGGCGCGCTACAATGCATGGGCCAACCATCGTCTATTGAAATCTACCGCCGCTTTGCACGAAAACCATTACGACGTTGAGATTGGCCGAAAAACCGTGCGCGGCCTGTGGAATCATATGATTGCAACCGATCTGATGTGGCTGAGAAGATTTCGTCAGGCCATTGCCGAGTCCAGCTCCTTATCTGTGGAATCGGGCGAAGTCAACGAAGAAGACGAAACCATCAAAGAGACGGAGCCCCATCAAAGCCTGGAAGAGATGGAGCGAGCCCGTCGAAGTCTGGATCAGGAAATCATAGAGTTTTTTGATTCTGGCATGGCGGATCGAATCCCTGGTCCCTTGAGTTACGTAAGCTCCCTGGATGGTAAGAGCCGGGCCAAAGACGTTCGCACGCTACTGTTTCATTTCTTCAATCATCAGACGTTTCATCGGGGGCAATTGACAGTGGTCCTGCGTCAACTGGGTGTTGCCTCAGAAATGACCGACATTGTATGGATGGAATAGACCCGGGCGTATAGTCTGGCTGACTTAATTCAAGGCCCGGGAAACATATCGCTCAAGACGCTTGCTGGCAGGAGCCGCCGATAAGAGCCGATCCTTCAATAGGCTGCTTCTGTCGTTTCCGGTGGTGGCGTCCTTAATCGCCGGCAAGGTCTGCGGGCTTGTCGTAATTGATTTCGAAAATATCAATCTTGGAGTCCGCAACCATTTCCACAAGCTGTTTGGATAGACCGATATGGTATTCCTCCATAGAAGCCATGGAATTCTTCACATAGGCGGCCATAGATTCATTGGATATAGAAACGGGCAGGATCTTGTCCGTCTGTCGATTATAGACCAGGGCCTCGTAGGTGCCTACCATGGTGCCTCGGTACTCCAGTTTTAGAAACTTACCGTAGATGGATTTGTTTCCCTGAGTGCCGGACTGACCCACCCGCATTCTGCGAGGGAAGTTCTCCGGCTGTTTGGCAAGGAGCGGTCGCGCTCCCAGAATTTCCATGGAAGTCTTGAGATCCACTGGTTCGATGCGATGGATCTTATAATCTATGACCATTACTCTGTTCATGTTTTCGATCATGAACTGGTACACCGCTTTGTTGCTGTCGTCGATGCTAAACTTTACGACTTTCTTCTGCGGGGTATAACAGGTGCCATCATCCACATCGCACTTCTCGGATTTATCGAATGTGGCTATTTCGTATTCCCCTTCAAATGAGTCGAAGAAGATCCCCTGGCTTTCCATCTTGATTACTTTTACAATGGCTCGGCCCTCGGCATAGGTGCCCAGAGCCAGAACAGGCTGGGCGGCCAGAAAAACTGAAAAAAGGGCCAGAATGGATGCAAATCTTAGTTTCATGATGTACCTTCAGAGGAACGGTTGACGTCTCCTCACTATTTTCGAACAGAATACGAAAAACATCAACCTATTCCCGGAGTTCCCCATGCAAATCGATCTGCAATTCAGCACTATTTCCCAGGCCGCCATTCAAAAAAGTCAGGAGTCCCGTAAGATCCTGGAGAGCCGCTCCGGCTCCGGCAACGATTTTCTGGGCTGGTTGCAGTTGCCGGAGGAGCAGTCCGGCCATGTTCAGAAGTACCTCGAGATTGCTGCCGATTTACAGAAGCTGGAAGCAGTGGTGATGGTGGGTATTGGCGGCTCATATCTGGGCTTCAAATGTTTGTACGAGGCACTGCGACCGGCGGTGGGTCCCGTCCACGGTCCGGAAATCCTGTTTGCGGGCCACAGCCTGGATGGTCATTACCATCAGCAGTTGCTGGAGTATCTGGAGCAGAAGGATTTTGGCGTGGTTGTAATCTCGAAGAGCGGGACCACCACGGAGCCCGCTATCGCGTTCAGATTGCTCTGGGGGCTGCTGCAAAAAAAGCACGGAGCCGCCGAAGCTTCCAGGCGAGTATGCGCCATCACCGACGAAAAGAAAGGAACGCTGCGCCAATCCGCGGACTCCCTGGGATTTCACTCGGCTGTGATTGCCGACGATGTGGGCGGCCGCTTCAGCGTGCTTTCGCCGGTGGGCCTGATTCCCGCAGCTATCGCCGGCGTCGATATCTATTCGCTTCTGCAGGGTTCTATGGAAATGTGCGATCGTCTTCGAAATGACCAGAGCCCGGAAAACCCGGCCGTGCAATATTCGGCCTATCGCAACGGGCTTTACGAAGAGGGAAAAAAGATCGAGATCCTGGTCTATTATCAGCATTCCCTGCAGTATCTGGCCGAATGGTGGAAGCAACTCTTCGGTGAATCGGAAGGCAAAAACGGATTGGGAGTCTTTCCTGCCTCGGCCGGCTTCACTACCGATTTACACTCCCTGGGACAATGGATTCAGCAATCAGAAAGGACCATCTTCCAGACCATTCTGGATGTCGAAGAGGCTCGCTCGCCGGTGCTGGCGAAGCAAGAAAATGATGGCGACGGGTTGAACTATCTGGCCGGCAAGAGCGTGCACGATGTAAACCGGGTGGCCCTTCAGGCCACGCGAAAAGCCCATGGCGAAGGCGGTGTGCCGTCGCTCAGGATTAGCGTTCCTCGCGTAGACGAATTCCATCTGGGCCAGATTTTCTATTTCTTCGAATATGCCTGTGGCGTGTCCGCTTATGCCCTGGGGGTGAATCCGTTTGATCAGCCCGGGGTCGAGGATTACAAAAACTCCATGTTCAAGATGCTGGGCAAGCCTGGCTATTGAGTCGCCGATCCGTTGCCTTCGGCGGAAAACCGGCATCCTTCGAAATACTGCGAAATGGCCGCTCCGGGCGGCCAGCTACCTTCACCCTGCAGTAGAGTTCCAATCTTCAGTTCGCTGGCCAGAACATATTGATAGGAATGCAAATAGCAACTGGCCGGAGCGAATTTCTCCGGCACTCCGGCTTTCACAATTTCATCCAGCGAAGAGTTACAGATTCGTTTACCCTGATTTTGCAGTTCATCCAGGGAAAGGGATTCTTTACCGGCAACTGTGAATATGGACTGCCAGGATGATCCCAGAGCATACACCGATGCCAGGTCCTGGTCCTTGAAGAAGGCTGCATGCCACCGGTTGGAGCGAAAGATCTGCCGTAGTCCTTTCGAACACGCTTCAAATCTTTCGCTGGAAGCGTCCGCTTCTTCCGTGCATTCCCGGGGTAAGTCCGGGCTATTGCGGATTTCATTCAATCCGGCCGGAGCGCTTCTGGCGGTTAGACCGCTACCTGCCAGCTGTACAGTGGCCCCTCCGGTTTCCAGAATAATGTGATCGGTCTTTCCGTCACGAAAGGCAATCATGGCAATGTAGGCCAGGTTCGCTTCCTGCTGACCGGTGATTACCCTGGATTCTGAATTGGGGATTCGCTTTTTCAGTTCATCGGCTATAAGTTCCAATTGTTTCGTCCGGCGGCTTTCGGATAATCGGCGAAACCCGCCGGTACCCAGAAGCACCGCTTTCTCTATCTCCATTCCTTCTAATTCCTGAACCCCTTGATCCAATACTTTTTGAATCTCCGCTCCGTTCAGGTCCGCCAGGCCGGATCTGGCAGTGATGCGAAGGCAGGCCTGTGCGGGATCTACATGAGCACAGTAGTTGTCCACGCGATAAGGACAGAAGCGGGTACCGGAAGATCCGGCATCAATCACCAGATGAATGCGGGAAGGTCGCTCGGCCAGAAACGGAATCTGACAACCTGTAATCCAGACAATAGTCGATATTAGAAACGCAAAGAGGACTGTCCTTGATGGCATATCCGATTTGTCCCAACGTTCTTGTACGGGTCGACATTTTTTTCGTGCATTCCTTCACTCAGTGCTCCACTGTGGATGAATGCGGCGAATTTTGGCTCTGGCGGCCATCTTGCTACTCTGTCTGTTGTTTCTGGGAATTCTGGGGCGAAACCTGGACTATCTGCAGCATCCGGACCGGGTTGTGTGGATGCTACGAACGGAGGCCCTGCGAGAACAATCCGGCATTCACACCCTGATCATGGGCGATAGTCAGGCAATGAGCGGCGTGCGACCGGATCTATTTGGCGAGGGGTTTGGTAAGGTATACAATATTGGATTGCCCAGCGCGCAGCCGGAGGCATTTCTATCTGTGCTTCCGTATTTGGAAGGCAATCGCGTAGATACGCTCATCGTAAACATTAGCCCTTATTCACTTTATGAAACCGAGGTATTCGAAGCGTTTCTAACCTACTATCGCACGGAATACATCGCTGTTGACTGGCCATCTCCGGTCGGTCGTCCTTATCTTTATGGCAACTCCGCCGGCGAGTTTGTGGGCACGCTGTTATCCGGACTGGGAATGTATCGTGTTAATTCGGCATATCGAAACCTTGCCACCGATGATTCGCTTTCCCTGATGGTTCGTCCAGGTCCGTTTTTAGGTATAGGCTTTAGCGGTAAGCCCGCAAACCATGCCATTGTGGACTCGCCTGGATTGGCGCAAAAAGCGGATCAATTGCGAGCCACGAATCACAGAATCAAACAACTTCTTCAAGACCATGATGGGTTCTGGACCTGGCGAGACTATCGAAACCCTTCCCAGGAGGATTGTAGCGGAGAGAAGTTGAATCCGTTGCCGCCCTCCATTCGCTTCCGACCGCGACCGGACGCTACACAGGCCTGGATCGAATTTCTTAACGGCGCGTCACCGTACGTTCGTCAGATTGTGCTGGTTTCCATTCCATTTTCAGATTCCTGGCACGACACCGTTGACAGAATACTGCCCTCCGCCAGGATAACAACAGAGATCGAAGGTATACTTGCTTCATTAAACGCGCCGGAAAAAGTGCACTACATTGAGGCTCCGGATTTTTCGGACCAGGACTTTTTCGACTGGAACCATCTGGACTACTGCGGAGCGGCCCGATACACCCGGTTTTTGTTGGAACAGATGCAAGGCCAAAAAAAATGACTGTTTTCCGGTCGCGCCGCCCATTTCCTGGCCTTTCAGCCCTATGGGCGCCCGCCTGGAAAGGGCATCGCCGTAGAATAACGGGGGATTTGAGTTGAGCTGGAATTTTCTTACACCTGAAATACCGGAGGCTTCGCTGATGCTGGATTGTCGGTCTGACAATCAGTACAGGGAATCTACCATCAAAGGGGCCCTGGGCGCTTCGTTCGCGAAGAAGCCCTTTGGCTCCGGGCCGCAGTCCATGGCCAAGCTGTCCGGGTTTATCGAAGACGTGCGTAATCGCATGCAGAAGCATCACGGTATCTTGATTTTCGACGAAGGGCAGGGGATGTACGCTTCCCGATTGGGCTGGTTGTTGCATAGCGCCGGCATCAAAGACTTTCTTATACTTTCCCGAAAGTTCGAAGACCTGGACAAAAGCGATCTTGCCCCCGGGACGGAAACCCTGGATAGCGCCCCCGCAGATAAACCGAGCACGTTTCAAGGGATTTGCTCCATCAGTCATGTTCAGGTGAATCTAACCAAGGTGCAACTTGTGGATGTGCGAACCCCGGAAGAGCACGAAGGCAAGTTGCCGCGAATGATTTCGCCGGAGCCGGGCTCCATTTGTGGCAAAATCCCCGGGTCGATGAATTTTGATTGGCGACGGCTATACGACAAAAAGGGCAACCTGCGACCGAGACCCGACGTCCTGTCCGCAATTCGCTCCATGGGCCTGATTCCAGAAAGGCCAACTATTCTCTATGACTTCAACGGCGCGCGTTCAAGTACCATGGCGCTGGTGCTTACCCGATGTGGCTACAAGCATGTAAGCGTATATCTGGGATCCTGGATGGAGTGGCGAAAGTCCTCGCTACCCAAGCAAAACTATAAGGTCTGGAAGCCTTGATGAGTAGAAAGATCCTTGTAACTTCGGCGCTCCCCTATGCCAACGGGCCCATCCACCTGGGGCACCTGGTAGAGTACATCCAGACAGATATATGGGTTCGCTTTCAAAAACTTCAGGGAAACGAAGTCTACTATTTTTGCGCCGACGATACACACGGCACCCCGATCATGATCGCGGCCCGGAATCGGGGCATCAGCCCGGAAGAACTTGTAAATCAGATTCGCAAAGAACATTTCGAAGACCTTACCTCTTTTCAGGTTGAATTTGACAATTTTTACTCAACAAACACTCCCGAGAACCGGGCCCTGTCCGAAGAGATCTACCTCAAAGCCAAAGAGAAAGGTCATATCCACAGAAAGACGCTGAATCAGCTCTATTGTAATCATGACGATATGTTTCTGCCGGACCGTTTTGTTCGAGGCACCTGTCCGAAATGCGGCGCGGAGGATCAATACGGGGATAGCTGCGAGGTATGCAGTTCCACCTATCGCCCCGAAGATTTGATCGATTCCCGTTGTTCCATTTGCGGCACCCCGCCGGTAGAAAAAGAAAGTGAGCATATCTTTTTTCAACTGGAAGACTTCCAGGCATTTCTGGAGGAGTGGCTAAAGACGCCCAATCGGGTTGACGAAGGCATCCGCAAGAAGATGTATGAATGGATCGACCAGGGTCTGCGTCATTGGGACATTAGTCGTGACGGTCCGTATTTTGGCTTTGCCATTCCTGGAGAGAAGAACAAGTTTTTCTATGTCTGGCTGGACGCTCCCATCGGCTACATGGCTTCGTCGCTGAACTTCTTTCGAAAGACCGGAAAAGACGACCTATTCGATGCCTTCTGGAGAAGCGAAGAAAACGAAGTCTACCACTTCATTGGTAAAGATATCGTCTATTTCCATACATTATTCTGGCCTGCGCTACTGAATGCCGGAGATTTTCGAACGCCCACCTCGGTCTTCGTTCATGGATTTCTTACCGTCAACGGCGAGAAGATGTCCAAAAGCCGGGGAACCTTTGTTCGAGCTTCGACTTACCTGAAGCACATGGATCCCGAATGCTTGCGCTATTTCTATGCGACGCGTCTCGGGCCGGCGCTGGACGATCTGGATCTGAATACCGAGGACTTCGTTCATCGCTATAACAGCGATGTGGTCGGCAACATAGCCAATTTGTTTTCCCGGCTGGTATCCGGAATCGCCTCCAAACTGGAATTCAAGCTTTCGTCAGCGCTTTCTACAGAAGGGCAGACGCTCTTCTCCGAAGTGGCGTCGAAGAAGGAGACCGTTAAAGAGTTTTATGAAAACCGCCAGTACGCCCGGGCGATCAGGGAGATTCAATCCCTCAGCGACTCGGTGAATCGCTTCATCACCGAAAAAGAACCCTGGAAACAGATCAAATCGGACAAAGAAGCCGCCAGACAAACGGTTACAGACGCTATCAACGCCGGAATGCTGCTCGCCTTGTATCTGAAACCCGTCCTTCCAGTGCTGGCAGGCGGTGTAGAGGAGTTGCTGGCCCTGGAAAGTCCGCTACGATTCGACGCCGACCTTGAGCCTCTTCCGGGAAATCATGAGATTCGCGCTTATCGGCATCTTGCAGGAAGAATAGAGCCGAAAGCCTTCGCCGAAATGTTCGAAGAAGAGAAGCTTGCCGCGGAGGGATCGGCTGCCATTGGCGGAAAGGCGAACAAGGCGGCGGGTCAGTCGGGCAAGGCAAAGTCCGGCGAGAAATCAAGCAATGTTCCCGGTAAAAAGGAAAAGCAAAAGGCATCTGATATGAGCGATCAGTCCGCAACGAAACAGCAGGATTCTGAAGGTTCTACTGAAGGGATCATCACTATTGACGATCTGGCAAAGGTGGATCTCCGCGTCGGTCTAATTCTTTCTGCAGACATTATTGAAGGGGCGGACCGGCTTCTTCAGATAAAGCTGGATGTCGGGGAAGCGGAGCCTCGAAATGTAATCGCGGGAATTCGTTCCGGGTACACGCCGGAAGAATTGAAAGATCTGAAAGTAGTCTGCGTTACCAACCTGAAGCCCCGTAAGATGAAGTTTGGAACCTCGGAAGCCATGCTTTTGGCCACCGGTAAGGACGAGTCTTTGACCCTGTTTGTTCCTCACCGAAACGCAAAACCTGGCGATAAGCTGGGCTAGAGTCGCTTCGTGCCGGCTATTGCCGGGACCAACATTCAAATCGTTCCGGCTTTTTGGAATAGCGGAAGGGGGTAATAAGGGTTTCTACAGTCTTTGTTTCGATTCCCTTGAATTGCAAAATGGCAGCCTTCAGACCAAATTCCCTGCTTTCGCGGTTTTCGCCTCACACATCCTCGACGAAAGCGTTCGCATGTCGGCGCCTGAGCCGCCTGTGGTCGGTGATCCGGTTCCGAGTATGCCTCGGGCTTACGCTTTTCGCCTTCTGGTCCCCGGAGCTCCATTCCCTGCCGCTGGTGGATCCAAACTTGAATTACAGGACTCATCGCACGGAGCATTTTGCCATCCACTATCCGGAAGGCTACGAGGAGAATGCGATTCGCCTGGCCAGGCTGGCGGAAACCCGGCATAGCTACCTGGAAAAGCGATACCAGTCCGGGGTCGACATAACCAACGTTATCCTGATCCCGGAAACAGACACCGTAAATGCCTTCGCATCCACCTATGTTCTGAACCGTGTGGCGCTGTATGTTCAATCCCCGGCTCCGGGCGAGTTCTCCAGGTTTGACCTGTGGCAGGACCATATATTTACCCATGAGTATACTCATGTTCTCAACCTCTATCCGTATGAGGGTTTTACCAATACGCTGGTGCGGATCTTTGCCGGTTTACCGCCAAACTTTCTCAGTCCCCAGGGGTTGGTAGAAGGGTTCCCCGTGTATGAAGAAAGCGCAAACGGAAAAGGACGCTTGCATGATCCCCTGACGGACATGGTTGTTCGTGCGGCGGTTCAGGAGAATCGCTTTCCCGAGCTGGAAGAAATCCTGGCAGGTACCCATCGATGGCCACTGGGTAGCACGCCCTACCTGTTCGGAGGTCGCTTTGTCGATTTTCTACGAAATTACCCCGAGTTTCAGCAGAGCGGCGCCAGTGGCGGTCTCGACAGCTATTTTCTTTCAACCCAACTGCCGGTGTTTTCGGATCAGCGATTGCAGAAGCTGGGCTACCCCGAAATCCAGGAGATTTACGATCTATTCAAAGAAAAAGAGACTTTCAAGGCTCGCAACGAAGCGATCGAAGAGACGCCCTTTCGGCGCTGGACGAACACCGGGTACTCCAAAGAATTTCTACAGTATCATCAAGGACGACTGTTCTTCTTTGGCGCCTTGCCGTCCCGTTACGGAATTTTTAGCGTCGATCCGAAAGAATGGAGCGGTGGGTGGGAGTCCGGTCTGGATAACCCGGGAGCCGACACTGGCGGCGCAGAGCCAGACTTCGCCGAGCCCGAATTGCACAGCCTATCGCTTTTTCGAAATGCAAGGAGCTCGGGCGGCTTTACATTCCTGTCCGAGCCTCACGAAGAGCAGCGGAGTCCCTACGCTATAACCTCTGGCGGAAAGGACGGACTGGCGGAGCAATCGCCCGGTAGCGGCCAGTCAGTGGAGTCCCGAATACTTGCTTCGCAGGAGAGCTTTCCGGATTATTCGGGCAGTCGTTTTCAGCTGTACCGAAAGCGGGGTTGGGCGCTAAGGGAGGTCGAGCCAGGCCATCGCCTCCTGTTTCCCAGCGCCGCCGGCGATCTCATCGCCTATGTCAAACGAGAGGATCCATTTCGTCACCTCATGCTGGGCCAGATTCGTAATGGCTATGATCTCTACAACGAACGGATCCTGCTGAGCGTGGATCTGCACGGAATACTCTCCAATAGTGTGCTTTCCCCGGACGGCAGTCTGGTAGTGGCGCTGTACCGAAGAAAGGAAACCGGTCATCCGGTTCTCATTGGATGCGCCACAGGTCGGCCTGGTTGGCCGCGGGGAATTTCAGAGTCCCCGGAGGCAGATCCCGCCAGGAGAGAGTCGGCCGAGGGTGAAGATGCCCGGAGCCTTCTGGATGCGAAAGGCGCGAAGGACGGTTTCAAAACAACAATCAAAAAATCCGATGCTGGCATCTCTGAATCCGGCTGTGCCGTTCTGGCCTCCACCAATGGCATCATTGCCCAGCCTTCCTTCTCTGAATCGGGAGTATTGTTTGCCTCCGATAAAACCGGCCGTTTTGAGTTGTATCGGCTGGAAAAAGAGTCGGGTCCCTGGGTTTCTATCCTGAAGCAGGACAAAGTTGAGGTCACACAGCTCAGTCAGAGCGCTACCGGTTTGTTTTTCCCGGTGGCAACGGATGGGCAGTTATTCGCGCTCAGGTATTTTGCCAATGGTTACGATCTGGTATCGCTAAAGGATTCGGATCTGCTGGCCCGAAACGTAAGCCCGGATTTTTCTAGAAGTGAGCTCAGCGCGGACTTGCCGGAATTCCGCGCAGGTTTCGACGAAACCTCAACCTCTGACCTTTCCGAATTCTCTCGGCCCTACGAAGGGGCTTTTGAAATACGACCCTATTTTGCTGGCCTTCTATTTGGAATTTCGGCTGCGGAAAGTGGAGTCATTGCCTTTGATCCTCTGGAAAGACATGAATTGGCTCTGGGCCTGGGATTTCTAGAAGAGACTCCTTACTTTTCGGCGGCCTATCGGTACAATCGGTTTTCCCATTCGCTTTCCTTGAGTTATCTGCGCAGCAGTCTGGAAAAGCGAGAGTTCTATTGCGACGCTCCCAGAGGCGGACTCATCTTTCTATGCCTGGATAATGATTATCAGTTCGAATATGCTACAGCTTCCATTGACCGACAGAATCCCGGTCGAGAACTGGATCAACAATACAGCGTCGGGTTGAATCATGAAAAGCACAGGAATGCAGCCGGGCTTGCTTCGGCGGTCTTCCCTGAGCAGGACATCAATCTGAGTTCTATCTTCGCCGGTTACGGAATAAGCAATACGGTGGTTTTTCCCGAATCCATAAGCCGGGAAAGGGGCTTTTCCGTTTACGGCGAAGCCGCCTTCTATCCGCAGTCCTGGGTAATACTCTACGACGATTACAGTAAGAGGAAAGAAACCGCCGAGTTCTACAGTGTGCAGGGAAGTTTCGAATTATTCCTGCCATTCTTTTTTGAACACCATGTGCCTTATCTTGCCATGAACGGACGTTGGACCAGCGGGAAAAATCCTGAAGTCTATCGCGTAAGACTGAGCTCCTACATGCGCGGGCTGGTTCCTGAATTTGCTCCCTATGGTCGTGGAGCCCTGGTCTTCACCGCGGAATACAGATTCCCGTTACTCTGGCTTTCGCATCGAATACTGTCCTGGTGGCCATCCCTGGGGCTCCGATACATTGCTCTGGCCCCCTTTTACGATTACGGTCAATCCTTCGAAAGAAAGATCTTCAAGGATACATTTGTCAGGTCTTACGGGCTTTATACAGATATTGGGTTGCATGTGTTTTATCTCCCCATCGCCATACGGCTGACCTACGCCCGGGGCGAAGGGCCGGCCGGAGAAACCAGCTACGGCTTTGGGATTCTTGTGGGCGCTGGCGCCGGGGGAATGCAGGACCGAAACCTGGATCCCTTTGCCCGGTCACTGCGTAATGGTCAGCAGACATTGTCCGGAAATCACAGAAACGGTTTCAATCCTTCTCAAAGCCATTCTCGCCATTAAAGAAATCCAAAGCCATTGGCGTACTCGCGCATTCCAGCAGGAGTTCTCTGGCGCCGCTATCTCACCGGGATGTCACCGCGAGAATACCGTAAGGATTATCTTGCTTTTTTCAGCCCTGGGGCCCTCTTTGGACGGCGGCAATAGAGTCCAGCACAGCGTCGATTACACGACTGCAGTCGCTTTCGCTCATGGCGCTATAGATAGGAAGCGATACAATACTCGCGAAGATGGCTTCGCAGCCGGGAAAACGATTCGGATCCAGGCCATACTTCTGCTGATAATAGGTCATTCTGTACAGCGGAATAAAGTGCAGACCGGTGCCGACCTTTCGCTTCTCCATTTCGGCCACGAATTCATCGCGCCCCAGTCCCGAATCTCCGGAAATCTCCAGGGTGTATAGATGGTGGGCCGAACCAGTTTGCTCGGGACAGGGGCGTAAGCCTGGCACGGAAGAAAACGCTTTCTGATAGCGCTCATGGATGGCTTTCCTTTTTTCCCACATTTCCAGCGAACGCTGCAGTTGCACCCTGCCGATGGCCGAGGCAATGTCCGATAGGTTGTATTTATAGCCCTGTTCAACAACATCGTAGTGCCAGCCGGCTCGTCGATGGGCGGGAGTAGCTATCCCGTGCAGCCGAAGCCTGCGAATCTTTTCGATCAATTCCGGCCGATCTCCGGTGATCATGCCGCCTTCGCCGGTGGTCATATTCTTGGTTGCATAGAAACTAAATGCGGTGACCGGTCCCCGGCGGCCTACGTAGCCGGCCCCATCCCGGGCCGGAAAACTGTGGGCTGCATCCTGCAGAAGCTCCAGTCCATGGGACTGGCAAAGGGAGAAAAGTCCGTCCAGGTCGCAGACTCTTCCGCCGTAGTGTACGCATATAATTGCTTTTACTACTCCTTGATCGCAGGTAAGTTTTCCGTCAGAGCCCCTGCATCCCCGCAGAAATTCGGCCACAATGTCCGGAGTAAGAAGATAGCTCTTGCGGTCAACATCCAGCAGAACCGGTACAGCTCCTGTGCGGCTTACCACTTCGGCGGTGGCGGTGAAGGTAAATGCCGGAACCAGCACTACATCCCCTGGTCCGATTCCCAGGGCTACCAGCCCCAGATGGAGGGCTGCGGTGGCAGAGTTCAGTGCCGCCCCATCTGCCGCACCAACAAAGTCCGCGAACTCTTTTTCAAAAAGATCGGTTTCCGGTCCGGAAGTTATCCAGCCTGATTCCATGACGGCACGGACCGCCTCAAATTCCCGGTCCGAAAGGTCCGGTCTTGCAAAGGGCAATTTCTCATTTCCCGGCATGAACTTCGTACTGCTCGTAGTAAGTGGCCCGGATTTCGCCGTAGTAGACTGAACGGTCATGTTTCATCTTCGGATTTTTGGACGCAGGCTCAATGAGAATCGTCTTTTCTATTTCTTTCGGGCACAGCGCTTCCGGGCCAAAAAGGATGTCATAGGGAGGCTCAATGCATGCGCGGAGGCCACGCCTTTCCATTTGAAGCATTAGGCCGGCGGCCCGAGGCCAATGGGCCAGGTCTTCTGTGGCAAAGTGAATACGATAAAGGCTATTCGCGTCAAGAGTGAGATTCGGTTGCGCCTGCAACTGTTCCAGGATTTGAGAAGCCTGGAAGCTGTCCGACGGTGCGCGCGTGTCCCTGGACATCCCGGTAAACAGAAAGACGAGAATTATAGCAAGGCCCGCAACAGGGTGAGTCTTTTTCTGTAAAGCCGGCACGGCTTCGCTGGTAGTCTCCGCGGAATCTACCTCGAAACGGGTGTGCTCCGTACCGGAGGGCGAGGCGGAGTCCGTCTCGGAGGCTCTTTCGCCAATTTCGGACCTGGAGCTTTCGCCAGTTTCAGAGATGGACGGTTTACCGGAGATTCCGGGGTTGCGCAGCATTGAGTCCAGACCCGGTAGCTGAAGACCCAGACTACGAATAGCCGGGGCAATCGCAACTGCCAGAATGAGAGCATTGATGGTTAGCAGATGATCGAACAGATGGGGAACCAGGCTGCCCGGGGTGCGGAGGGCGCCGTAGAAACTTCCCACAACTACGATCAGGGATACCAGCAGAAGTCTCTTTTTCGTAACGTCTATCTTCTTGCGACTGTAGAAAACAAACAGCATAAGAGCGATGGGAGCGAACAGGGGAAAGCCAACAGAAAAAGGACCATCCATGGCCGAAAGCATGAACACCAGGGCCTTGCCGGGCTTTCGCCAGGTGGAATTCTCGGCCAGATAATTGGCGATAGCCTGAATATTACCGCCCTGGTTAAGCCAGGCTTCGTAGACAGGAATGGCCAATCCGGCAATGAGAATGACCGATCCTACAAGCAGCGGCACATACAGGCTGCGCAATTCAAGTTCGTTTCTTCGGTAGAGTCGGATCCAGAAATAGAGCAGCAGTAAACACGACGGACCCAGAAAAATCAAACTACCTGCATGGCTGTGGAGTATCCAGATCGCTGCGAAAGCAAGGCCAGGCAGGGATTTGTAATCCTTTTGCCCCGCCCGCACCAGGTTGGCGGTAAACCAGAGCATGGGAATAATTGTTAGATGAGGTCCCCAGGGGCTGAAGTAGACATGCCCGCCCAGATGCCACAATAGAACAATAGTGAATACCAGAACCAGTATTCTACTCAGCGTATCCAGACCCAGTTTTCGCAGAGAAACAAAGAGAGCCAGTCCCATCAGTGTATTGGCCAACCAGATTCCCAGCGCGTACTGGTAGTAAAAGGAGCCTTCGGCAAAGAGCCCTGAAGGTAGAACCCATTGCACCAGGGCCATCCAGTAGAACGAAATCGGACCAATATGAAAAAAACCCAGTCTGGAGTAGGCGCCGCGCAATACTTCGAATTCCGATGCCTGGGCCACCTGTCTGGAAATCAGGGCAATGTCTCCCATCTCTTCGAAGGGCTGATCCAGAAACGGAGCGATAGAAATCAGCAACCCGGCCATGAAGAAAAGCCAGGCCAGCTCGACGATGCAGCATTTAAACTGACTTAACTTCAAGTGTTCTCCTTTTCTCCTTGCGAAGAACAAAGATAATCAGCAGCGCCAGAATCGTGTTTGCCAGAAGCTTGATGTAGTAAAGGGCCGAATACCCGCCGGGATATACCTCATTCCAGCGTTCCAGAAGATCCCGATAGAGGTACAATGGAGGAAAATACATCAACCAGATGCAAAGGGCTACGGCAATCAACACTGGATAGGAATCCCGAACATGCAGGATTCCATAGAACAGGAGTACCAGAAGCGGAAGAATCAAAGTCACTTGATGATGATACCATGTGAGAGGAGAAATAAGGGTCATCACGGCCACGTAGTAGGAGAAATGGAGACTGCTTTTCCAGCGGTCTTCGCCCAATCCCTTAACGTATCTCGTCACCATCATGCAGGAGGCGATCCATCCCAGGTTAGTAATGGCAGAAAGGGCCTTTCCCAGGGCCGGACTTTCATATAAGACTGTGGTTCCGCCGTACTGGGCCGGAAAGTCCTGCATGAATAGCCTGGCATATAGTCCTTTGAACGATTGATTCAATGGATGACTTACCGGCCAATCCAGCAGGGGGATCGTATCGGAAAGCATAAATCCGAACAGGATGCTATTGAGATAATGGGCCACCATCTCCCAGGAGAAGTAGGCGATACTCGCCAGACCCAGAAACAACCCGGAGGCGATCATCGAAGCCATGAGCTTCCAGCGCTTCTCCAGAATCACTTTAAGACCCAGAAATAGCGGCGAAAGCTTGATCACCCCTCCGATGGTCAAAGCCAGGCCCGACACAATCGGATACTTGCGCTCTGCCATCAAGGCCGCCACCAGGGTTACCAGCGTGAGTACGTTGATCTGCCCATCCTGCAAATCGGCCGCCAGCGGATGAAGGAAAGGGAGTATAGCCAGCCCCAGACCAGTTAGCAATAAGATCCAGTATCTGCGGTCAGCCAGATTGCGATAGCGTTCCATGCCCAGCAAATACATGGCCAGGGAAAGTACGATAGCAACGAGCAAGAATGCTTTGATGGATACGAAGAAGGCCTGCGCGGTATTTATATCCACTTCCGGCAGCGGAATCATAAAAAGGTAGAACGGGGGACTGTACAGATTGGCCCGAAATATCTTGAACTCAATGTTGTTTTGTTCTGCGGCTTCCTTGATTACGGCCAGGGAATAAACGTTCTTTCGCTGCAGGGTGATTTTATGCGCCAGGAAGTAGGCGGGAAAGTCCAGTTGCTCCGCATTCTGGGCATGTCTTCTATGACCTCGCTGAAAATCATAGAAATGACCCATACCAAGAATCAGAACAAGGATGGATAGAATCTTGAAAAATAGGCTGCGCTTCTGTAAACCGGGTAATACTTGGAAGTTCTTGGAGCTCATTCCGGGACCCAGAACAACACTTCCCGATCCTGATGTAGGATCAATCCGGTTTTTATGGATCCAGTCTACATACCACTGATTGTATACCTCATCATTGTCTTTTGCGTTCCTTTGTTTCTCAAGAAAGATAGCACGTCGGATGAGTCCTATTTTCTGGCCGGGCGGACCCTCGGGGTTCGAGCTTCTTTTCTATCAGTGGTCGCTACGGAAACCTCTGTGGCCACGGTGCTCATTTTTCCCGCGGCCGGGTATGCCGGACGATGGAATCTAATTGCTCTTTGCCTGGGCTACATTGTGGGCCGACTGTTTGTGGCCAGGTTCTATTTGAAGTCCATCTACGAAATGACGGATTCTTCCATCTACAAGGCTCTGGGTTCCGACAACCCGTCCAGATTGTTTCTTGAGCTTGCTTATCTTGCCGCAAAGTACATTTCCAGCGGAGTGCGATTCTTTATGGGCGGCCTGGCCCTGGCCGAGCTTTTCGGTGGTCCGGTGGCTTTCTGGATTGTGCTCACCGCCCTGGTGGCCGGGGTGTATAGCCTTTCCGGTGGACTGAAAGCTGTAGTTGTTACCGATCAATTGCAGGGACTGATTTTGTTCTTCACCGGTCTGGCCCTTCTGGGCCTTCTATGGCCTGCAGGACCTTTCTTTTCCGAAAAGGTGCTACCTTCGCTGTTCAGCTTTAAAGTCGATTTGTTCGACGGGGCGCATACCTTGCCGCTTTTCATTGGCGGCGCGGTCGTATCCATAGGTAGCCACGGCGCCGATCAGGATCTACTGCAGCGAGTGCTGGCCGTGCGAAATCTGAAGCTGGCGAGGCGAACCCTGGCGCTGAGTGGAGTCGGGGCCACAGTGGTGATTATGACATTCATCGGCGTAGGCGCCTTTCTCTATGCTTCGAATCCCGATCTGGGAGAAACCGGACAGCTAATGCAGTACGTTAAGCTGTCGGCCAATCCTATTCTTACCGGTTTGTTTGCGGTGCTCGTCGCGGCCGCTGCCATGTCCACGCTGGACAGCGCCATACATTCCACCGGCGCGGTCTGGAAGTCTATTCTGTCGTCGCACAGATCTCCTCGCTGGTTTTCCTTGCTTTCGCTTGCGCTGCTCACCCTGTCGGCCCTTGCCTTCATCTTCTTTCAGCAGAAAGCGGACAACCTTCTGGCTCTGGCCCTGGGCTCCATGAACTATATTAATGGCGGACTGATCGGCATCTTTACCTACTATGTATTCTGGAAGAAGCCGCTATCCGTGCTTCCTATGTCGCTGGCAATTCTTACGGGCTTTTTCTGTACGCTACTTTTGAACCTGGTTTCTGTACACTGGACCTATATTGCTCTTGCTGCCAGCGTTAGCGCTTTGCTGGCCATCCTTCTGGGACAAATGGTCCATGAAAGATGGCAGAGTCGATTTTCTCAAACTCCCTGATGCAAGTCCCAAAGCGCTTTGCGAAGGCGCTTTTTTCCGAAAGCGGTTTGCTGCAATACTTTGCTAAAGCATATCCATGAACTGGTCTTCGGTGACGATCTGAATCCCCAGTTTCCCGGCTTTCTCCAGCTTGGAGCCGGCCTCGGCTCCAGCCAGCAAATGAGTGGTTTTCGCGCTTACGGAGCCGGTGGTTCTTCCCCCTCGCTTACGAATTTCGTCCATGGCCAGGTCTCGGGGGCGAAAGTGCGCAAAGCTTCCGGTGACGCACCAGGTTTGGCCCTCCATGGTTTGCTCCAGCGTGTTGGTTTCTTTCGGCTGCTCCATCTGAAGACCTGCCTTTTGTAGACTCTCCAGTCTTTGCAGGTTTTCCGAATTGGTAAGCTGTTCGATGACTACGGAAGCGGTGTCCGGACCGATACCGTCCATATCGTCCAGAGTTTCGTGGGCATTCTTACTGGAAGCAAGCTCCAGCCACTTATCCAGCGAGTCGAACCCGTTCTGGATCAACACGTCGGTTATGAAAGGACCAATCTCTTTCATGCCCAGAGAAGCCATTACAGTGCGAAAGGGTTTTTGCTTTGATTTTTCAATTCCGTCCAGGATGATCTGAACGCTCTTTTTCCCAAGGCCTTCCAGTTCCCCCAGTTCTTTCTCGTTTTCTTTCAGCTGATAGATGTCTTCAATCTTCTTGATGAAGCCCTGCTCGTAAAGCAGTCGGATGGTCTTTTCGCCCAGACCGGCGATGTCCATTTGTTTTCGCTGGCAGAAAAAAACCAGGGCATTCACTTCTTTTTCGGTGCAGGATGGGTTGGTACAGAGCCAGTCCACCATATCTTCGGGCCGGCTCAGCGCTTCGCCGCAGGATGGACAGTTTTCCGGGAAACGAAAGGGCTTTCCAGGGCCTGGATCCACTACCTCTTCCACGGCGGGAATGATGTCTCCACGCTTGCTCACTTTGACCCTGGAACCCACGCGAACGCCCAGTTTTTCAATGAAATCCGCATTGTGTAGAGTGGCATAGGTCACAGTAGTGCCTGCAAGCTGGACGGGGATCAACCGGGCCCGGGGCGTGACCCGGCCCGTGCGACCCACAAACACTTCGATTTCCTCTACGGTGGTTTCGGCCAGATCCGGCTCAAATTTCAGTGAGGTGGCCCAGCGCGGCACCGCGGCGGTGAATCCGAGATCCAGCCTGCGGAAACGATCATCCAGCTTTAATACCAGTCCGTCTACCGGGAAGGGTACTTCTTCGCGCTTTGCCTCGAAGGATTCAATGGCTTTACGTAGATCAGCATCGCTCTTATAGCTAATGGTCACGTTATCCGGGAACACAGGAAGACCCTGGGAAAGGGCATAGTTCAGCAGTTCTGAATCCGACTGAAAACGTTCGGGATCCGAAGACAGATGCAAATCAAAGGCAACCCATCGCAATGGGCGCCGAGCGGTTTCTCTGGACTTCTTGTGTTTCAACGATCCGGCAGACAGGTTTCGCGGATTGGCATAGATTCCCTCGGACTCTTCGTTAAACTTCTCAAAATCGGAAAACGTCATGTAGACTTCGCCGCGGGCAACCAGGTCTACTGGCTCTTTGAGGGTTCCGGGGATGCTTCGAATAGTGCGGGCGTTGTTTGTGACCACATCGCCTATCTGCCCGGTGCCCCGGGTTACGGCCCGAATGAGTTTTCCCTTTTCGTAATAGAGTACGAGGGTGGCGCCATCCACTTTCCATTGCAGATTCACCGCTTCGCCTTTTCGCACGGTCTTTTCCGCCCAGTCTACAGCTTCCTGCGTAGAGTAGGTATTCGAAAGCGAAAGAATGGGCACTGTGTGTTCGAATTTCTCAAAACCCGCCTCGAGATCCGACCCCACCATTTCCGTGGGCGAATCCGCTTCCTTGAACAGAGGGTACTCCTCTTCCAGCCGACTCAGTTCCTTGAGCATCTCGTCGAAATGCTTGTCGCTTATTTCGGGCTGATTCTCTACATAATATTTGTGCTGATGATATCTTAACTGCGAGCTCAGTTCTGCCATCCGTTGCTGCACATCCACCCCGTTTGTAGAAATGTTTCGGGCGCGGCCCTTGCCGGGATTGCTCTGAGCCGAAGCGTTGCCGGTCTGCGCTCTGGCAATGGACTGCTGCGATGGAGACTTCTGTTTATTGCCGGATGACGATTTCTTTTTGGAAGACGATTTCTCTACCGTCCGCAAGGATGCTGCTTTCTTTTCGGAAGAGGATGTCTTTGCCGTTCGCACGGGCGCTGATTTCTTTTTGGAAGACTTTGACCTGTTCGAATCTTGCGAGGCTGGCTGACGTTTTCGGGTTTTTTTGGCTACGGGGCTGCCACCATCGGCGACAGCGGGGTTCCGGGCCGCAGATTTTCCGGTGCCCACAGCCTTCTTATTTGATGCTGTCTGCTTCTTCTTTGCGCCTTTCGCAGTGGCCTTCTTCTTTGAGGAATTTACATTTGCCATATAGATTCAGTGAATGGTCTTCCAGCTCGAAGTGGTTATTGTTGGCTATTTCCAGCTGAATCTTTTCAATCTCTGGCACAACAAATTCTTCGATTCGTCCGCAGTCTACGCATACCAGGTGGTCATGGTGGGCCCGGGGAGGAATGTATTCGTAGTACTTAACTGACTGGCCAAAGTTATGCTCCGTGAGCTGACCGGACTCTACCATAAGCGAAACGATTCTATAGATGGTGGCCCGGGAAATCTCTCCCTTCCGGTCCTTGAGGGCATCGGCCAGGGAGTCCACTGTAAAGTGGGTGCCCAGTTCGAATACCTTTTCGGCTACCAGCAGCCTCTGATTCGTAATCTTCAAATTTCGCTTTTTCAGGAAATTGGAGAAGTTGGTGAGTTCACGGTGAATATCTGCTGTTTCCGCCACGGGTAGAAATTAATCATTCATAGCTGTGGTTGCAATCAAAACTCTTGCCTGATTGGATGCCAGAGGGGTAAATGGACCATGGAAGAAAAGCGCAAGTTCCCCCGGGCGGACCTGGTCTTCCGAATCGAGTACCGCACATTAAAGGAGGAACAGCCCCATACAGGTATGACCAGGGATCTCAGCATGGGCGGAGTAAGCCTGGAAACCGAAACTCCGTTCGATAAGGGCACTCCTATTTCGCTTTCCTTCTCTTTTCCCGAGCTTGATGGAACCATTCATGCTACCGGCCGCGTGGTGCGCTCCTGGCAGGATGGGGACAAATGCTTCACCGCTCTGAAATTCACCGCGGTGCATCAGGATGACCTGGCAATTCTAGAAGCTCACCTGGCCCAGTACTACGGTGACCAGGAGTAGAGTCCCGGTTGAACCCTGCTGTCCTTACTTTCGCCACCGACGGCGGAATTCGGGGCCGGGTGATGCCCGTCCAGGGCGCCTATTGAAAGTGCTCAAATGCCAGAGCCGGCTTCACCGGTTTCTGATTCAGATAGAATATCGCCGCCGGAGTCGGACTCGGGCTATCAAAGGTGCCGATCCGAACAAAACCTTCGGGTAGCGGTTCCGGCGAAGCTACCAGAAGCTCCAACTCTTCTCCGGACCCGGCGGCGAAAACCGGCCCTTTTTCCAAAACTGCCGGAACCATGGATAGCCTTTCCAGTTCCACCCGCAACGATAGGCCAGAGCTTTCGGCAAACCGGTTGCAATCGGCAAAGATTCCATCGCTCAAGTCCATGGCCCCGGAAACGGGGAAATGCTGCGCCTGAAGCGCATTCAGTTGCCGGGCCGCTTCCAGATTGGCCCTGGGGCGCAGGTGCCGCGCAATAGCCAGGTGTTGCCAATTCCGGGACTGTAGCTGTCGTGAGATGTCTATGGGCCTCCCTGTGGGGCTGCCCAGCGGGGGATTCCGGGTAGCGGATCCAGTGCTTGAGTCGTAGTCCGCAGGCTCCGCGGCTCCCGGGCTCGCGGATTCGGTGGAGATTTCGTTTGTAGCTTTCAAATCATCAGGATATTGCAGATCCCGGGGGCGACCGCCGCTTTCCAGCAGCTTATAGCCCAGTTGGCTGAGGCCCACGTGACCCGATAGAAATAGGCCGTCGCCGGGTTGGGCTCTGCGGAATCTCGGTTGAAGCGCCGGACCAAAGAGAGTCAGGGAAAACAAATATCCGATGCTTCGGAAGGTATCTCCGCCCACCAGAGCGATACGATGTTCCCTCAGAAGGTGCCTGAAGCAGCTGGAGAAACGCTGAATCAATGCCTCATCGGCAGGTTCAGGCAGTCCCAGGTTTAACAGGCAAAACTCCGGCATTCCGCCGGCGGCCCAGAGATCGGAAAGGTTTACATGGAGAAGCTTAAAGGCAATGTCTTCCGGGCTGGACCAGTCCAGACGAAAGTGGGTGTCCTGGGCCAGGCTATCGGTGGTGTAAAGATAAGGTTCTCCTCCGTGTTCAATGAGCGCGCAGTCGTCAGCGCTCAGATCCGGGTTTAGCCCCCGTATGATTCTACTTTCCAGGGAAGGCATATACTGTCAGAAAAAGACTGTACTGGTTCTCCGTCAGGTATTTCTGTGGGAGCGTGGAACCGACGGAGGCACGCAGGATCCTGGGTCTGGAGTCCATGGAAGGCGCTCTGGACAGACAGCGTCTACAGAGCGCTTTTCATCGACGTCTATTCGAGATACATCCGGATACCGGCCATGCGATCCAAATGCCGGGACTGTCCGTGGATACTCTGATCGAAGCGCGCAAGACTCTGCTGATTCGCCTTGAAAAGCAGAGCCAGCCGGACGCCCAGAGCCAGCCATTTGAGTCGACTTCTGGCGATGGCGGCGCAGGTCGGGCCCGGGGTGTCGAGCAGGGAGGCGATTCCAGAGTTTCCGAAGCAACGTCCGATGCAGTCGGTAAAAAAGCGAACGACAGCGGTTCCGGTCCGGAGGGGTATAATCTTTACAGAAAAGCGCTTTTTCTCTACTCGGAAGCCATACTTGCCTATTTCGAAAACAGGAAACGGGTCCAGGGGAAGACCGTGAGCGAACCCAGCGCGGAGCCGGAAACGTTTCGCTCCCACCTGGAAGAGGCGCGAAGTCTATTTGTCCAGGTTCTGGAGCGATTCCCCGGAGGCACCTGGACCCCGGATGCCATAGAACAGATTGCCCGGATTAACGTCTGGTTGAAGCGTGATCGCTCCGGTGGAGGATAGATCGCGAAACTCATCGTATAGCCAGAGAAAAGGCAGGGCCCGGGAAAACGATTTCAGCCTGGACGAGGCGTTGCGAAAGATGCGATCCGGGTCGGCGCGAAGGGATTGAATTCGATTGGCGTATAGAAAGGTTTCCAGATTGCGAAACCGGGCGCCGGCCATTTCGTCCGGGATGCCGTAAAGATACAGGGACTCAACCAGGGCCAGAGCCCCTTCCATAGGATGAAAAATCCGCCGCGCAATCTTCTGAACGGATGATCGCATATAGGCCGGATCCAGTCCGGGCTTCTTGAAATCCTTTAGTAGCAGGATTCGAATTCTACCGCTCATGGATGGATTCTTCCTTATGTAAGAATCGAGTTCATGGCACAGCAACAGGGTATCCACCCGATTGCAGTCCAGGTCGGCCACGATCACAATCTGTTTCTGTTCGCGCAGGCCCTCTAGAACCAGGGATATGTCTTTTGCGCTGGAAAGATCGCCTCGTGGACTGTAACCGGCAAACAGAAGAATTTGTCGGTAAAGCCGGCGAAACGGATCGTCCATGATTAGAAGCGCGGCGCCGTTCGTGTCCTCCGAGATCTCCGGAAAGAGATACAGATTATCCAATCCCGGAAAGAAAAGTGCGCCGGCGCCCGCCTCGTAGAGCTTCCGTAATTCATCGGGTTCTCTGTATAGCTGTCCTGCGCAGAGAAGCACCGGAAGGCCCCAGTCCAGAAGTTCGTCCAGACGGGAAAAAGGCAGTTCAGGAATCCACAGTGTGCCGGAGGATGCGTAGGCCGGTTCGAAGGAATCTACCGTGCGAAAGCTCGCGCCGCCCGAGGCCTGGCGGGCTAATAGATAGGCTTCCATCAGGCCCTTTTGAAAGTCTTTCAGATCCAGGCCGGCAAAGATCAGTTCCACTAATCCTCCTGTCCCGGATGATAGCTCTGCAGCGTGCGAAACTGGATTTCTAATTCGGAAAGGTAGGTTCTTCGCAGAAGTCGTTTCTGAAAGATGGGGGCCTGATCCGCGAAGTGCCGGGAGTCCGGGCGCATGCTGCTTCCATAAGGTTGCGCGGCGAAGGACTGCACTCCATTGGGCCCGAACTCCGCCAGCATTATGAATGAATCCCCGGCATAGATCTTCTGCCATTCGGGATGAGCCCATCCCATCCAGCCGTCCAGGTCCTTTACATGCATCGCATTTAGAACGTCCGGTCCGCCGCCCATTCCCAGAATTGTATCGCCACGAATCAGTTTTTGTCTGCTGTGGAGAGGGTCGTCCAGATTGCCGGTATCCAGCAAATAGTCCACCGCGTCGGCAAAGGTTTCCAGCGGATCGGGAGTCTGGTCGGGACTCTTGCGGTCCACTACCAGAGCTTTCCAGATTGGGCGCCAGGTGAGAATGGCAAGCATTGCTCCTTTGCTTTCCGGATGGGCAGTGCCGTCCCAGTTGCGAAGCACCTCCAGGGCCTCGGCTTCCAGAGCATTCGTGGGCTTGAATCCCTCGAGCACTGGATAGACGGCTTCCTGAAAAATGGGGGCGGAGGGATGGTACTTGCGATCGAACTTGTATCGAAGAAATTCTTCTCTATCTATGGAAGGATCCTGACCGAATAATTCCAGCGATCGAAAGGCTCGATTTGTTAATCTGCTTTCTATGTGTTCGTACTGCGGATTATCGCTTCGGGAAGGATTGTAGGGCTCGCTGGTTGTATAAAACGGCGTAGAGTTAGCGTTTTGTACGAATCCGGACGGAGGATTGGTCACTGCTGGAAGTTCTTCGTATGCGAGATAATCATCCCAGAGATATTCCCGGGAGTCCGCATTGATAATTCCTTTGTAGTCCGCGCCCGGTTTTCGTACAGGCAGTTTCGCATTGTATATGTAGGCGATGTTGTCTTTGTCTGCATACACCGTATGAAACATGGGCATGGATTGCATCTTCATCGCTTCGGTCCATTCCCGGAAGCTGTTGGCTTTGGCCATGCGATACCATTGCTCCGCCGAGCCAGCATGGTTTTCCAGCCCGGCAACCCGCACTGCGATGATGCCCGAATCCGACTCCAGAGCCGGTCCAAAGATGCTATCATAAACTGTGCGACTGACCGTCACTTCGAAAAAGAAAAGATCCATGGTGATATCCACATCACGGCTTCGCAGTTCCAGGGTTTCGCCGTCCACCGTATACTTCGTATGGTCTTCGTCGGTCTTCAGTCGATACAGATCCACAAGGTCCGGGGTGTTCACGGTATGGGTCCAGCCCAGTTTCTGGTTATGCCCCACGAAGATCAAAGGGCTTCCCGGAAAGGTGGCGCCATACATCTCAAACCCGTCTTCGCTTTTTAAATGTGCTTCGTACCAGGCCACAGCGCCGTCCCAGGGCTGATGCGAATTTACGTTCAGTCGGTTCAGACCATCCGCCGAACGCAATCGGGACACAGCATGAGCATTGCTGGCCACCATGGCGTAATCTTCGTACCAGGCATCGGTTTCCAGGGATTCCTGGTCGCCAAACTCTTGCGCATTCCCCGGCCCTGGCTTGAGCATAAAGGCTTCGGAGTTTTGCCGGTCTTCGTCCGGGATGTCATCTTCGGTTGTGGCCAGAGCCTTGCCCAGTTCCTGTCCGGTTCCTACGAATAGCGGTATCTTATGCACAAATCCCCGGGCCAGGTCCATTGCCTGCACCGGAAAGAAGCGACCGTCCACTTCCCGGGGATGCTTGATCGCGTAGTAGTTAAGGCCATCGGCGTAACCCTGGAATATAGACTTGAGCTCGTCGGAGATTTGCTCTTCGTAGGTTGCTTCGGTACGTTCATTAATGCGAAACATTCCGGCGTAGAAATCGTTCTGCAAAGATGTGCTGGAAAGATGCAGCCGGGATAGTTGCCCCCTGGAAGCGGCCACCACTGCTTGAATCGTAGAAAAGTCGTCTTCGGCATGGGCATAGGCCAGGCCAAAGGCCACATCCGCCTCCGTTTTTCCCAGGATGTGTGGAACGCCAAAATCGTCTCTACGGATGGTTACATTTTGCGCTTTGTTTGCCAGCGAGATCGCCAGCTCAGGATCCGGGCGGAATCGCACTCTTTCCGTTCTAACAATTAGTCCGATAAAGACCAGGGCTCCCAGCCAGATGAAAATCAGCGCCGGGATGCGAATATAGGGTTTATCGGATAAGGATTGCATGATTTTCTGAATGTCTGCCCGCCGAACACCTGTCAAATCCAATCGAATCGCGGAAATTTTGCGAATTTTTATTTGTGAAGTGCGAGTTCCTGAGTTTTCTGGAAGCAATGAGTGTTTTCAGAGCACCTGTAACAAGGACCCTGGTGGGAGTGAATGTGGCAATACACATCGTTCTCGTAATTCTATCCGGAAGCCTGTTGGCTTTCCAACAGGGCAGCCTTGCGGATCGCGTATTTCATTCCTACGGACTGGTTCCGGTGGATTTCTGGTCCGGGGCGGTCTGGCAACCATTTACCAGCATGTTTCTGCACGGAAACATAATCCACATAGTTTTTAACATGCTGGCCCTGTGGTCGTTGGGAGCCCCCATCGAGCACAAAGTAGGATCTTCCAAATTTTCGGTACTCTATTTCGTTTCGGGTCTCATGGGAGCGCTCTTCGTAATCGTCTTTCAAAGAGATTTAAGCCATCCTACCATCGGGGCTTCCGGGGCCGTGGTAGGACTTCTGGGCGCCCTGGCTGTTTTTTTCCCCCGGGCTCAGTTACTTCTATTTTTCTTTCCCGTTAAGGCGCGTACGGCGGCCATCATCTTCGGAGTTGGTTCGTTGCTTCTGGCGCTCACAGGTCAGGCCGCCGGTCTTTCCCATCTGGGACACCTTGGCGGCCTCATTGGCGGAGTGTTGTTCACATGGTGGGCCCTGGCTCCCACTCAGGAAGAGCGAATGGATCCGGGCCCGGCCGCCGGCCGAGGTTTCGGTGGCTTCTCTGGAACTACACGTCGCACAGGCGCGTCGCAGCAAACGGGAGCTGAAGAGCAGATGCTTCGCATGATGCAGGAAATCATGCGGCAGAGGCAGGGCGGCACTCCAGGCGGATCCCCCGGCGGGCGTCCCATGAAAGAGATCAATCCGATTCGGGATCGAGACCAGTACGATGAGCCTTCCAGAGATCGCCCGGGATCCGGGGACGATGCTGGATCAAGCCAGGAAGGTGGCAGCCCGGGCGGGGGTAGGCTCTACTACGATCCAGCCAGCGGCCGCTTCTTCTTCAAATAGGATCGTTCAATATTTTCTCTTCGTTGAGGAACTCGCATGCTGTGACCGGCGGGTTGACCTTTGGTTCGAAGAGAACCCCCGGTTCTCAACCCATACACCAGGATGGGGGATGCTCTGCCTTCATGTCGACGGGTGCCTTTCCGAGTAATGCGACAGGCTCAACGGGAAGGCGAGAGTATCCTGAATAGCAGCCTCTGGTTGCTCACCTGTTATTCGCAATCCGCTTGCTCAATACATGGATGAATGGGCTCACCGACCACACAGTCTAATTTAGGAATAAGTGAGAACCACAGGTTCTCTACCAACCCGCCAGGATGGGCCGGTGTTGCATTATCCAATAGGGTTGGGTCCGCTCGAGCTAGCAACAGGAGGTTGCTTTCCGGGTGCTCGGTTCACGGAGGGACCGCGTCGTGGATAGCGGCTCAGTTGGATGAATGAGAGAGACCCTCCGGGTCTCCTCCAATCGCCAGGATGGGCTGGTGGGTCGTGACAGATTTGGCGGAAGTCTTTCTGAACCGTGCGGCTGTCGCTGTAGTTTTAAGGTATGATTTGATGAGACCCCCCGGTTCTCAACCCATACACCAGGATGGGTGTGGTCCGTTGCAAAATGCCAGGCGTTCGTTCGAGATAAGCGACACGATGTCGCTTTCCGGGCACTCGGTTCACGGAGGGGCCGCGTGCCCGGCGAGAACGAGCGCCTGGCAGAAGTAGCGAGGATGCTACCCCATCCGCTAGAAATCGTAGCTTTCCAGAGCTTCGTCTACGGACTTGAAGATCTCAAACACGGAGGTCAGCTTTGTGATTTCCATCAAGTTCTCAACGTCGGAATTCAGTCCCGCAAAGACCATACGGCCCTTGAGATAGTCCACATGCTTGAAGATGTTAAGGAAAAGGCCCAGCGCTGCCGAGTTGATGAAGGGTACTTTCTTCATGTCGATGATGAACTTTGGGGCGCTATTGGGTTTGATATACTTTTCCATCTTTTCGGCCAGGTTGTATTCGTCCCCGGACTTGATGGCCCCTTCTATCTTGACAATATTGACTTCGCCCCTGGTGGTTACCTTTACTTTCATACGGATAGTTTAAACCTTAGCGCTTGCCCTGTGGTCTTCAGCACATACTCTCCGGGCGCATATAGATGCAACGGGAAGGCAAGAGCGCCTGAAAGACCAAGTTTATAGCATACCTTATTTTGACTGTAAAGCGAAATCCCCACAGGTTCAACATTTTTTACAGGCTCCAGCAATAAATAGTGCCTGTCCCCCACGGCACAGAACTCATAGAGCAAAGCCGGTCCCGGACTTCCCAGAAAACCGGCGTCGAGGCTACCGGGCCCCCGGGTTTCCTGGCCTTGCCATTGCTCGAGTCCGGCCCTGAGAGCCCTTCGCCCCATTCCGATTCGTCTATGGATGGCGGCTTTGCTTATTCCCAGGAAACCGGCTATTTCCCGGAGGCTCATGACAGGCGCGGTGTTGGCGGTGCGTTCCCGTTCCATCCTTCGGCGGATGGTACGGTAATCGCGGTTGTAGTTGCCGCGGAGTATTCGGTCAAAATAGAGGCTCATCTTTCTTCGGTGTCTGCTTTTCCAGTTTTCCAGATTGTTCAGCTTCTTATTGTATTCCGTAAGCAATTCCCTGGCTCGTTGGGCTCCGTGTTCGGCGCATAGATGGCGAAGGTCTGCCAGTTGCAGAGGCCAGCCGGCCTGCAACTTCATAGGTACTCGTCTGCGGGGGCGGATTTGGCTCAGGACCATGGCCAGTGGTGTATGCCAGTGAGTAGTGGCGTCCTGGAAGTGGCTAAAACTCTCTACGGGCACTTCGCAGCTTTTGTGCTGATATCTTTTGGTCTTTCTAACGTAGTTCATGAAATCGAATCGCATGCAGCGGGCCAGATAGCCGGTGAAGCTTTTCACCGGACGCCTTTTAAATGAGTGCAGGAACCGGGGCAACTTTTCCACGAACTGTAGAAGGAAATCCTGACAAATGTCCGGATCACGATTTAGCCTTCGTGAATACTGCATCATCCATTCAAAGCTTTCCGAGGCAAAGGAATGAGAGCAACCGTGTAGACGATACTTTTGATAGGCTTCTTGAACGGAGTTGGACTCGGCTTTTTCCGATACGGTTTCCATACCTATCCAGTGTAAGCTTCCAGAGATTTGTTCCACGGAAATCCGGACCGGGGGAGTCTGTCGGGCTTAAAAAATGGTTTCCTTTTCGGTTTTTATGGACCAATTGACAGGATGCGAAACCCCAGCGACCCGATCCGTTTTCGCAAGATGGAGGCCACCGGGAATGACTATGTCTATTTCGGTCCTTATCTTACCTCTACGGGCGCATTCGATCGAAACAGAAGCGAATCCGTGCTCCAATGGCTTACAGACTCGGTGATTCGTCGGCTAAGCGATAGGCACTTTGGTGTAGGAGGCGACGGGGTTGTACTGGTGGCTCCTCCGTTACACGAAAACAATGCGGCTCGAATGTACATGTGGAATGCCGATGGTAGTCCGTCGGCTATGTGCGGCAATGCACTGCGAAGTGTAGCCCTTTTAATCCACCGGGAAACACGGAGATTTCATTTCAGTATCGAGACCGGCGACCATTCTTACGAATGTCTGGTGGAAGAAACCGAAACCGATCCATTGATTAGCGTGGATATGGGCCCGCCCATACTGGACCTGGACACTGTGCCTTATGCGCCGGTGCAATCCAGGATGCTTGAACCGGCGAATGAGTCGGAACTGAAGCCGGCCAGAATCCAGTTGGAGGCGGATGGACAAATCTGGACTGGCCGCACCCTCTCAATGGGAAATCCCCATTTTGTGGTGGACCTTACGGAAAACCAGGTAGGCTCGCTGGACAGCCTGAATCTGGAGGCATTGGGGCCGGCCCTGGAGCATCATCCCGCTTTTCCGGAACGGGTAAACATTGAGTTTATCGAGAGAAAAGACGACAGGACCATTCGACAGAGAACGTTCGAAAGAGGCTCTGGTGAAACCCTTAGCTGCGGAAGCGGCGCATGCGCTGCCTTCATCGCTTCTCGCGCAAATCAGGGCATTAAGACTACGGCTCCCCTGAAGATCGAACTCAGAGGCGGGACACTTATTCTTTCCCTGGAAGGAAACAGAATAAAGATGCAGGGACCCGCAAGGATTGTATTCGAAGGATTGATTTAGACCGGCGAATCGAGAAGGGCTGAAAGCGATGAAACTAAACGTTTAAAGCTCGAAAACAGTTTGCTGAAGCTCTGGCAATCGTTGACGGAAGCGCTGGAGCTTCGGTGGCCTGCATTAGCGATTAGGGGAGCGCATGAGGGAGCAGGGCATGAGCCCTGCCCACTGCAATGCCTGGCAGACCACTCAGGCAGCGGTCTGCCAGAAAGGATTAGCGACCCTTGCGAACGGTACGCACGCTGGTCTTCGGAACTGTAAGACTGGTTCCGTCGGATTTGATGATGTTAATCAGGTTCCCCTGGATAATGGTCTTCACGTTTCTATGAACCGTGCCGTCCCGCATGATTACGGTATCGCTAAAACCGGGACCAGGGTTGCTGGTCGATCCCGGGCTCACTGGCTTGTCGTCGCCCTTTACCACCGTGCACTGACGGGAGTAGATGCTCAGAACGTTCAGCTGCTCCGTATCCACAGTGCTGATTCGAGTAATGCCGCCGTCATTCGCCGCATCGCTGATAGTGCCTTCGCCCCAGGTCCAGCCGATGATCCACAGCAGGATGCGATTGGTGCATGCCTCTCCGGTGCGTGTTTGAGGGATGCTCAGATCGTTGCCGCTACCCGGGGTAGTGGTTTGCTGGTACAGAGCGCCAACAGGTCCCTGACCTGCCGGATGACCCATGAACATACACTGGGTAAAAACCGCTGATGCCATCAGAATGGTGGATATCCTAAATATAGTTTTTACGTAACTCATTTCCACCCCCTGACTACAGTGCAATACTCGGCTGTAAGGCCCAGTACTCCTTCGGTTGTATGGCTTACGCTGGCGATTTTAGTAATTCCCTGCGCGCGGGTTGCCGCCCGAATGGAAGCGTCGCCGATAGCGAAATAACCCAGATAGCTTGTTGCGCAGGCGCGCCCAGTAACCATATCCGAGGATTCTGCGCTGCCCGAACGGCCAACTCCACCGTTGTTGATGATGTTAACTACGGATGGAATACCGTATTGAGTAGCGAAGCAGCCGGGCATCAGAAACCCCAGTGCCGCTAGCATGATGATTGATTTGATTCGCATTAGCTCCCCCTGACAACTGTGCAAGCTTGAGCATAAACGAGCAGGCTAAACACCTCGATGTCAATCGACTGTACAGCAGAAATGCCGCCGTTCTGGGCTGCTGTTCGCACGGATGCGTCGCCAAGCGCTACCAGGCCCAAAAAGCTCTGAGCGCACGCTTGCCCTTCTTTGGCTCCATTGGGCGAGCTTCCATGAATACCAATCTTTGTGCTGGTAAAGATACTTCCTGTGGGACCGATGCCGCCGCTGGCGCAACTACCGAATAGGAACAGCGAAGCTGTAACCATGACCAATATGATTATCGACTTTTTCAATTCTTTCCTCCTGCCAGGCATACTGAGACATAGTTTTTGCTCATGCCCGGGATAGTTGGACTGCTTAGCGGGAATCCCTGGATTAAACAAGCAATTTCTTCTTGATTGATTCCAGGGCTGGCCTGTACTCGTGCCGGAGGAACTTTAGCTTCCTTCGGAGGCCGCTATTATGTATCGATCTACTGCTATTCTTGCGACTTTACTCATTTGCGCATTACCCGCCTGTGATCTTTTTAAATCCGGGCCGGAACTTCGCGAACCAGGCAAAGATGTTGAGCTTACCGCCGTTGTGCTTCTGGCCACCGGGTCTGTAACGGCGGACGGGGAGGCCTTGAGGGCCGGAAGCATTCTTAAGTCAGGTCAGTTACTGAAGACCGGCGCGAACAGTTTCTGCGATTTACAGGTTCGTGGGACGGACTCTTCGGCGATGATACGCCTGAAGGCAAATTCAGAATTTGTTCTCAAGGGACGACAGTTTGGACAGAAAAGAGAGATTCTGGCTGAACTAAAGAAAGGACACGGTATGTTTGATCTGGACAAGATCAGCAAGTCCGAAGAGTTTCAGGCCATCAGTCCTACGGCTGTGGCCTCCGTACGCGGTACAAAGTATGAACTGATGGTAAAGGGGGACAGTACGGTTATCGAGGTGGCCGAGGGCCAGGTATCCAGTCGACCCCGGGTGCCCGCTCTCGAGGATCTGCCGCCGGAAGTGCGCGAAAGATCGGTGGTGGTACAGGAGTCGGTGGATCAGCTGAAGAGCAAAGAGGTAGTCCTCGGTCCCGGGAAAAAGGCCGAGGTCCAGGCGGTACAGGTTTCCCCGGAAGTGGAGGAAGCGGCGCGAAAAGCCATGGAAGCCCAGGCTCAGGGGCCGGAGAAGGCGAAGGAAGCCGCCCAGGCATTGGACCAATCGGTATCCGAAGATCCATCCCTGAAACAGGAATTGGACAAAGCAGCGCCGCCCGCCGCCCAGGAGATTCCGGATCCTGAAATGCAGCAGAAACTGGAAGAATACAAGGAGCTTATCCGAATAGAAAAAGAGAAAATCGAGGGCGACGATGTCTCCAGCGCCGTAAGTGATCGAAACCGCCAGAACCAGGCAAAGCTCATGAACCGGATTGAAAAGGTGTTCAATAAGCCTTCGGAAACCCTGGTTCTTATGAATGGCGCCCGCGTTTCGGGAGTGGTAATTCAGATCGGTGCCACCTACTATGTCTATACCGTAAACGGTCAGGTAGCCTATCCGGAAAGCCAGGTTTCGGGTATTGAATTCTAACACCGCATGTATGATCTAATCGTCATTGGAAGCGGTCCCGGCGGAGAAGGGGCCGCCATGAAGGCCACGAAAAGCGGACTGCGCGTGGCCATTGTAGATCTAAGAAAAGACCCTGGCGGAAACTGCACTCATCAGGGAACTATTCCCAGCAAAGCATTGAGGCAATCCATGCACAACTACGTGGAGTTTCGCCGCAACCCGCTATTCAGAAATCATCTGGATCAATTTACGCTGGAATTGCCGGAGCTATTGAATAGCGCCCGTTCCGTAATTCGTTCCCAGTCCGAGATGCGAAAGGACTTCTACGAAAGAAACGACGTGGACCGATTCACAGGCTTTGCTCGTTTCCTGGATGCAAACACCGTTCAAGTTGAGTCCGCCGATACCGCCCCGCGAAAGCTCCAGGGAAAGAACTTTGTAATTGCCAGCGGTTCTCGACCCTATCGACCGGAGAATTTGGACTTCAGTCATCCCCTGATTCGGGATAGCGACACTATTCTGGAAATGGAGAAAACTCCCCGAATCATAACTATCTATGGAGCCGGAGTTATTGGATGCGAATACGCTTCCATATTTCGCAACATGGGTATGAAGGTGAATCTGATCAACACCCGGGACAAGCTGCTTTCGTTTTTGGACGATGAGATTATCGACGCTTTGAGTTATCATCTACGACAGCAGGGCGTATTGATTCGCCACAACGAAGAGTTTGAATCCATGCGCTTCGAGGCTACCGACGAGGACCGTTCCGGCGAGGGAGATGCGGTTATCGTAACTCTGAAGTCCGGAAAAGAAATAAAGTCCGACGTTCTTTTCTGGGCCAACGGAAGAAGCGGAAATACCCGGGACATGGGCCTGGAATCCCTGGGGTTGGAAATCGATCATCGCGGGTACGTCCAGGTCAATGAATTCTATGTAAGCTCGCAGAGCCATATATATGCGGTGGGAGATGTGGTGGGTTATCCCAGTCTGGCCAGCGCCTCCTATGATCAGGGTCGGGCCGCAGTATCGCATCTGATCGGCGAAGACCTGCCTCCTTTGCTTCCAGAAAAGATACCCACTGGCATTTACACCAGTCCGGAGATCAGTTCCCTGGGAAAAACGGAACGTGAGCTAACGGAACAAAAGGTTCCATACGAAGTGGGACATGCGTTCTTCAAGAGCCTGGCGCGAGCGCAGATTACCGGATATAACGTCGGCATGCTGAAGCTTTTGTTTCATCGGGAGACCATGGCTTTGCTGGGCATCCATTGCTTTGGCTATCAGGCGGCCGAGATACTACACATTGGTCAGGCGATTATGGAACAACCCGGGGCCGGTAACAATATCCGCTATTTTGTGCACACCACATTCAACTATCCTACCATGGCCGAAGCCTATCGGGTGGCAGCCCTGAACGGGTTAAATCGACTTTAGGACTCAAGAGTTTAGATGCCTCCGTTATGGCTATCGTTACTTCCGGTGCTGTTTTTGATGGCCGGCCTGGTGTCAGTGGTTTCGCTTACAGGAAGCGAAGCTACATCCGGTCCTTCGCAGGTTGTGCTTATACTGTCGGGAATGTTTGCGGCCGTGCTGTATATGGGGCATGGCTTTGCTCTTGCCAGGAAAGCGCGAAGAAATCAATCCGGGACTGACTCAGCGGGCGACTCCCTGAAACGACAGAGCGGCGAAGACCCGAACATTCAACCGGTGGACCATGGCAATAGCCGTGCCTTCTCCTTCCAGGGCTACTGGGCCCGGCTGGAAAACAGCATCCTGTCCACCATCACCGAGGTGATGCCGGCAATCTTGATTCTACTTCTGATCGGAGCGCTGATAGGAGTCTGGATCGTTTCCGGTGTCGTGCCTGCCTTGATTGTATGGGGCACCGCGCTCTTGAATCCGACTATCTTCTATTTCACTGCCTGCATCCTGGCCGCGCTGGTTTCTCTGGTCACCGGCAGTTCCTGGTCCACTGCAGGCACCGTGGGTGTGGCTCTGGTGGGTATAGGTCAGGCTCTGGGTAGCGATCCGGCCATCACAGCCGGAGCCGTGGTATCCGGAGCCTACTTCGGGGACAAGATGTCGCCCTTCTCGGAAACCACAAACCTGGCGGCTTCCATGGCCGGAGTGGATCTATTCGAACACATCAAGCATATGCTTTTTACCACAGCGCCGGCCATGTTGATCAGTCTGATCGCTTTTCTCGGGCTGGGGTATTCGCTGGAAAGCCAGTCTACGGGAGCACGTCTGGCGGAAACGGTGCAGACCATTGAAAAGGTTTTCTGGATTCATCCGCTCTTACTTCTGGTTCCTGCGCTGACATTCTTTCTCATCTATAAAAAGATGCCGGCCATTCCGGCCATCCTTGTGGGCACCATTGCCGGCGGTCTGGTAGCCGCGCTGTTTCAATCCAGGGCTTTGGCCTATCTGGCATCCGGAGATATGGTAACTACGATTCTTGCGGCGGCCGGAAACGGACCGCAATACGATACCGGTAGCGTGGCCGTGGATAAGCTGGTGAATCGGGGCGGAATGAGTTCCATGCTGAATACGATCTGGCTCATTCTTTCGGCAATGTTCTTTGCTGGAGTCATGGAAGGTTCCGGGATGATCCATTCCATAGCGGCCAGCGTTCTAAAACGACTTCGAAGTAGAAGGAGTCTGGTTAGCAGTACAATCCTGGGTGGCTTATTCGCTAACGTGGTGACTTCGGAGCAGTATCTCTCTATTGTAGTGAACGGCCGTTTCTTCCGAAAGGCTTATGCGGAAAGGGGGATTTCGCCGCTAACTCTGTCCCGAAGCCTGGAAGACAGCGGTACTCTCACGTCCGCTCTGATTCCCTGGAATACCTGCGGCGCTTTCATGGCCGCAACGCTACAAATCTCCACGTTTGCCTATGCTCCTTTCGCCTTCTTGAATTGGATCACTCCTCTCATTGCTCTGATCTATGCCTGGACCGGTAGCTTTCTCGGTCCACCCCATGAGCCTCGCCGGTCCCCGGTATCGCATTCCAATTGAAATGGGCCATGGCGCCGGATTTAGAGAATCGCTTTTTGGCTTGCCCTCTACCCCGTACCGGTTCAAGGTCAGAGCTGTTCAAGGGGGGATTCTATGAATACACGATTCTTTCACAGAAAGGCCGGGGTTCAGGTCGCGCTCTGCATGGCATTGGCGGCCCTGTTGACATCGCCTTTGCATGCGGATGGCTTCACCGTCGGAGCGCCGGTAAAGTGCAAATGGCAGAAAATCGGAAACTACTATACCGGTAAGATTGCGCGAAGAAACGGCAATACAGTCTTTATCCAATACGATGACGGCGATACGGAGACGACAGAGATTCAGTACTGTAAACTAATCGACCCAAATCAGACAAAGCCCGCGCGAAACAATCAGAACAATCAAAACAACAACCAGGATAGTTCCAACATAAAGAAGCTGGAAGCCCGTTCCAGCGGATCCGATAACTGGCAGGACTGGTCCATCTCTCTGGCCGGCGGCAAAGGAAGACTCAAAGCTAACGGCACAGGACAGCATATGAGCTGGGATATTGAGCTACCTGGCCGAGATGTAAAAGTTCTAACCTGTATCCAGGGTTCCCAATGGTGGACCAAGTGGCAGTACCGATATGGGGGCAATCAGCTGATTGCCGAAGCTTCATCACTTACCGAATGGAAGATCGACTCCACGTACAATCGTCTCAAGGTGAGAACTCGCTGGAGCGGCGATACAGATCAATGGATTGTGTCCGGAAAAAAAGGGGAGATGAAAGTTACCCGAAATGGCGGCTCATGGCCGAGCTGGGAAATCGAAGATAACATGCCCGGCGAAGACTTTCATATGAAAATGGCAGCCATATTCGCGATTATCGTGGCTACCGAGATGCCCCATTAACCTGCGAAAGCGGATTGCACTGGTTCAGGTTATTGGAACAACAAACTGTTGGGCCGGCATGCCTGGTTGGTTGGCATAGCCAGCTCATTCGGGTGGCGACCCCGGTGGGTTGTTCCGGCTTGCTTTGTCGGTTTTTAAATGACTTTAGGGCCCGGTTTGATTGCCTGGGTTATGCAGTCTTATTTTGCTTCAGTGCTATGGCAAAGAAAGTCATCCTATCGAGAGATTGCTTTGCGTAACATTGGCTCCGCTAGCGGATCGTATTGGAAGGGTGTCTTTCGGTTTTCTCTGGCACGTGTTTCTCTTGCTTCGCTTGTCGTTCTGGCGGCCTGCAACGGCGCCGGTACCCGGGCGAATGGCGCCGCACATTGCCCGGAAAACGTGCCTACCGGGATGTCCTGCGTGCCAGGCGGAGAGTTTGTCTACGGAAGTAACGATCCCAAATGGAAGGATGAGCATCCGCAAAGCAGGGTCTTCGTATCTACTTTCTTGATCGACCGGAAGGAAGTGAGCACTGCAGACTACGCGAAGTGCGTGAAAGCCGGAGCGTGCAAAAAAGTTATCTCAAACTATCTACACATGCGAGATGCAAAACTGCCGCAGGTCAAGGTAAGCTGGTACGATGCCAGAGATTATTGTCAGTGGAAGGGAGCTCGATTACCCACCGAAGCGGAATTCGAAAAAGCCAGCCGGGGACCCGATGGAAATATCTACCCCTGGGGCAATGAGAAGGCAACTTGTGCGCTGGCAGTTATCAAAGAAAACGGTATTCGCGGATGCACTGCCGATCATCAACCCACCGGCGGGCCAAAAGAACCGGGTAGTCGCCCGGCAGGCATATACGGTCTATATGATATGTCTGGCAACGTTCATGAATGGGTGGCCGACTGGTATGAACCCAATCGTCAGAAATGCGGACCGGATTGCCTTGGTAAAGATCCGGCGGGCCCTTGCGGCGGCGCCGAATCCTGTGCCGGGTATTCCGAAAAAGTGGTTAAGGGTGGCTCCTGGTATTGGGATCATGACTGGGCCCGAGCGGCCAAACGCCGTGCTTACCGGCCAGATAACAATCCACCGCATCATTTCGGATTTCGTTGCGCTCAAAGTGTGCGGTTACCGCAATGATCGGTGCCGCTGAATCCCCCGTATAGAAGAACGTAGGATACGGCCTGTATTCCGGTGTCTTGAGAATTTGAATCATTCTAAGGGGGTGGTCCTGTAAATCCAGGAACTTCAGCACATCCCGCAAGTCCGGGAAATCCAGGAAGCAAGAAGGCGCGGACTTTTGGCCTGTACCTCTCTACTTTCGGGAATGCTGCCATGGAATTCTTATAGATTTCTCATAAATCATATTACATTTCAAAATCGCTTGCCGGCGAAGCCCCTCTGTCGCGCATTGCAAGTAGATGGAACAGAACCTGGACACCCTCGTAAATCGGATCTATGAAGACGGTCTGCAAAAGGCTCAAAAGGAAGCCGAAGCGATTAAGGCTCAGGCCCGCACCGAGGCGGACAAGATCCTGAAGGATGCACAACACGAAGCAGACTCCCTATTGCAGAAAGCCCGATCCGAGGCCGACTATCTAAAGCAATCCACCGAGTCCGAACTACAGCTGGCCTCTACGCAGGCACTGAGCAGGCTACGCACAGAAATCATATCTATCTTGTCGGAAAAGGTTCTATCGGATTCTGTCCAGGAGGCCGCACTGAAGCCGGAATTCATCCAGGAAATGGTACTGGCCCTGGGAAAAAACTGGAAGGAAGACGGTCCTGTTTCTCTGGAACTAACGTTACCGGAATCCTTAAAAAGCCAGGTAGATGCAAAGTTCGAAGGGGCCATTCAAAAAGAACTGGATGGCCTGAAGATTGAGTTCGCCGATGTGGGAGCCGGTTTTCAGGTGCAAAAAGAAGGAAGCAGCTTCCAGCTGGACTTTACTGCCGAATCCTTGAAGTCGCTTCTGAAGCCCTATCTGCGAAAGATAACCGTTGAGCGATTCCTGAAAAAGACCGGCATCTAATATGGCAGAACGCTATCATTATTTGATTGGCGGCTTGCCCGACTTGTTTTCCCCGGATCAGGCCGCCCAGAGAGATCTGCAGCGAATCCAGTCCGAGATCCTGGAGCTTCTGGAGCCGGAAGATCGTGCCCGCTTCAACTACCTTCTCTATAGAAACGATAATAAAAACCTGCTCAGGCTTATCCGGGATCGTCAGGGAATCCAGGACGATTCCAACATTAGTTTTCATCGACCCGCCGCTTTTACTCACCAGGATCTGGAAGAAGGAATCCTGGGCATCTTTGAGCTACCGGATTACATGCGGGAGTTTCTGGAAGAAACCGACATCCAGAAGCCGCTTACCCTGGAAACGGAAAACCGGCTCATCGAGCTCTATTACCAGGAAGCCATTGCGAACTCCGGGGAGTTTCTTTCCGGTTATTTTGAGCACAAGCGCGACATCAAAAACATTGTGATCGCGATCAATGCGAAGCGCGACGGTAAAGATGTGAGCCAGGTTCTGGTCGGAGATACGGACCTGAACCGGCAAATTGCTGTCAGCAACCAGGCGGATTTTGGGCTTTCCAGGATCTATCCGTTCATTCCGGAGATCCGTGAACTGATCGAGCATCGCCATTTGAACGATCTGGAAAAGAAAATCGATTCCTTGATTCTGGACTATATAGAGACACATTCAGAGGGTCATATCTTTGATGAAGTGGCCGTCTTCGCATACTTCCTGGAGCTAAGCCTGTCGCATCGCTGGCTGGATCGTTCGGCGGAAGAAGGGCGCGAAAGACTGAAAGAAATCGTAAGAAAGGTGCTTTCCAACTCCGTTTTGCCGGAGCAGGTAAGCGCGGAAGAACTGGCTCTTTGAGCCATGCCCCGGGGCAACACAGGCGTTAAGCCAGGTCCTCAGGACCACACACTTTGGAGACAAACATGACCAGAGGAAAAGTAACAGGCATTATTGCAAACCTGATCACTATTGAATGCGACGGTCCGGTGGGCCAGAACGAGATTTGCTACATTCTACATGGAGATAGCCGGCTCATGGCCGAGGTGATCCGTATCCACGGTACCACCGCCCAGGCCCAGGTATTCGAGTCCACTCGTGGAGTTCGCCCGGGTATTGATGTAGAATTCACCGGCCATATGCTGGAAATCGATTTAGGCCCCGGCATCCTTTCGCGAAAATACGACGGTCTCCAGATGGACCTGGAAAAGGTAGACGGAGTTTTTCTAAAGCGTGGATTCGTGGCCGATGCGCTGGATCCCCATGAGAACTGGGATTTCAAGCCAATCGCCAAAGTCGGGGATTCGGTAAAGGCGGCGGACTGGTTGGGTCGAGTTACCGAGAACTGGATCGATCATAAGATCATGGTTCCCTTTTCGCTAAAAGGGAACTGGAAGATCAAATCCATCGTGCCGAAGGGTAGCTACAAAGTGGACGATGCCATCGCCGAACTGGAAAACGAAAGCGGGCAGACGCAAACGGTTACCATGCGTCAAAAGTGGCCGGTAAAGGTTCCGATTACGCACTTTGCCAAAAAGCCCCGCCCGTTCCGCCTTATGGAGATGGGGATTCGCTCCATCGATACCTTGAATCCCATGCCCGAAGGCGGCACAGGCTTTGTTCCGGGCCCCTTTGGCTGCGGAAAAACGGTACTTCAGCATGCCATGAGTAAGAATGCTGCGGCGGACATGATCATTATTACCGCCTGCGGCGAACGGGCCAATGAGGTGGTAGAGATCTTTACCGAATTTCCGGAATTGGACGATCCTCGCACCGGTCGCAAGCTCATGGAGCGGACCACCATTATTTGCAACACTTCGAACATGCCGGTGGCTGCCCGGGAGGCTTCCGTATACACCGGCATGACCATTGCCGAGTATTATCGCAGTATGGGGCTGCGAGTTCTTCTTCTTGCGGATTCCACTTCGCGGTGGGCGCAGGCTCTTCGCGAAATGTCGAACCGATTGGAGGAGTTGCCGGGCCCCGATGCATTCCCCATGGACCTCTCGGCCATTATTTCCAACTTCTACGCCCGGGCCGGGTATGTAGAGCTAAACAACGGCGAAACCGGCTCCATTACTTTTGTCGGTACGGTATCCCCTGCTGGCGGTAACTTGAAAGAGCCGGTAACCGAGAGTACGCGAAAGGCCGCCCGTTGTTTCTATGCCCTGGCTCAGAAGAGAGCCGACTCCAAAAGGTATCCGGCCATTGACCCTCTGGATTCCTATTCCAAGTATCTGGAGTATCCTGAATTCCGGGAGTATCTGGACCAGAACGTGCAAAAGGGTTGGGCTGAAATCGTCGACGAAGCTCGAGACATTCTGCGAAGAGGAACCGAAGCGGCCGACCAGATCAATATCCTGGGCGATGACTCGGTACCCATCGAATACCATGAAGTATTCTGGAAAGGCGAGCTACTGGACTTCGTAATCCTGCAGCAGGACGCATTCGACGATATCGATGCCAATACCCCCCTGGAAAGACAGAAGTACATGCTGAATCTGGTAATGGAACTCTGTAAGAAAAGCTTTCAGTTCGGTCATTACGAAGAGGTGGGCGGATTCTTTAAACAGGTCATCAACGTAATGAAGCAGATGAACTACAGCGAATACGAATCCGAGTCTTTCCACAAATACCGCAAGGAACTGGACGTCATGATCGAAAAGTCCAGTAAAGAAGCGGTGGCGAGCTAAAGGCAACGGGCGAGGATTTATGGAAACTACAGCATTTCAAAAGGTATACAAGCAATTAAGCGCCATCACAAAGGCTACCGTTACTCTGGAGGCCTCTGGCGTAGGTAACGAAGAGATGGCCTTCGTGGACGATCGACCGGCGCAGGTAGTAAAGGTGCAGGGAAACCGGGTCACCCTCCAGGTATTCTCCGGCACGGAAGGCATTTCGACGAACGCAAAAGTGATCTTCACTGGCAAATCGCCTACTTTAAAGGTAGGCCCTCAGCTGGCCGGTCGTTACTTCAACGCTTATGGCGCTCCCATCGACGGCGGACCGGAAATTGAAGGCCGGGAAGTGGAAATTGGCGGTCCTACCGTAAATCCGGTGCGAAGACAACAGCCTTCGGAACTGATTGCCACCGGTATTGCCGGTATCGATTTGAACAACACCCTGGTAACGGGTCAGAAGATTCCTTTCTTTGCGGACCCGGATCAGCCCTATAACCAGGTAATGGCGGATGTGGCTCTGCGAGCTCAGGCAGATAAGATTATCCTGGGCGGCATGGGACTTTCTAACGACGACTTTCTCTACTACCGAAGCGTATTCGACAATGCCGGCGTGCAGCACAAAATCATCAGTTTCATCAACACCACCGACAACCCGCCGGTGGAACGATTGCTGGTGCCCGACATGTGCCTGAGCGCCGCCGAGTATTTCGCCACCGAAAAGAACGAAAAGGTGCTGGTACTGCTCACAGACATGACTCTGTTTGCGGATGCTCTGGCCATTGTATCCAACAAGATGGATCAGATCCCTTCCAAAGACAGTATGCCCGGTTCGCTTTATAGCGACCTGGCTCGAATCTATGAGAAGGCGGCTCAGTTTCCGGATGGCGGCTCCATAACGATTATTGCCGTAACGACGCTGAACGAAGGCGACATTACTCATGCGATTCCGGATAACACCGGCTACATTACCGAAGGTCAGCTTTTCCTGCGAAGGGATACCACAGTGGGCAAGGTAATCGTTGATCCTTTCCGATCGCTGTCCCGGTTGAAGCAGATTGTAATCGGCAAAAAGACCCGGGAAGATCATCCCCAGGTGATGAACTCCCTGGTAAGACTCTTCTCCGACGCGGCCAATGCCCGAACCAAGAAAGAAAACGGATTCGATCTTACAAACTACGATACACGAGCCCTGAAATTTGCCGAAGACTATTCGCGATCCCTACTGGCCGTGGATATCAATATAGATACGGATGCTATGCTCGACCGGGGCTGGGAGCTAATGGGCAAGCACTTCAAGAAATCCGAAGTGGGCATTAAAGCAGAACTTATGGAGAAATACTGGGTATCCAGGTGAAGTATCAATTCAACAAGACAGCCATGCAGCGCCTTAAGCGCGAGCTGAATGTTCGCATCAAAGCGCTGCCAACGTTGAAAGCCAAGGAAACCGCACTGCGGCTGGAAGTGAAGAAGGCTCAGGAGAACCTTGAGTCTATGAAGTCCGAACTGGATCTGTACCTCACCCAGACGGATGGCGCTTCGCTTTTGTGGTCGGAATTCCCGGACCTGGTGCGCATCTCCAATGTGGAGATAACAAATAGAAATATTGCCGGCGTTTCTTTGCCGGAGCTGTCCTCCATTCGATTTGATATCCGTGATTATTCCTATTTTGCGGGCCGTGCCTGGGTTTCCGAAGGTGTTCGCATTGTAGAAAAACTCAACGAAATGAACGTTCGCATTCAGTTGATGGAACGCACGGTGGAAATACTGCATTACGCTCGCAAGAAGACCACTCAGAAGGTGAACCTGTACGAAAAGGTGCAAATCCCCGAATACAAGGACGCCCTTAGAAAGATCAAGGGATTCCTGGAAGATCAGGAAAACCTGAGTCGGGCGGCACAGAAGATTGTGAAGTCCAGGCATGAGGCCAAGCAGAAAGAAGAAGACGAAGAGGCCGCCGCCGCAAGAAACTCCGTGGAGGCTGCTTCATGATCCAGAAAATGAAGAAGGTGAATCTTTTCCTGCATTACTCGGAGAAGAAAAGGATCCTGGGTCAATTGCAGCATCTGGGCGTAATTCATTTAAACACTGTTTCGCAGGTTGATACGCAGAAGTACAACCATTTCAAGAAGGTAAGAAATCGCTACCAGGATATGATTTCAGCCCTTGCTCTGCTGGAGAAGAGTCGGGACCAGAAGAGTGCGGCCGGCTCGTCCCCTGTTTCCGGTAGCGCGCCCACTACCCGGGATGGCAAACTGCTTTCCGAAAAGTCCTCCGCCCGTCAGAAATTGGAATACCTGGAACAGAAGTTTGATGAACGCGAAGCGCTAAAAGCAGCGCTGGAAGAGCTGGATCAAAGCCGTCGAGAACTGTCGGCCTGGGGAGATTTTCCGCTGGATAAGCTCCAATCCATCCAGGAGCGGGGCGTACGAATTCGCCTATTCATCGGCTCGGAAAAAGCATTCGATCAGTTTGATTTTGAGAAGCTCGACGGGGAGCAAGATGCGCCGTTTCACTATGTTTCCGTCCTGAACCGAAGCGAAGGACGCGTGTACTTTGCCCTGCTGGAGTTTTCCGGCGAAAAGCTTGTATTACCTTTCGAAGAAGTGCCCCTTCCGTCCCGCGGTCTGTCCGAACTGGATCGCGAAATACAGCAGGTTCAGTCTCGAATCCATCGTCTGGAAGGCGAAATCCTGGGCTGCAAAAGCTGGGAAGAGTCTCTGAAGCGCGCCATCGGCACCCTGGATTCCAGGATGTCTTTCGAGGCGGCCAAGCATAGCCTGGAAAGGGATCCGCAGAACACTATTTTCTACATCACTGGTTTCTATCCCGAAGGGAAAGCCCCCGAGGTGGAAGAGTTTCTGAAGCAGCAAAAAATCGCCTGCACGCTGGGTCAGCCTGAACCCGGCGATCCTGTGCCGGTAGCGCTGAAAAACGGTTTCTTTGCCCGGATGTTTGAGCCCATAACAAAGCTCTTTTCGTTGCCCGATTACATGGAACTGGACCCGACCCCTTTCTTTGCTCCGTTCTTTGTAATATTCTTTGGCATGTGTCTGGGCGATATCGGATACGGCCTGGTGGTTGCTCTGATTTCCACTGTTCTGCTATTCGTCGTGCCCGCGAATTGGCGAATGCTTGCCGGGCTGGGACTGGTGCTCGGTCTTTCCACAACCGTGGCCGGTTTGCTTCTGAACACATTCTTTGGCGAAAACATGTTTGCCGTTCCTGGATCTGCCGCCAGCGTCACCGGGCGGGCGTCGGATCTGACTCTGTTTGCGAGCTATAGCTCGGAGGGCACTACTGTCTTTCCGGCAATGACTCTTTCATTGCTTCTGGGGGTTGTGCAGTTATTTCTGGGGATGACATTGCAGGCGGTAAACGCCTATCGCATGAACGGAATCATGCATTCGATTAAACCGTTTGGTATGATCCTGGCGACTATCGGCGCCCTGATTCTTGCCTGCCATACCAATTTCTTGAACCTGGGCTTTAATGAACAGTTCAGCGTAGGTCCTTTGATGGTGGGTCAGTGGTTGGTTTCCATTCCTTTCGCTGCGGCGGAAGTTCTGGCTCTGGGCGGTCTCGGACTTTTCTTCTTGTTTAACAATCCGGATAAGAACTTCTTCCTGCGTCCGCTTACCGGACTATGGGAATTCTATCAGTTCGTAACCGGTTTTCTGGGCGATTTCCTTTCCTATATCCGATTGTTTGCCCTGGGACTTGCCAGTGGACTACTGGGAAATGCATTCAACCAGATCGCATTTATGATACTTCCGGGATACCCGGAAAGCACGGACTATCTTTCGCCCCTGATGGCAGTTTCGGTCATCATATTACTGGTGGGGCATACTCTGAACCTGGGGCTTTCGTTGCTTGGTTCCTTTGTGCATCCTCTGCGTCTCACTTTTGTAGAGTTCTATAAGAACCTGGATTTCAAGGGTGGCGGTGTGGCGTATCAGCCATTTCTGCTCAAGCAGAGGGTACGCCAGCGTTAATGATGGAGTCCGGGAGATAGGTCATCCGTGAGAGACGATCTGTTTTCCGGTGGCATCATAGAAATTTTGGATGCGGCCTGGCTGCATTTGGATACCGCGGAGATTCGAAAGGAATTTTTGCGGTGAATTTTAAAGAAACAGCGTTCCGAAAGAACGCCATAAATAAGAAGGATTGGTTAACTCTATGGAACAGATACTGGCAAGTATTGGACTGGCGCTGATGATCGGACTTTCCGGTTCCGGATCCGCCATTGGACTTTCCATCGGCGGTACGTCGGTGATTGGGATGATCAAGAAGAAGCCGGATGCATTTGGAAACGGTCTGGTATTATCCGGTCTCCCCGCCACGCAGGGGCTGTATGGCTTCGTAGCTTTCATCCTGTACTCGGCAGATGTTAAAGCGGATATGACCATGCTTCAGGCCGCCGTAATTTTTGGCGCTGGCCTGGCCGTGGGCCTGGCCGCATTGATAAGCGCCATTCAGCAGGGCAGGGTATGCGCCAGCGGTATCCATGCTATTGGGGCCGGGCATAACGCTTTCCCGAACACAATGATCCTGGCGGCATTTCCGGAATTCTATGCGATTCTTGCTCTGGTGGCTGCTATTCTCATGCGCGGACTGCTCTAGGCGACCGGTCTAGCGCACAATTCTGGGGCCGGCTTCTAGAACCACGCTTCTAGAGCGACCTGTCGCTTGCCGGCTTCCAGAACGTTGGCCGCCAGAGGCTCAAGATCCGGGTAATCTGCGTGCAGGTGGTTTGGTCTTCCCGCGACCCATACCTGACTACGAGGCCGTATGCGGCCCCCATGGAGTCCCGGTTTCCTGTGCAGGATCCGAAACAGGATCCGTCCCTCCCTACTGCTTTTTGCCCCCTCAGAAGCCGAAAATAGACCAGGGCTCCCATGTCACTGGAAACCATTTTCTTACACCTTGCCAACGGCATTGTTCTGCTGGCATTCCTCTTCAAGGACATATTATGGCTTCGATTAGTCATGGTGATTTCCAGCCTTTTCATGGTAGGCTACGGTAGAATCAGCGGCCAACCCCTGCTGGCTGGCTGGGAAATACTCTTTCTGGCAATCAATGCCTACCACATTGTCCTTCTCTTCGAGGAACGAAGACCCATCAAACTAAAGGGTCGCATGGCGCAGATCCACGAAAGGGTATTCAATGAATTCTCCGCCCGGGACTTCCTCAAGCTGTGGAATTTCGGCATGGATCGCACATATCACAACAATGTGATCGTGAAGCAGGGCGAAACCCCGGAGTACTTGCTCTTCATTGTGGATGGCGAAGCGGATGTGCTTCGGGGCCGCAAGGTCCTGGTGGAGCTGGATGACCATAGCTTCATTGCGGAAATGAGCTTTCTTACCGGAGAACCGGCCAGCGCCACAGTAAAGGCCCGGGGCAAGGTGCATGTACACTGCTGGTCCCAGGAGGCATTGCATGACCTGGAATCCATCGATCCACCGCTAATGGCGCGCATCCGCGGAATTCTGGGCCGGGATCTGACCAGAAAGCTCACCGAACGATTGAAATAGTATTCGGTTCAGAAATAATAAGCGACCGGTTTTGGCGGGTTGCTCCTTCGCTATCTCCGTTCTTGAATACAATGATCCTGAGTAAAGGCCTGTTCCCCCGTATACCATACCCATGTACCCTGTATAGAGCGGGTATTCGTCGTCCTGGTGTTCGGCTCGGGAAGCGCATGGGTATGGCGATTGCATTACTACCTTCCTGCCAGGGCTTCGCGCATGGCCGCGCATGGCCGCGCATGGCCAGTCTGCCAATCCCAGAAACTGTTTTGATCGGCAAAATCCCCGGAGTGCACACTCTGATGCTACATCCGTGTTGACTACAAAAGCGGAGGCGAAAGCTATGCAGTATGCAGATATCAAAAAAATTGTTTCCTATAGCAATAGTAGGGATATCATCCTTTGCCATTGCTTGTGGACCGTCGGAAGAAGATAAGAAACTCATGGATCGCGCATCGGCCATCTTTGGCGTTCTGCCAGAGAAGATGCCCGGCGCAGAAAACGATACAGAAGCGATGATCCAACTGGGTCAGAAGCTGTACTTTGATAAGCGTCTCTCCGTAGACAACAACCAGTCCTGCAATACGTGCCATCGGTTGGACGGTAACTTCGCAGGGGTAGATAACCGGGCCGTTTCGCCAGGTTCGCTGGCTGGAACGAAAGGTGATCGAAATGCTCCCACCGTATTGAATGCCGGATTTCATTTGGCTCAGTTCTGGGATGGTCGGGCTGCGGATCTGGTCGAGCAGGCAAAAGGTCCCATACTGAACCCCGTGGAAATGGCCATGGCTTCCGAAAAGGATGTAGAAGCAAAGCTCTCTAAAGTAGACGAATATCAGTCCTTGTTTGCCAAAGCGTTTCCCGATGCGGAAGCGCCGATCAATTATCAAAACATCGCCGAAGCTATTGCCGCTTTTGAGCGCACCCTGGTTACGGAGGACCGCTTTGACGATTTCCTGAACGGCGATGCAGAAGCGTTAACCGCAGAAGAAAAAGAAGGACTGAAGCTGGTAATGGATGAAGGATGTATTCAATGTCACAATGGACCGTTACTGGGCGCAAAAACGTACCAGAAAATGGGTCGGGAAAATGCCTATTCCGATACCAAAGACAAGGGTCGATTCGCCGTAACCGGAAAGCCGGAAGACATGTATTTCTTCAAGACTCCTTCTCTGCGCAACGTTGCGCTTACCGCCCCTTATTTCCATGATGGAAAGGCCAAAACTCTGGAAGAGGCTGTGTCGCAAATGGCCTATCTGCAGCTGGACAAGGAACTAAGCGAAGACAAGGTGCAGAAGATCGTGGCTTTTCTGAAGGCGCTCAGCGACAAAAACAGAACGGCTATACCGGATCCAGAGAATCCACCCGAAGAAGTAGCGCCCAAATAAGGGGGCACCATTCTATTCTCCCGAGTTCCGGCAATTCTGGTATCGAATCGGTAAGCTCGGTACCGGATCGAAACATTGCAGGATTTATTCGGAATCTAATCGATCCAGTAAAGAAGGCTCGCCATCAGGCGGGCCTTTTCTGGTTCTCGGGAACCCGGGCCAGGGAGAGAGCCGTAATGGGCCAGGAGTAGCCCGTCGCATCACGCGACTGGGTTTTCGTCAGGTATCCAGATCCGGATCCTGGAGGTTGGCCTCCATCTTATGCACTCGTCCATCTTCTACGGAGTCTATGCCCTTCTTGCGTATACATTCGTCCAGGATGGTGCTGTAGGCCACAAAGGTGCGAAAGATACTGAAAATAAGATCCACATCGGAATTAAGAACCCGGGTGAAGAGACTCTTATCGAAGGTGCAGGTAGCGGTGTGTTCCGCCAGTACCAGGGCCGAATAGGGTCTGCGTTGCATGCCGGTCAGAGTGGACATACCAAAGAAGTCGCCCGCATAGAGCGGATAGAAACTTACCTCCTGGCCCTGAAATGCATGGGCCAGCTGAACTTCGCCCTTTAGCACCATAAACATTTCCCCCGTATCCCGGTCCCCTTCGGAGTAGACTTTCTTTCCCCGGTAATGCACCATGCTTCGCAAGCTATGCAGCATTTCGGCGATCTGCATGTTCTTCTGACGATTCTCAATTAGCACCCGTTTAAGCGGATGGCTTTCCAGGTCCGCTGTAAAAGGCTCCCGGATAAGCTGTAATTTGAGCTCAATTCGGGCCAGACGCTGAATCGTAATCCCGATCATTTTCAGCGCAAACTTCATATTCTGGCCGGCTTCCTGCAGGAAGGACTCTACGGTGATTCGTGCCATGCGAACCGTGGAAGAGGCGGTGAGTACTGTGGCGGTGCGGGGGTAATCGATTAGAATGCCTACCTCGCCAAAGAATTGGCCTTCGCCCAGACTATCGATCTGTCGGGACTTGCCCTCGACGGTTTTGAATACGTTTACCCGCCCGGCAAGTATGAAGTATAATGAGCCGTCGGCAGGGTCGCCCTCTTCATAGATGACGGAGCCCTGCTTGAACTCAATGACTCGGATGTTCTTTAAAATATGCAGCATTGTTCAGAAATCTGGTCTGAAATGGAATCGATCCAGGAAACTGTCAATGCTTTGCTTTTTTTATGAAAACAGCCTCCAGAAAACCGGTAAGAAAACAAAGAGCTACACTCAGAGCCATAAGCTCTGCCAGAGGACGGTAGAAGACTGCTGCCACCAGGAGTATCAGAGCGAGTAATGCGAAAGCAATAGACGCTTTTCTCATCCATAGGGCGAATCTGCCTTCGGGTTGCGGCGCTCGACTCATGAACAAAAAGGCCGCCGGTATAGCCGCCCATTTGATGTGAGTAAAAGGGATCAGTAGGTGCACCCAGTTTTCAATTATGGCCGGTCCATTCTTCTGAGTAGACCACACCAGACAGTATCGCAGAGCTTCGGTAATACCCAGAAGAGCAATATTCTCCAGGATATCAAAAACCATGGCAACGATGGCCAGTAACCAGACAGCCACTATGGCTTTTTTGGAGCTTTGACTCCCAAAACGAAGGCTTCCTAAAAATACGATGAATGCTGTATAGGCCAGGATATAGGCGGAATCCAGCTGGTTTATAGCGTCCAGAGTGCTAATGCGATAGCTGGTTTCCGAAGTGAGGGCCTGGCAGGCGGCAACAGTGCCTGTGGAATCCAGGGTGATTGCAAAGAGCGAATACACCTCCGCCGGACTACGCAGGAACTCGAATGCCACGATCGGAGTGACAAACCCCTCGGGCATTCCTGAAACATCCGTAGGACCGATCAGAGTCATAAGGATGGTCAGGGCCAGAAGGGCCAGCGCGGATAAGATGGTTAATGTGCGAGCCATGATGCCTCCTTCTACTGTGCTTTCGTGTTCGGCGAGTCAGAGATTAGCGATCCAGAAAGCCAGCGTATGTCCACTGTTTCTGTGTATCCAGCCCTTGAAGCTGTTCCTCGTCCTCTGGCGGCCTGTAACATGAAGATTCTTCTATTGCAAATAAGCCGAATCGTAGGTTCTCATCAACTTCATGAGTCCCCGAAAGAATGCTTTGTCGGTTCCGTCCAGACTGCGTCGAATCCAGAAATAAGCGCAGGTTTTGACGACATTGCCGTTGTAGCCTGCGTCAAAGCCTCGGTCCACAAAGTAATCGAATCCTCCGTCCGGATTTTCTGCGAATCCCGGATTCATGAAATAGAAGTACTTCTCATAGTACATCCTTTCCACTTTGCCCTGCGATTCCAGTCGATATTCCAGCGACCGCCCTTCTCCTCGGAGTAGCTCTGGATTTTGCTGAAACTTTCTATAGGTAACGTACATGGTTCGGGCCAGTGACGCAACATAGCGATCGTAGATGAATTGTGTAGCTTTTCGAAAATCTTCATCCTCCGCGCCGGGGATACCGTTCTCTACGAGCAGTTCCACAAATTCCGGATTGTAGTGCCCAAAACTACTATCGCTGTCTAGCTTCAAATTCTGGCCATGGGGGCCGGAAAGGAAGATCGGTATGGACAGGGAGGACCGGACCTTTTCGTACGAGACTACGCTATTTATGTGACAGTAGAAGCTGCGGATCCCGCCATCGGGAAAATAATTGGAGCTGTCCGGACAGCCATCTTCTGAATCCGGAAGTTGAAGCAACGCCTGGCGGGAAGTAGCGCCAATAAGGATCTTCTCTGCATTTTTGCCCAGGGGGATTAACTGGCAGGCCGTGGCCGCGGTGATAAGGACGAGGATGATAGCGGGGATCTGTAATCTTCTCATTGTGCTGTTTCCTGTAGCGTGGTTGTGAATTTCCTTTTAGCGGGGCGTACCGTCTCTTTCTGAGAGCGGCGTATACAGAATGTTGCGGCCACGGCCAGAGTCCAGTAAGTTACCGGCGAGCGCTTTCGGATGCGCGAACTCAAGAAGTCGCCGGGCCAAAACGGCCGTGCGCATCTCCCTACCGGTGCGCAACAAGGAGTAGTCGGCCGAGCATTCGTCGGTTCTGGCGGACTGTCTGTGGACACTCCCTATCACCGAAGGTCGGTCAGTGCCCTTTCAATCGATATACTTGCACAGGATCCTTTCGCCCCTTTACCAGCATTGGGTCCAGAGCCTGGAATTCTAGCTTTTCCCGGCTGGCCGCATGAATAGCCCGGTCCTGGCTTTCTGGCGCCGGCTTGAAGTCCAGATCTTCCATCAGATAATAGGAAGCCGCATCGCAGTATACGCCATTGGACGCCTGCATGAGCCGTGCGGCCAGGTTTACTACATTTCCGTGCATCGTATATTCGCTGCGAATATCATTACCCATGGGACCGCAGAATACCAATCCTGTGGCCACTCCGGTGGTGGCCCGGTGTCCCAGCTCACTAAGTTCGCGCACAATATCTCGAGCGGCATACATGGCTCGCAAAGGATCGTCGCCATGGAACAGAGGCGGCAATCCAAAGGCGGCGAGAATTACCGAACCCTTATCTTCAATTCCGAATCGATTAATGCTACCTTCGTATCTGTACAGGCAGCCCTGTACGATCTGAAGTATCCTATGAAGCCGCTCCAACGGAAAGCTTAGCGACCAGTCTTCGATATTGATAAACAGAACAGAAACGATTCGCTCCGCGAATTGTTCCTCCAGGGATGTGGGCTTTTCGTCGGTACCTACTATGGTAACGATGGATCGGGGAATGTAACAGCGAAGCGCCTCTTCGGCTCGCTCTTCTATGGCATGGATTCGATTGGTTTGTCTGACGCTTCCCAGATTCGGCGCCGATCGCTTCATCTGAAAGACCTTCGAGCTTATCTTTTCGCCCATGCCGGCTTTTTCCAGGAGATGCCAGGCTCGTGGGTGAATCACCACCGTGCCAGGTTGGGCTTCCTTTTCCGCCAGAGCGGTTTGGCGCACCGTTTCACCGGCTACCAGGATTTCCCATCGTTCGAACAGTCCGCCCAGGCTGAGCGCCGTCATGGGCCCGGCGCCAATTCCAATTCGCAAAGAGACTTCAATGTCTTTTGCAATAGGAAAGTTGCTCAGTTCTTTTTGAATGGCAAGAGCACATTGGACGGTTTTTCGAGTCTTTTCTTGTAAATCGGCTGTATCTTCGGCTTTCCATACGGCAAACACAGCATCGCCGGCGAACTTGAAAATATCTCCGCCGTATTCATCGATTATTTCGATCTGGCGGCCCAGATACTTGTTTATGATTCCGGCCAGTTCCAGCAGTCCCGTTCTGGACTGACTCATGATTTTTTCGGTAACTATGGTGAACTGGGCAATATCGGCAAAGAGGGCCGCTGCCTGGAAATTCTCAGAATAGGGCTTCTGGGGAGGCGCAGGATTGGAAGCCAGCCTGTTCAGTACAAAAGCCGGCACATACTTTTTATAGAGAGCGAGCATTCCCCTTGGCGATAATCACACAGTCCCAATCTGCTGGCGTCCAGTTTTTTTGCTAACGGCGCCTAAAAATGCTTTTCGGAACGTTTTCGGATCATTCCTCCCCTGGTCTCATCTACCACGCTCTGAATGATGAAGGCAGATGGATCTATTTGCTCAATATCGGCTCTTACAGCGGCGACCTCCAATCGAGTGAGTACCGTATAGACAATATTTATTTCTCGGGAATCCGAATCCTCTTCCAGGGGCGCCTGACCGGGCTCCGATTTTTCAGCTCGGACATAACCCTTATGCCCTTTGAACAGGGTCACTCCCAGGCCCAGTTTTTCGGTTAATAGATAACGGATCTCATCGCTCTTCTCCGAAATGATGGTCATGGCCGTGTATTCTTCCAGTCCGTGGATGATGAAGTCGATGGTTTTTGAGGCGGCAAAGTACGTGAGAATGGCATAGAGCGCCGTTTCCAGGTCCACTACCGCTGCGGCCACTCCAAAGATAACGATATTCAGAATCAGTACAATATCGCCCACTGCCAGACTGGTCTTCCGACTGAGGTAGATGGCCATGATCTCCGTTCCGTCCAGGACGCTCCCACCTCGAATTGAAAGACCGATGCCCGCCCCCAGAAAGAATCCGCCAAACCCGGAGATGAGCAGTTTGTCGTCGGTAATCAGCGGCAGTTCCAGGAACTTGAGCGCCAGGGCCAGTCCTACAATGGCCAGAAGCGTTTGAATCGAGAAAGAAACATTGATGTGCCTTGCTCCTAATAGTATGAAAGGCAGATTGAACACAACAAGCAGGATGGATATGTCTACTCCCGAAAGCAGGTTTACCAGAAGGCTGACCCCGGTGACTCCTCCGTCCAGAAACCCGTTGGGCAACAGAAATGACTTCAATCCCACGGTAGCGCTCAGTATTCCGAGCACTGTAAGTATCATTCTCCGAAACAATCCCTTCAAAACTTCGCCTCAATTAGCCCTCGCAGAGAATTCACCAGAACCAATCTTTCTATCGATTCCATTTCATCAATGAGCAATCGTCTAAATCCTATCCTGTGGCGCCACCGATGCAGTAATCTTTTTCTTCCGATTCCTGGAAGCAAACCGCAACGTATGGGAGGCGTGTACCATTTGCCCTCCATGCGGTAAAAAAGATTCGTTATAGAGCCTTCTGTAATTTCTCCCCGCTCATTGTAAAAGAGAATCTCATCGTATCCATCCGCTCGAGCCTGCCGCAGTGCGGAGTCATAGCATCCTCTTCGGTCCACCTTATGATGTAGCATCCGATCATGACTACTCATGGGATAATCCCAGAGTCGCACCTTCCACCGGGATCGGGACTCACCGGCGGATCTGCGCGGTGGATCCAGCGACTGAACACTCTGGCTCAAGGTTCCTTCGCTGTTTCTGTGAATTCTCAGGCGATATCGACCTTTCGGCGTTTCGGCAACAATGCCATCAAGCAGACTGTTTAGTAAGCTCCTGCTCTGGTTGATGGCGGTCTGCGCTTCCATCCCCAGGCGACTTATCGAACGCAGCATTCGCTCTAAATGAAGTTCTCTGTTTCTGATTCGGCCGTTTATCAGAAGCATGGTTTCGATTAGACCGGGCCTTTCCCGCGATAGGGGGCGAGCTTTCCAGTGAAGCTCATCCCATTCCTTCTGCGAATCCGACAGCAGCGTAATGCCCCCTCCGGCGCCGTAGCGAAGCCATCCCTGGCTGATCTCTGCCGTGCGAATGGCAACATTCAGCCTGCTATGATCTTTCTTTGCAAGGCCAATGGAGCCGGTGTAGACTCCCCGGTAGCGGTTTTCCTCTTCGGCGATAATCCGCATGGTTTCTCGTCGGGGGGCGCCGGTGATGGAACCTGAAGGAAATAAGGAAGGCAGAATGTCTGAAAGCTTGCCGCTTTTATGGAATGCGCTGATTACGGAAGTGAGCTGATGAACATAGACGTATGATTCGCATTGAATCGCTTTTTCCAGCCCAACACCGCCGGTTGGCGCAATGCGGCCCAGATCGTTTCGAAGCAAGTCGGTAATCATGGCGAGTTCGGCTCGGTCCTTAACGCTTTCCATAAGGACGTTCTTGAGCTTTCGGTCCTGTTGCGGATCCTTGCTTGCGCGAACCGTTCCTTTCATCGGACGCACTTCCAGTCTATAGCCATTCGAAAAGGCTTTGCTTCCGGTCGCTTGCTTCTCACTGCCCGACGGATGGACTTCCTCGGTAGAATCCGAATCCATGTAGCTGGGTTCATGCATCCTGTGGCTTGTTGTCGACCCCGGGTGCGTATCGTCTGGTTGTTCGGCCCTGGGGATCGGTTTAAGGTGCTTCCTGGCATCCTCCTGGTTGTGCCGGGGCTGGAATCGCTCTGTTCGGCTGGCCTGGAAGAAGAGTTCCGGGGATATACTTACAATCTGTCGGTCGCCAAGATCCGCGTACACGCTATAGGGCGATGGAAACCTCTGTCGCATTGAGTGAAAAAGCTGCAACGGATCTCCGGAAAAGGGCATGCGAAGGGGCGTAGTAAAGTTAACCTGATAGCTACGTCCCTGGCGAATTTTTTCCTGTATGGATTCAATATGGCGCCGGTAGCTCTGCGGATGTAGATCCATTCGCAGAGCTCCCAGATCAAAACCGCTCTTATGTGCCGGGAGCGTACCCCTTTCCCTGGTCGCAGGATTTTCCGCCGCTCCTCCCATTGGCTCTTCAGGGCCTTCAACGATTCCGGAAAAAGCATAGGCAGCCAGCACCGGGTAGCCGGCGGGCAACTCCCCGGGCATGGGAGCATCCTGAATAATGCAGCCCATCTCATAGCTGAAGATACAGATTACGTGGAAGTCTTCCTTCCATTGGTCTATTGTTTGCAGAGCGGTCAGGATTTGCTCTTTGTCCGGATAAGCTATCTCGGCGTCGAGCCGCAATGACTTCTCTGGATTAGTGTAGGCAGATTCCAGAACCGATCGTTGCCCATCCTGTCCGTAGAACAGGAATTGAATCATAGGCCGCCCGTGCCGCTCCTCTGGTTTCGCATGGCTGCTGCTTCGGCAGCGGGGCTCGTATTCTTGCCTGCGGAGCCTTCGGCGCCTTCGGGGCTTTCGCCGGTGGGGGCAGCGTTGTGGCCCGCGTAGAGCAGTTCTTTCTTTGAATCGGTTTCGCTTCGGGCTTTCAGCGATTTAAGCGCCAGCATGCCGCAGGCGCCGTCCACGTCTTTGCCGGGGGAGCCCCGGTTAAAAGCCAGGATACCCTCATTCCGTAGCGCGGTTTGAAAACCAGTGATTTCTTGTGCCGTGGGCGCTCGCCAGCCATGTAAAGTGGTATTAAGAGGGATCAGGTTTATCTTACACTTCAAGTGGCGGGCAATGGAAATAAGCTTGTTCAGGTCCTGGTCCGACATGTTCTGATCGGGAATCATGATATATTCGAATGTGATTCGCCGGTTCAGTTCTTTGCCGTATCTTTTGGCCGCCGCCAGAAGTTCCGAAAGAGAATGCTTTTCGGTAACATCCATCAGGGCTTTTCGCTTTTCCGGATCCGGATGGTTGAGCGATATTGCCAGGTTGAACGGTTGTCTTTCGTCGATGAATCGGTGAATGGCGGGAACAACGCCGGCTGTGGAAATGGTAATATGACGGGCGGACAGATGCATTCCATCCGGATGGTTCAGAATCCGGGCCGCGCGAATTACATTGTCATAGTTGTGGAACGGTTCGCCCATCCCCATAAAGACCACGTTTGTAATTCTTTCCTGACGCAAATTCTGGATCTGATAGATTTGATCCAGAATTTCATAAGTTCGCAGATTGCCAATGAAGGGCAGAGTGCCGGTGGCGCAGAAGGTGCAATTCAAGGTACATCCTGCCTGACTGGAAATACAGAGCGTCTTTCGAGTCCTTTCGTCCTTTCCGTTGGATACAATCCAAACCGCCTCAAAGATCCTTTTTCGAACTCCGTCGCGGCCGGGCACTTCTTCCGGAGATTCAAAGATGTATTTTTCGGTTCCGTTGGAGGAAACGGAGCTTTCCGTACAATTCAGAAGCGGCAATGCTTCCTTCGCTTTCAGTTTGTCCCTGAGCGCCAGGGAGAACTCCGTGAAGTCATCCAGACTTCGAGCCCCATGCATGTGGATTCGGCGAAATGCCTGCTTTGCTCGAAAACGCTTCTCTCCCAACTCCTGAAAGAGTTCTTCCAGTTGCGGAAGATCGCAATCGTTTAAAGCAATAGGGCCTTTATTCATCCAGAAACACCACGCTTCGATCCCCCTGACGCTGCACAATACTTCCCAGCGCCGCCGGGCTTCTGGAGGTCATGGGATCGAACGGTAGATCTTGCCATAGCTCCGTTATTTTTGCCAGCATAGAGTCTGCCTGGTCTGCCGGAACTATGATCAGATATCCATATCCACAATTAAATGTAGAATGCATTTCTTTCAAGGGTAATCCGGAGTCTCGCTGGATTCGGTCAAAAGGCGAGGGAAGGGCCCAGGGCTTCAGCCTGGCGGCCGATGTATCCGGGAGAACACGAGGAACATTTTCATAGAATCCGCCGCCGGTAACATGTACCATGCCGTGGATGTCGAATGCATCAAGCAGAGGACGTATCAGGGGCTCGTAGATAACGGTGGGCTTCAGAAGAATATCATCTCGAAGAAAGGACTGTAACTCTGTATCTGCCGGAAGTTCGCCGTCTGGCAGATACAGTCTTCGAATCAGGGAAAGGCCATTGCTGTGGATACCGCTGGAAGGGATTCCCAGGATGATATCGCCCTGCTGAATTCGGCTACCATCGACAATCCTGTTTTTTTCCACAGCTCCAACCACAAACCCGGCCAGGTCGTATTCGTCGGCCTTCATTACGCCTGGATGCTCGGCGGTTTCCCCGCCTACCAGAGCGCAATCGCTTCTTCGGCAGCCTTCGGCAATGGATTCTACAATGGACGCCATCCGTTGCTGATTCAGTTTTCCGGTGGCTATGTAGTCCAGGAAGAAGTGCGCTTTCGCGCCGCCTACGAGTAGATCATTGGCGCACATGGCCACCAGGTCTATGCCTACAGATTCATGCCGGTCGAAGAGCTGGGCCAGAACAAGCTTGGTGCCCACGCCGTCCGTCGCGGATACGAGAACAGGATGATCGTAATCTTTTAAGAAGGATGCGTCATAAAGAGCGCTGAACCCCGCCGCAGGCCCCAGCACCTTTTCGTTATGGGTGGATTTCACCGAATTAGAGATGGCTTTGACGAATTGCTGGCCCGCTTCGGTGTCCACGCCGGCATCTCTGTAACTCACGGTCTTTCGGTCCATAGGACCGATTTACTATACCGCTTGCGCAGGTCTTTTCTGTTTTTGCCCGGATGAACTGGCGCCGGAGGAATCCTTTTTGCCCGGCTTCACGGATTTCTGTTCGATCAGGGGAATGGCCGGAGCCAGGGGGGCATTGGGCAGGGCCTCTTCTTCGGCGGCCTCTACCAGGCCAGCTTCCATGGACTCCATGCGCTTCTGGCACTTTTTGCAACGAGACATATGTTCCCGGAGGCCAGGATCGGAACTCCGACCCAGGCTATAGTTCATAATGTCTGCATCGCTCAAGCAAGCCACGCTAATTCATCGGCCGGATTTTCGGGCTCGGGCAATCATTTTTTTGTAAGCGTCAGCGGATTTGCGGGGTGTCCTCTTCTGGCTGTTAAAGTCTACTTCCACCAGACCAAACCTGGCGGTATAGCCTTCGGCCCATTCGAAATTGTCCAGGAAAGACCAGTGGTAGTAACCCTCCACCGGAACCCCTTCCTCCAGGCACCTGGCAATCTGTTGCACATGAGAAATAAGGAAATGCTCTCTTTTGGTATCGGAGGCATCCGCGATTCCGTTTTCGGTGATTCGAATCGGCAGCTTGTATCTTTCGAAGAAGTCGTGAACCAATCGGTGCATACCTTCCGGATAAATTTCCCAGCCCAGATCATTGGTAGGCGCTCCTTCCACTTCTTCCCGGTCGATAAAAAGCCGGGCAAACGCTGTGGGCGAGAAACGAATCTTATCCCGGGTGTAGTAGTTTAATCCAACGAAGTCCCAGCAGGGGCCGTCATGAAACTTCTCATTCTTGCCCAGGGATCCCTGCAGATGTCCGTCATGAATGGAGTCGGTCCACATGTAGTTGAAGCGGTATTCCGCATCTTTGGCCCGGTCCCGGTCCAGCCGGTTATCCGGTCGGGCAGGGTCGAACACTCGCACATGCTTGGCCATCCCCACCTGCGGTGTCGCGAATCCTTTTCTTCCATGGGTCTCATGGATTAGATCGTACATCTTGCCCTGGGCCAGAGCCATGTTTCGCAGTACTTTCATGGACCTTAGATAGCCAGTGAGTCCACCCTTTGCCGGCGGCCAAATACCTTCCATGTAGGAGAACATAGCGTAGACGTTGGGTTCGTTTATGGTGGTGTATTCGTATACCAGGTCGCCGGTGTTTTCTACGATGTAGGCGACGAAATCCATAAAGGACGCCAGGTTCTCTTCTTTGACCCAGCCCCCTTTCTCCAGCCACCATTGCGGAATCGCAAAATGATTCATGGTAAGCAGCGGTCGTATCCCTTTCTTGTTTAGTGAATCCAGCATCGAGCGAAAATGATTCAAAGCGGCATGGTTTCTTTCGCCCGGCCGTGGCTCCATTCGAGACCAGTCCACTCCCAGTCGATAGGCATTTAAACCCAGGCTTTTCATGAGCTTGAAGTCTTCTTCGAACCGATTCCAGTGATCGCAGGCCACCAGGCAGTCTTTGCCGTCGGCGATGTTACCGGGTTTCTGCGAAAAATGTGCCCAGTCCGAATGCATATCGCCGCCATCGATTTGAGTGGCGCACGTGGCCGTTCCCCATAGAAAATCCTTTGGAAAAACTTTCAAATAGGAGGGAGTGGCGGGTGCTCCGGAATTGGCAGTAGTTCGCGCACGGGTCGGTGCCGATCTGGCAACGGATTCTGCGACGCTCGATTGATTTGGCGATTTCTTTGGGGTTTTCTTTGTGGTGGCTGTGCTTGCGCTGCCGGCCGGTTTGGCTGACTTTTTCGAACCAGGTTTTGCCGACGATCGTGTGGATAATGACTTCTTTGCCGATTTCCCGGACGAGGATTTCTTTGCGGCCTTTTTTTTGGCTACGCCTGTGGCTTTCTTCTTTGCAGCGGTTTGGCCGGAGGTTTTCTTTTTCTGGGTGGATGCCATATGCTCCGTTCCTACGTTGCCGGGCCCAGTCAACCTTTTCCGGTCTTTCAGCTTTACAGTAACCGTAATGCAATAAAACTGGAAGTATGCGTCGTGCGGTGCTAACTCTGGTTCTGGGCAGCGTAATGTTACCGGTGGTCCTTGGGGCCAGTGGCGGTCTGTCTGTGGAGCAATGCCAGAAACTGTATGCGAAGCAGTTGCTTCTGGCCACAAAAGCCGGTCCTCTGGATCGGGCATTGGAACTGAATCAAAAGTCCCTTATTTCGCAATCTTCGATCCTGGCTCAGGTCAATCAGTGCCGGGCTTCGGTGAGTAAACCCTTGTTTCGCTGCCAGATGGCCGCCGAAACGTTCCTGGAAATGCTGCTTTGCGAAGAGACGATTGAGAAAAATCGACCGCTGGCGGCCATAATTCAGCAGTTCCAGAAGAATGCAAGCGCGGCGGAGCAAAGCGGCCAATCCGATCCGGGGTCCGGTACCGATCCGGTAACCGTGGACGCCACCGAAGGCGCTCCAGCCAACCCCGATCAAAAACGAGCCAGCGCCGAAAAGTGCGAAGAGGCCTATGCCAACATGCTGGATGTCTATTCGGACAGCAAATACCTGAAGGAAGATCCCAAAAGAAAACAGCTTCTGGAATCCTGGAAGTCCGAATCCGCCAGGGTTTCCTTTCAGAGTCGATGCGTGCAACGATTTGGAATGTCTGATGCGGAATGCCTGATCGGCGCCGAAAGTGCCGGCGAGATTCAACAGTGCCTTTCTGTGATTCCTCCCCGGTAACTGGCCCGCACATTTCCAGACATCCCTGTGCAGGGAAGCGAAAGCAAGGATAGCACAGCTACGTGCCGCACAATTACGTGCCCGGAGCGGGGACCAAGTATGGCTCTTCGCGATCATCGGATCCGGAAAATCGTTCAAGCCTACTCTGTCTCGGGCGTTAGCGGGCCGAAAGGCTTTTTGCGGACGCTTCGGAACCTCAAATGCGAATCGATTTCACCTTTGACAAAAAACCATAAAAAAAGCATGACAGGAAGTGGCACTCGGGCGGATACCAGGGCTGTAGACGAAGATAGGAGGATTTATGAAATTCAATGTAAAAATAATCGCAACCGCTTTCGTATTGGCGGGCGCCATGGCCATTATACCTCTAACAGGGAAGCCCGGACAGGGCCCCGGCGGACCGGGAGCTCAGGGGCAGGGGCCATGCATGCAGGACATGAAGCGAATCTGCCCCAACGCAAAAACCAGGCAGGAAAGACGACAGTGCATGAAGCAGAACAAATCACAGTTCTCTCAGGCCTGCCAGCAACGAATGCAGCAGATGCGAAACCAGATGAAAAACATGCACGAAGCCTGCGCCGAAGACCGGGCGAAGTTTTGCGAAGGCGTTCAGCCCGGACAGGGCCGTATGCGCGATTGCTATCTGAAACATCAAAACGAACTATCGCAGCAGTGCAAAGATGCGCTTCCTCCGGGGTTTCTGAATCGGAATCCACCTCCCGAAGTGGAAAGCGGCGATCCAGAATAAGCCTTACCTGGATCCAGAAAACCAACCCGGATTACTAAACTTATTCGGACAGCGTTCGCCGGCGGTGCCTTCATAGAAGGCTCGCCGGTTTTTTTGCCTGTCTTCCCTGGTCCGGATGTCCGGCGCTTGCAGGAGAGTGTTTTTTCGGTGACCTGTGTCTAGCTCGGAGACGCGAAGAGAAGGCGCGAACTAATGCTGGAAGATACTGTCGTAGCCCAGGCGATCCAGTTCCACGCGGTGAGGCAGGTATTCCAGGGAGGCGCGTAGCAATTCGGCTCGGCCTTCCCGGTTGATGATTTCAGTCAGACCGCGCTTAACCGCGAACAAGTAGATCACATCACTCGCTGCGTAGTGCAGTTGATCATCGGTAAGTTTATTGCTGCCCCAGTCTGAAGAGGTAATCTGCTTATCCAGGGTTTCGCCTGTAAACTCCCGGACCACTTCTTTCAGCCCATGACGGTCGGTGTAGGTGCGTCCCAGACGACTGGCAATTTTGGTACAGAACACATTCTGGATCTGAATATTGACTCGCATTCGAAGAAAGAGACAGTCCAGACGAGCAAAGTGGAAAATCTTCTGGATGGCCGGGTTTTCAAATAGTTGCTGGATGCGAGCCGGCGGCTCATTTTCGTCCACCTGAACCAGGGCGCAGGGACCATTCTCCGCGGCTATTTGAATGAGACAAAGGCGATCACGCCAGGGATTGAGTCCCATCATTTCGCAGTCCACGCCCAGTTCCGTTTGATTCTTAAGAGCATCAAACAGATCATCCGGCAGGTCCTTTTGCACCAGGCGGGCTCGGCTCATAATCCATTATGAGTACTACTCGGTGGGGGTCAATTGGAAACGTTGCTCGCAAACCGATTCACATTCCAGGCGTACCCGAAGGGGAGCATAGCCCGGTTTGCGAATCTCGGCGTAAAGCACTTCATCCGGTACCAGAAATACATGCAGCTGACCGTGGCGGTTGGACCGTGGCCAGGCTTCCCGTTCATAGCTGGTTCGTGAAAGCAGTACCATCCGGGCATCTTCCAGTGGCCGTCCCTGGTAATCCGTCACTGTGAGCTCTAGCCGGGGCCCCTGCCGGATCTGGCGGAAGGCTTCCAGGGAAACAGGTCGCATTCCCCGAATAGAGCGCCTCGCATCCTCCCAGGAAGGTGTGGACATGGAGCCCTCCACAATAAAAGCCATGGTCCCGAGTTCATGGTAGAGCCAGTCCTGGTCGGTACCGTCCACCGAATACAGCTTTCGAGCCGCCTCGTACTGTCGGGTGGTGCGATAGCTGATGCCCGGCCAGGCAATCTTTTCGGCAATATGCCGAGCCGGGTCCGGATGCGGATTGGCCGCGCCGTCCGCCGTATACGGAAACAGAATCCGGGTGGCATAGGTATGGAAAGAAAAGGAAAGAAGGAATCGGTGGCGCCGGGCCAGATTCATCATGGCCCGGGTTTCCGGTTCCGAGGCGGCTTCCGGACCGCGGTATTTGTAGGAGGATGCGGAACCGCTGGAAGCCAGCTCATTCCAGGATTTCCAGTAAAAAGGATAATTGCGGTTCAGATCCACTCCATTCGCATTCTTTCGCCCCATGTAGCCGCTTACATTCCAGAAACGATGCAAACCGTCTGGATTAACCATGGGAATGATCCAGACTACCAGATTGTCCAAAACATAGTTTCGCAACTCCGGATCCATGGACGCCGCTTCCGGATAGCAGAGTTCATTGAGTAGCAGGCATGCTACATCCAGGGAATAGTCGATGCTAAGAACCTCCATTCCATGATGGCCGGAGTTAAACATCACCGCCTTCTTCGCGGCATCATAATTCCGACTGATTCGCAACGCATAGATGGGGCGGTCCTGTACCGAAGTGCCCACTCGAACCAGTTGCGTAAGTGTGGGATGCTCTCCAGCCAGATAACGTAGAATCCGCTCCAGTATTTCGCCATCCTTGTAACCGTTCATCCAGTCCCGAAAATTTCTGGATCGTTTTCGCGCTTTCAAACCCGGGTCGATCCACAGAAAGGGGCCGCCCTTCAGTACCTGGAATCCGTTTTGTTTGAAGAAATTCAGATCTTTCAAGCGAACCTTGTAGATTCTGCTCGCACCGCTTCCGTCGGCCAGCATCATGGGTGGATGATCATCGTGGGCTCTTTTTAGTCTCAATACAGCGCCCCGGGATCCTCGCACAAAGGCGAACTCATCGAACCAGTGAATATAGTCCGGCTCGTAGACTACAATCCTTCGGTTGTCTTTGTCTCCGAACAGTCTATGCCACGTTCCTGCAAAAAAGGAAGCCCCTGGAAACCATGATTTAGAAACATCCCAATCGGCGATCCCATAGAAGGCATCCTTCGTAGACTGGCAGGCGGGCAGGCTTACAGCGGCGAAAAAAATCAGTGCTGGCAAAAAGAAAAACCCGGCAAAGCCGGGATAAGTTTGGGGAGAAGTGTTTTGGGCGCCTCGCCGCCGGGGAGACGGCGACGAGACCTGGGAAGAGTTCTTCGGCATCAATCCACCGAATTTTCAGATGCGGGCCCTTTCTGCAAGTAGGCAAGCTTTTGCTCTTCGGAAATCTGAGAGAAAGCGATCTCTTGCTCGGTGCGGGCTTTTCTATAGTGCCTTCTGATCTTGATCCAATAGCGTTCCACGTAGTATCCGCGGGATACGTTTCCTGGACCGGCATTATAAGACAGCGCAACCAGCCGGGGGTCTTTCATCTCTTCGAACAGATAGTTGATGTAGGTTACACCCAGTCTGACGTTCAGATCAGTATCGTGGAGCTTGTTCAGGTCGGCCCCGGTATTGTATTTTACGTTCATCCACTTTACCGTGTCATGCATTAGCTGCATGTATCCGCGGGCATTTGCGCTGGAAACCGCATACTTTTTAAACGTGGATTCGGTTTCGATGAAAGCCGTGACCAGCAATTCCGGTTCAATGGGCTCTCCATCGATTTTTGCGCTTTCCGGTATGCGGAGCTTTCCGGAATGCTTCATAATGGCCTGCGCCAGGAGTTCACTCTCCTCGGGGCTAACGGCCGGATTATACTTCTGGATGTAGTCCGCAAGAAATGCATAATGAGGATCTTCAACCGCAACAGCTTCTGCAGTGGATCCTCTGTTGTCCAGGTAGCGTCCCGCAATCACCGCTACAAGCAGCAGGGGAGCAGTCATCATAAGTCTCATCTTAGGGCTTTTCATATTGGCCTCCTGACCTGGTTTAGTGCGTTGCACCAATCTATTGCCAGATTTTTTTGCGGCGCACTACTGTATAGCCCTTTTTGTATCGGTTTGTTGGCCTTTTTCTTAATTTTTTCCGGGGCCCGATTTCCCGCATCAGGGCTCCTTTGGGCCGAAAATGGACCGGAAAACGGCTCTCCGCGGGAAAAAGGGGGCCCAGACGGATCTGATACGGGCAGCGATCCTTCTGATGATTCCGACGGATTCGATCCGCTGTACAATCCGCTTATCCCTTTTTCTGGATGGGGCATGGATTTGCAGTTACTGGGGGCCGGTGAAGAAACCTGGAAACCGGTGGTTACCCTCCGGACGCTGGCCCTGTCCGATGCCGGGGGCACGGAAAAGCCCTTTCATCGGGCCCGGGGCGGTCGGTTCGAGGCCATTGCCGGAGTGGATGTGGCCCGGGTGGACTATGGATTTACCATTCTGGCGGCTGCTCTGGGCCAGGACGGGGACTTCTCCAAGCAGTCCACCGGAGGGCTATATGCCGGCCAATTCTGGTACGGCTCTCCCTATGTGAGTCATCCTCATCCCATGGAGGGTCGTAGCTTTCCGTTTTTTCGGGCCGGTTATCAGCCCATGCAGTCCGATCCCCTGGGACTACTCTACGATCTGCGCGCGCCGGCGGTGATCCTGGGTGCACAATGGAGATCCCGGCTGGGCCCCGTGCTGGGTTTTCAATTCAGCGCCCTGGATCTTTCGGATGCTGATCCTTATTTCCGCAATAGAGCCCGCACCGGACAGGCCCGTTTTTATGGCGTGGAGCTTTTTTTCTATAGAAAGGGACTGAGTCTGGAACTGAGCTACGGCAATTTCCGAATCAACGGCCAGAGCGCACGCTCGGACGGGCGGATTCAGGAACTGGTTCTATGGGATGGGCAGAACGCAATCCCGGCGCAATATGTGCATTATTCCGGCCTGGGACTCCAGTGGCGGTCCCAGGATGTTCGGCTAGATTTTCAGGCCTACGGCTCCCATGGCCAGCAGAGTGCCCGCACGGCCTTCGGAGGAGAGGAATTTCTCTCCCGAAAGACCATTCGAGGCTGGATGGTTGGTGGCAGGTTTCTCTGGCGCATTTTCGAAGATTCCGAGATTGGATTTGCCGGGCTGGGTAGTTCCAGGCAGAGAAAGGATGCGGACGATTTCCATGGATTCGGAGCCTTGAATCCGCGGCCCAGGTTACTGGGGGGATTGGGATCGATTCTTTTGTATGCCCGTCCGCCCTTTGATCAAAGCCATCCAATGTCCAACATGCGCTTCTACGATGGTTTTCCTTCGGATCATTACTCCCAGAACAGTCGCAACGTGGATTCGGGGCAAATGCGCAGAGATATGGTGATTCCAGATCATGGCAATCGCGGTATTCGCATGGCCGGCATCCAGTGGTCCACGGAATTATCTTACCCCCGGTTTCTGGATCTGGGCTGGAACGAGCTTGCGATTCATTTGAACCGTGCGGAATTCAAGGATGCCCAGGGCACCGAAGCGGTAGCCATACTGCATTATGATCTGGGATTTCTGGAATTCACGCTCAGTGCGGCCGGGGCTTACATTACTCCTGCGGCGGAATCACCGAATCCCTACACAGGATTGATACCTTCATCTAAACGCAGGTTCTTCTCTCGCTATGGCTTTGCATTCTCGGCGAAATACTAGATTGTTCTGAGATGGGGCGGCGAGCAGGCCAGGGGAGAAAGGAAAACCGGATTAGCCCTGGCCTGGATGGCCGGTGAGTTGTAGCCTGGAGAGCGGTTTCGATCTGGTCTGATCCCGAAAAGCTAGGATGAACACAGAATAGTGGAATCAGAAGATTCACCGAGATTTTCCAGGGAGGTGCGATTCTGCCTGTAGCTCCTCCGGTATTGTATTTCTAAGGAAAACCCTGGAAGAAAAAAATGAACCCGAAAGAGCGAGGTTTTTCGCAAGCCTGGCCAATATGCAAAAAATCAGAACGAAGCCCGGAATAGCTGTGTCTAAATACGGTCTGGCTGAAACCGGGCCGTTACATTAAGGAGCCTGAAATGAAGCTAAAAATGAAATCTACCCGAAGAGCAACCTTCGCACTGGCTGTGGCCACCTTGTTGGCTGCATCCTTTCTGGTTGGCCCGCTGAATGCGGACTCGGAAAAAGAGCCCCGATTTACCCTGGATCGATATCGAAGTTCTATAGAGTTTTTTGTGAATGCCAAGCTGGTGGACGTGAAAGGATCCTTCCGCAGCTTTCGTCTTGATCAATTTCAGTTCGACGGAACGAACCCGGCCAGCATTCAGGGCGGACTGGTAATCTGGCCCGCTTCGGTGTTCACTCGCGATCGCGATCGAGACGAGCACTTACGACAGGACGATTTCTTCTGGGTGGAGAAGTATCCTACCGCTCGCATTGCGCTAAAGGAAGTCAAAAAAGGCGCGGAAGCCAACCTCTACGACTTCGTATTCACCTTGCACATTCGCGACAAAGTAAAGGAATACACGGTTCCAACAAAGGTTTACCGCCAGAGCGATCATATCTACATTCAGGGCGAGTTTCAGGTGAACCGTCGTGATTTTGATCTAAACGGCGAGCACGTAGCCAACCTGGTGATGAATAATCAGGTGGATCTTAAATACACCATCGCTCTGCAGGATAATCTGCAGAAATAAGAAGATTTACGGGCCCGCACGGCGGGCCTTCTATCCGTGCCGGGGCCGCGATGCCGTTATGGCGCCAATCAGGCTGAGCGATTTCGCGGCTGAGCGACTCCGGGCAGGGACGCTGCGATGATATTCTGACGCCGCGCGAAAGAGGAAAAGTGTCAACACCCGGAACCTGAATGTCACTACCCGGAACCACAGTTCTTATCAAGAAAAGCGAAAACCATCATGCAACTACAAGTAACACATTCAAAAAAAGAAGGAAGCGTGGGACCTGGAAAACCTGCAGGCTCCAGCATAATGGGGATACAAAGTCGGCCGGACGTACCCAGGATACGCTTTGGCTGGAGGCCGCGGATGCTGGCGCACTGGATTCCCGGCTTTCTGCGGAGCCAATTGGGGCGCACCCGGGTTACCATGACTCGCCGTGCGTTAGCTTACCGTGCGTTAGCTTACCGTGCGGCGCCCGTCTCAATCTCTATTATTCTGGTCATAGCGCTGGTCCAGGGGCCTGTCCTGGATGCGGCACCGCTACCTGATAATCGGATTCAGAGCCTTTCCGTGGAATCCGGAGCAGATCTTGCCTATCTGGGTAAGGATGCCTCCGGTCAGTCTGTATATGCTACGGTTTCTTACACCGAAGGCGAAATGAATTACTTCACTATTTCTCCGGACGGAATGCAGGGTGCCGGCTTCAACGTTCAGTATTTTGAAGGCAAAAACCTGGGAAAACTGATCGTGGCGGAAACAAGAGATTCGCTGAACATGCCCATGGGCAACGGCAGTCCGCATAAAGATGTGCCCAGGGATGACTTTAGTATTCGCGCCACCGGAACTCTACGAGTCACGCGAAACGGCACCTACACTTTTTTTACCAGAAGCGACGACGGAGTCAGGCTGTACATCAATGGTCGACCGGTAATTGATAAATGGAAACCCCAGGGAACCACGGAATACAGCGGATCGGTGGATCTGGTAGCCGGTCGCAACTATCAGATCAAGCTGGAGTATTTTGAGCAGGGCGGACCCGGCCATCTGGAACTCCTATGGAAGAAACCGGGAAGCGATGTGGCCTCCCACGTTTCCCGCTCCGGCTCACTGGCCCCCGGATCCTTTTTGGTGCGAGAAACCGAGGGTCTGCACTCGTCCTGGCAGGCAGAGTACTTCGAAGGACGAAATTTCGAAAAGCCCGCACTCAAACGAAGCGAAAACGTCATCGATCATGACTTCAATCGTTCCAGCGCCGCGGCCAGCGTTCCCCGCACGAATTTTTCGGCACGCTGGAGCGGAAAGCTAAAGATTTCTAGGCCCGGCCTGTATCGGTTCTATACCACAAGCGACGATGGCGTGCGGCTCTATGTAAACGGCCAGTCAGTAATCGACGAATGGAGAGGCATGGCCCCTACCGAGCATTCCGGGGAGATTCAACTCTCGAACGACGCCGATATCGTTCTTGAGTATTTTCAGGGTGGCGGAGGAGCCAGCATTCGCCTGGAATGGGAAGGGCCGCAGTCCGGCCGAAGACTCCTGGGGCCCGCCGGAGGCTTTCGCGGTCTTGAGATTCCTTCATCCGTCACTTTTGTGCATTCGCTGCTCTCTCAGAATTCGGATTCGACATCGAGCCCCATTCGATTCGCCACTATGGGCGGGGGAATCGAATCCACACTGATGGCCTATGAAGTCGAGGCCAGCGGACTCAAGCCAGCGCCCGTGCAGATCTCCGGGGCTTCCGATATGAGCGCCGCCTTTACGAAGCTGGGGCTACTGGTCTATGATAATGGCGCCCTGATACAGTACGGCGAAGGCGGCAAGCAGCAAGAACTTCTGAGCCTGAATGATGCGCCGCTGACCATTTGTTCCGACGGAAGCCTGGTTACTTCCGGAAGCTTCTATGAACCGGGGGCAAACGGACAGAGCTTTCAGGAGTATCCGCTTGCGAAGTTTCTTGCAGCCCGGGAGGACGACAGCAACGGAGACACTGCGGCGAACGCGGTGGTTTCGGCGCAGTGCTTTTCTGATCAGGTCCTGCTGCTAACAGAGAAGGAACTCATCCTTATTAAGCGAGCCGGAGGCCTGGAGGCTGTGCGACGCATTCCTAATGCGGAGCCGATGAATGGACAATGGCAGGGGAACCGGCGTGGATTGCAGATCTTGAAAGAAAACCCACTGATTTTCGCGTACGGAAACGGACTCTATACCTGGAAAGGCGAGGCGGTAGACATGCTGTACAGGGGAACCGGCGAGCTATCCTGCGCTTCGGGTCCGATCGCCGTTTGCCTGGACAGCGATGCGGGAAAATTGATTCAGTTTGATCTCTAGCAGACGGCGAAAGGTTCCCGGCAAAAAGCTCCAATCGGGCATCTTCGAATCCAGCAGGGAGTATCGTGCACGCTGATAGAGAGGAAGGGATGGGCCCGAATGATTCTATTTTGCGCGGCGAAGGTCCGAGTCAGGCTACCAGCTACCGGAAGCTCCGCCCCCGCCAAAGCTTCCGCCGCCGCCGGAGAAGCTACTGCTGGAGCTAAAACCGGAAGAAAAGCTGCTACTGGAACTACTGGAACTGTAGGAGGAGCTCGAACTGCTGGCGCCGCCTCCCGACCCCTTTGCAGCGATCATTATCGTTCCAAAGATGCCAATGAAAAAGGCCACGATTCCGGATAGGAACAGCGCTAAAGCAAACATATCGGTCATGAAGTATACAAAAAGTCCGACCAGCGCCGCCATGATGAAGGTGACTATGGAAAGCCATCGCCCGGCGATCAAAGGAATGAGCGAACCAACGAGAAGAAAGATGGAACCGATCAGGCTAAAGACGGAGAATAATACAAACTCATCTTCGGACTGTTGTACCGGTTCCGGAAGCACTTCGCCGCGAATGATTTTGTCCAGTGTGTTTACCGCATCTTCGATTCCGGTTCCGTAGTTGCCGGCACGAAACGCGGGTACAATGCGATCCTGGATGATACGATTGGCCACAGCATCAGGAATGGCTCCTTCCAGACCGTAGCCCACTTCTATGCGAACCTTCCGGTCCTGTTGGGCAACAATTAGAATCACACCATCATCCACGTCTTTTCGCCCTATCTTCAGTTTCTCTCCGGCACGGATTCCGTACTCCTCGATGGACTCCTCGCCGGTGGTGGGAACGATGATTACTGCGATCTGAGAGCCTTTGTCTTTTTCCAGCTTGAGGATTTGATCATTTAGTTTGTCCACTGTGGATTGCTCTAGAATACCTACCGTGTCCGTGACAGGCTGATTGATTTCGGGAATGGGAACTTCTTGAGCCTGTATCTGCAGAGCAGGAAATCCCAGGCAAACGGTAACCAGCATATTCAGTACTGTTTGCGGTATGCACAGAGCCGCTCGGTTTGACTGTGCGGGGCACTCTCCCGGCGCCGCCGTGGCGGGCTTTGAAAGGAAAAGAGTGGCACCCAGGTGCCGGGCAACGCTTCGAGGGGACATACCGGATTCTTGCGAATTCAGGAAGAAAGGCAACGAATTTTCGTCTTTAGAGTGCACGGACAGAAGTCAGGGGCCTGGCCGCAAAGGAAAAGCAGGAGCACGGCCGTGGGCTTCTGGATCATCGCTTACCAGCCCCCGGATGCTCCGCCGCCTCCAAAGCTTCCTCCTCCGCCGGAGAAGCCGCCGCCAAAGCCGGAGCCAGACACGCTCACCCCAGATGCACTGCCGATACTGCGACCCAAAGTCGTGCCTAAGAAGAGGGCCACTATGCCCGTTAGCAGGAAGGAATGGGTGAACAATCCGGTGCCGAACAGGAACAGAATAAACGCTACCGGGCTGATCATTAGCACGATGAATAGAAGCATGCGAGAAGCCATATAACACAAGAACAGACCCAGACCCAGAAGCAGCAGTCCAACAAAAGCTACGCCGGAAGATTCTTGCATGGGGTTATCCGAGGATTGGCTGGAAATGGACTCTTCGTTTTGGAGTAGCATTTCGACGTTTCGGATGCTTGCATCCAGAGCCTGTTCAATGTTGGCTGAACGCAGGGCTGGATTAATATGGTCGATAGCGATATGCTGCAGAGCGCTTCTAAATTCGGGGTCGACGTCGTTTGAGGCAGTAATCGCTGAGCGCTTTCTATTAACTTCAATCGCAATCACCATTTCCCGGGCAAAAATTCTTCGCGTCAGAGTTCTGTAGGCGCGCAAGGAAAATTCGCTTATGGTCTCTGGCGTAGTAGAATCGACAAGGACGACAAATATATACCAGTCGTATTGCCTAAAGAGGCGACCCAGTCTGGAATTGACTCGCTGCCGGGTTGCCGGTTCCAGAAACCTGGCTGGATCTACGATATGATCCTCGGGCTCGGGAATGGAAACAGGCGATCCTGGCCGGGGTCTGCCATACCCGGATGCGCCGCTAAAGAGAACCAGGCAGAGAATTCCCATTTTCCAGATCGAACAGTTGCGCTTCTGGTGGCTGTATCGTAGTTTCCTCCTGTACATCTACAGAGATTCTCCTTTCGTAAAACCCCGACGGGGGCACGCCTGGTTACGGGCAGGGCGAACCTAAAGATGCAGGCCCGCCAGGGGAGTATCTTTAGGTTCCGCACTATTATACCGAAATCGGCTTCGTGTCCAGCCCGTTCAAGGCTTCCAGGACTCGGGCGTCTCTTCGCGAATGATTCTGGCCATCTGCCCTGCACCTACCAGAAGACCTGCATAGAAGTCCTGTCTCTTAAAAAAAGGAATCATCTTTTCGTCGATGATTTGCTGGGCCATTTCGTTGGTGAAAAACCGATTCGTTCCATAGCCCAGTTCTATGCGCACACGTCTGTCCTGAACGGCCAGCACGATGGCTGACCCATCGTCGTAATCCTTCCTTCCGATCTTCCATGCCCGCATAACTCGGAGGGAAAAGTCTTCGATGGATTCCCGGCCCGTGGTCGAAACGGTGAGGATTACCAGCTGGGCTCCAGTGTCTTCTTCCAGTTTTCGCGAAATCTCGGCAATGTAGTACTCTTGCCGTTCCGTCAAAACATCAGCATAGTCATTCACCCGGCCTTTTAGTTCGGGTATGCCGGAGGTCTCGGCCGTTTCTGTCGAGGCGGTTGTTTCCGGGCCAGACGGCGAAGCGGTTGTACAGGCTCCCGAAAACAGGAGGACGCAGATTAGTATGCTCAGAGGAGCGCCAGCAATCCGGCGCATTGAGGCGGTTCTATCCTTCCAGCGTTTCATAGGCAGGTCCGCTGGCCTGTATCCCGCTTGCGCTGATGGCTTTGGATTCATATCAAGCATGGCGGAAAGCCTGCCGCTAATTCTTACGTGGAAACCCATTCGTAATCCTTAACGGCCCTGGCATCGAAGTCAATTGCCTTTCGGCTTAACCGCCTGAGATTGCATCAAACATCATCCTCTCAGCATGGGCTCTATTATCTTCGCATTCCTTGGGACCAGCGGAAAAGGACGACCGCTTCCGGTGGTCAGCGTGGATTCCGGATCCAGGCCCGCCGCTCGATACAGAGTTGCTGTAACGTCTCGAACATGGTAGGCCTGGTCATCGCGAGCTGGACGTTGCGCTTTCTTGTCGCTTTCGCCAAAGACGGCGCCCCGGGGAATGGGGCCGCCTCCCAGCAAACTGGTCCATACACGAGGATAATGATCCCGACCGTCCCGTTCGCCCACAACCGGGGTTCGTCCGAACTCGGTAGATAGATAGAAAACGGTCTGATCCAGTAATCCCGAGCCGGCGAGGTCTTCGATCAAAGCTGCAATGGCCGGATCCCCTTCCTGCATGATATCGGCAATCTTGGCCCGGTTATTGTTATGAGTGTCCCAGCCGCCGATGGTAATCTGAATAAAAGGAACTTCGGACTCCGCCAGTCGCTTTGCCATCAGGCATGCTTTGCCCGCCCAGGTGTCGCCGTACCGGCGCCGACTGGTGGCGCTTTCTTTCGAAAGGTCAAATGTCACCAGCTTATCGCTATTCATGAACTCCAGAGCCGAATCGAACATGCCGCGCCATACCTGAACCTGTGTGGCATTGGATCGTTTCTCGAAGTTGTCGTTCAGCATGTCCAGGAATTGCTCTCTTCGCACCAGGCGTTCCTGGGAGATTTTTCCTCCGCCCGGGCTCAGGTTATTCACCGGATTGTCCAGGTTTCCAATGTGGAACGACGAGAACTTGATAGGCAGAAATCCATGCTGCCCGATGACGCCTCCGCGCTGGCCCATGGTAACCACCGAAGGAAAATAGGGGCCCTGGAAATCCTTCTTTTTGCCGTAGGCGATGGTGCAACCGTAGGAAGGGATGTCCGGAAACCCGGCCGACTCGGTCATGCGATAGCCGGTGTTCAGAAGCCGTTGTGCGAAACCATGATCCCCGTCTTCCGACCAGGTGGAACGCACCATGCTCAGATGCTTTAGCTGCGCCGCCGTTTTTCTGAATGGCTCGCCAATGCGAATGCCCTTTATCGATGAGTTTACCACGCCGAAGGGGCTCTGATCGGTTCTGGGATCCAGAGTGTCTACGTGGCTCATACCGCCGGCCATGTTGATAAAGATTACGGACTTCACCTTGCTGGGCAGCACGATATCATACGGATCGTCGTCCCAGTCCGGCATTTCCTCGGCCAGAAGCCCGGAACCGTAGCCCAGGGCGCGACCAAGAAGACTCTCGGCGGCGTTGGCCATTCCCAGTCCGGCCAGAAGTCCGCCGGCCTTTCGCAGAAAACTACCGCGACTCATTTCGCCGCTTTCTGTTATGGCGCCGACGCCCTGGACTGTGGAGCTATCGTCGCCCGGGGCCGCTATTCTTTTTATACTTTTGCTATTTGAAGGGTTTGCATGTTTCATGATGGCTTTCCTATGTCTCTCCAAAGGGATACAGACGGACCTTACGCACATACACTAGTTGATGTGTATGAACTCCTGGCTGTTGAAGATACTCCAGATCAGATCCTGCAAGGCTTCCTGGTTGAACCGATCCTTTCGATTCCCGGCCAGGCTTGTAGTTGTAAGCGACTCAATTTTTTGCCATTCCGCATCGCTCAGGCTTCGAGAAAGGAGGCTCTGGAAAATGGCATTGGCCGCATCTTGAATGCTTCCTTCTTTCTGATAGTGCTGGTGTATATACGAACCCTGGCGGGCGAAATCCCGGGCCAGGCGATTTGTAAGCCTACCGTTCAACAGCGTTAGAACCTGCTCGATGGTGGGCGATTTTTCATCGTCGGCTATGTCTATTCTGGGTCCGGCGCCGAACACTGCCAGAAAAGAGTTATAGTGGACCGGTCGCTCTACTTCTACGGCATTTGAGAAGTCCCGCTGGTTTTGCTTTGGCGACTTCAGAGCTCCCAGGCCTTTGAGGTTGATTCGCGCCAGGTCCGGCGTAGTCTGGCTGAACTGAATCTTTCGCTCGCGTATGTCGGAAACAGTCATGGCAAAGGAACCCTTGATCAAAGAGTTCATAAGTTGATCGGGATCCATTCGTTGAGCCTGGAAATAGATTATCGGCGACTTCGCATCCCGGGAATCGGCCAGGGGCATGGTCCGGGCGTAGGCTCGGGAACTTACAATGTAGAGAACCAGATCCTTGATGCGATAGTCCTGTTGCACAAAGACATCATCCAGATGATTCAATATCTCTTCGCCCTGAATGTCTGTTTTATCGTTCCAGTCATCCATGGGAGTGAAGAAGCTCCAACCCATCAATCGAGTCCAGATCCGGTTGATGAGGACCTTGCGAAAGCGATCGTTCTTACGATCGGTAAACCAGCGCGCCAGAATGGCCCGGCGATCCACGCCTTCCTGTAAGCTGGCTTCGCTTCCGTCCGGATACACCGGTTTTACCAGGTCGCCGCCTGGCTCGTTATCGCTAACCGGGAATCGCAGCCCCAGTTCGGGCACCCGAAAAACGGCATCGTACTTGAGTTCGGTGCCCTGGCGGTGGGCTTTTTTCTGTTGTTGGTTGAGCTTATTCCAATAATCTCTATAGAATTTGTTCCACGCGTCTTTGTACTGTTTCTGCGATTCGGTGGGGAGGTTTTCGATTTCGTTTCGTGGAACATATTTCAAACCGGTGATGCCTTCAAACTTCTTGTCGTAGCTATCCGTTGTGTATTGCTGCGCGAAGAAGGCGGCCAGCCCATAGTAGTCCCGCTTTGTGTAGCCGCTATAGAACGGGTGATCATGGCACCGGGCGCATTCCAGTCGTTTTCCATGAAAAAGCCGGCCGGTGTATTCGGCCAGTTGTAGCGGATCTCCGCCGTCGCGAACAATGAAGTTGACGGCCGGATTTTCTTCCGGGGAACCGGTAGCGGTGAGCATTTCCGTAACCAGAACGTCATACGGTTTGTTCTGATGCAGGGACTGGCTCAGATAGTTATAGAAGCTTGCATACTTTAAATCCCGGCCTTCAGTTTGTTCGCGAAATAGCGAGCCAAAGTAAGTGCCCCAGTACTGGGCGAATTCAGGGCTGCGAAGGAATGCTACCGCAAAATTCATTCGCGCTACGGAGGGGTCGACGCTTGCGGCTTCGTAGGAGTTTAGCTCCTGGATGGATGGTATGGTGCCGCGGAGATGTAGCGAAAGACGGCGTAGCGCCACGCCGGCCGGAGCGGGCTCAATTCTTTCGTCGGCCAGGTCTTCGTAGAGTTTATCCAGCTTTTCGGGGCTCAGAGGCTTCGCATGCAAGCCATGTTCTAAAGAGAAGAACAGAATCAGAGCAACGGGAATGAGTCTGGATGAAGTGATTTGCGATTTAAATTGTTTCAGTTTCATAGCTGTATCCGTTATGGGGCATTCGGATGCGCACCAGTTTTGGACGTGTTTTCGTGCCGGCCAGGTTCAATATTTGAACGCTAACCCATTGAGGCTTACAATGCCCGGGTTCATCTTTTTTTGACGATCCGAAATATTGTTTCCGGTTTTCTTTTCCCCGCATTGGGCGTACAGCGTCTCGGGGAGCGACGGTGTAGTTCATCGTCCTGGAAGGCTAGTAGCAGGACTGAGCCATGCATGCGCTTTCGCAGTTCTGTTTATTCCATTGCTGCTGCGGCGCCTGATGTGGCTGATGTCGATTCAAGTCCGGGTTGATGTTTCTGGAGCTAAGAGCGCTACAGTTACGTAAACAGCGGTTTCTTTCGGCCATACAATCGGAGGGACTCTGATTGTCGCCGGAGGTGCAGAAGCTCAGAATTAGTAGAATCGGCATGCATTGTAAGGATTTCACCATCCGAAAATGCTACTGGAGCGAAGCGGGTCAACGGGATAATCGAAGTAATTCCCCGGATCGCCGGTTTCGCATCTTCTTGTATGGGAGGGGGACGGTCCTTGGCTAAGTTAAGCATTTGAGCGTCCTGGTCCGGGCGCTGCTTTCTCACTCGGTCATTGGTTCGTAGTCGTCTGCCAGCCGGAAAAGGTGGGACTCTAAGCCTTTCCGGGCTTAGCCGGCGGCGTTGAGCGGCCACACCGGAAGGATGCGATAGTGTTCCGAAGTAAGGCCGATCCGTCCATTCTCAATGCAATTCAAGTGCGCGGAATTGCTGACTTGAAGCAGTTCTACCCGGGGTGCATTCTTTTCGATTCGATTGTCTCCCATGAGCCTTTTCTGTAGTAAATCCACCAGGGGCTCTTTGCGAAATCCCCACCGGGCCACCAGGAAGTGCAGGCCCGGAAAGCGTCGTAGAATGGAGACAACCTTCTCCGGTTTTACCTGGCCCGCTTCGGCCCAGAAGATCGGTTGCCCGGGAGGCTCAGGATCCAGGCAGATTACGTCTGGTTTGTAGCGGTCGCCGGTGGATTTTTCCACTTCCAGGGCGTTGTAGTTTTCTCTGAAAAGCGCCCAGACAAAGGCCTTGAGAAATACATGCTCGGAGGACTCCAGGGGCTTCTTGATCAGATGCAATCGTGCGGAACCTGCCTTAAAGACCCATTTTCTGCGTAGTTCCAGATCCTCCTTTTCCATGCTTCTTTTGTTGACTCCGATGTCAAAGCGTCGAGCCTTGCTACCTATGGCAGTAAGCAAAGACCTTGTAGGCAAGAAATTAAACCCCTATACATTCACCGTGGAGCGGGGCAAGATAAAGGAATTCTGTAGAGCAATCGGCGAGACCAATCCCGTATTTTTGGATCCGGCCAAAGCAAAAGAGGCCGGCTTTGAAGACACTCCCATTCCTCCTACATTCCAGACCGCTTTTCAATTCTGGGGCTATCCAGAGATCTTCAACGACATGAGCGAGATGGGCATCGATGTGCAGCGACTGCTACACATGAAAGAGGAATACAACTACCTGAAGCCTATCTATCCCGGAACCGAGATCCATGCGCAGGGCGAAGTAGTGGATGTGAAGACCGGCAAGATGGACATGGTTACCTTCAAGACCACTTTTGCCAATAAGTCCGGCGAGCCGCTTCTGGAAGCGGAAATGGCCATTGTAATCCGACCGGAGGATAGCTAATCATCGCAGTCTTGCGAACTTGCCGGGATTGCCCGTAGCGGGCTGGCGGCAGGTGACCTTCAGAGATTCCGAAGATTAAAAGGAGCAATACTATGAATCGAATCAAACTAAGCGACTACAAACAGGGCGACGAAATCCCTGAACTGAAGACCAGCGCCATCCAGCATATGGACCTGGTCCGCTACGCGGGCGCCAGCGGGGACTTCAATCCAATCCACACAGATCCAGACTTCGCCGAAAAGGTGGGCCTGGGCGGAACCATCGCGCATGGGATGTACGTAATGGCTTTGCTTGGCCGTTGCGTTACCGACTGGGTGAATCCGGCGCAGATGCAATCCTTTGGAGTGAAATTCAAGGCTATGACCAAGCCAGGGCAGGCCATTACCTGTTCCGGCAAGGTTAAGAAGATCAAGGAAGAAGAAAAGCTGATGACCGTTGCCGTACAGGCGGCAGACGAGAACGGCGAAGTAAAAGCGGCCGGCGACATTGTGATTGCCTGCGATTGATTCAAACCGGGCGCGGTATGCATCAGCCTTCGCGCAATCCCTGTTTGAGCAAGAGTCAACAAACCCGCTTTCTGGAATTGTGTCAGGAGGCGGGTTTTGATTTGTACGGGTTTACCCTTGCTTCGATTTCGCAGGAAGATAGAGAAAACCTGGACAGATTCGCCAGGGAAAATGCGAGCAACGACCTGCACTGGTTTAACCAGCATGTGCATCTCAGAACCCATCCTTCGGACATCCTGCCCGGCGCGATTTCCGTTCTGATGCTCGGCGCCATCTACAGACACCCCGAAATGGATGAGGCTCTTGCCAATTCCCGGGCAAAGGTATCGCGCTATGCGGCGGGTAAGGATTATCACCTGGTTCTTCGCAAGAAAGCGGCAAGGCTGGCGGACCGATTCTTTGAACTTCATAGAAAAGAGCTCCCCGGATTACGCTATCGCGTCACTACGGACTCGGCCCCCGTGCCGGAAAAGATCCTGGCGCGAAACGCGGGGCTGGGCTGGCAGGGAAAGAACACAAACTTGATCCATCCCGAGATGGGATCGTATTTCTTTCTTACAGGAGTCTTTCTAAACGCGGACCTGGAAGGCTTCGCGGAAGATCTGTTACGCCACCCATCTACTTTTCCATCGCATTCTAATTCGCAGGGGCTCCCTGATTTGCGTTCAGCTTCCCCCGAAAACTTCGGCGATCCTCGAAAAAGCAGCGGAGATCGGTATGCCGCAAACAGCAACGGCGGGGAGACGGCCCGGTCGGCCGAGCAAGAAGGTCTTTTTGGTTCTGAAGTGCCGGAGATCCCCACGGATTCCGAATCTGGCGCCCAGTATGCCGAGCCTTCCCTTTTTCGGGCGCCTAACGTAGATCGCTGCGGAAGTTGTCGACAGTGCCTGGATGCCTGTCCCACAGGGGCCCTGGAGCCTTATCGAATTGAAGCGAGCAAGTGTATATCATACTGGACCATTGAGGCAAAGTCGGCTATGCCTGAGACGGTGGCGGCAAACATCCAGAGCTGGATCTTTGGATGCGATATCTGTCAGGAAGTCTGTCCCTATAACCGGGGCGCAAAAGGTCGCCGACAGGTTACGAAGGAGGAATCCTTTGAGCCCCGATCGTTTCTGATGCAATGGATGGCGAGTCCTACGGATCCCGGGGAATCCAATACCTGGTCAAAGCTTAGCGTTTCTTCGCCACTGAAGCGTCCCGGCCAGGACAGGTTTAGAGAGAGCTGGAAAGTCATTGATGCCCGGTCGTGAAACCTTGCATGTGCGAATTAAATTGCATCCTCGGATCTGACCTGCCCGGAGAGATTCAATGGTGTGCGAAAGGTCGTTCTCAGGAAGGATAGTTCGCGTTAGCAGGTTTGCGTCAACGTTTGTATCTAAAGACAAAAAGTCCGTTATCATCGTCCGACACATAGACCAGATTCCCGGAAAATGTGACCGCCTGCGTTGGACCTGAAAGGGAATACTGGCCCAGTAAGGAAGGGCTGGAAGGATTGGATGCATCGATTAGTCGTAGACCGAAGCTGTGGTCCGCCACGGCAATAACGCTACCGTCTAGAGCCAGCTTATAGGCGTTCATCCCGGGTGTATAGGCGCCTAGCAACGTAGGCGATACCGGGTTGGAAACATTCAGGATTAGAAGTCCACCGGATCCATCAGCAACATAGGCCGTAGAGCCGGAAACAATGACATGGCTGGCATTGATTGATGCATAGGTGCCGATAACGGACGGGCTGCTTGGTACCGAAAAATCTATAACCTGAAGACCGCTGGCGCCCCTGGCTGCATACACGAGTGTACCTACAGCATCCAGTCCCAGTCCACCTGCGCTGGATTCGGTTCCCAGGAGGGTGGGGCTTCCTATGGCGGAAATATCAATCGCATGGATACCGCCAGAATCGCTGGCTGTATAGAGCAGGTTTCCTTCTGTATCCAGGTCATAGAGAAAACCCGGGGGGTCTGAACTTCCAATTGAGCTCGGAGCAGTGGGGTTGGAAATATCGTATGCCACCCATCCGTTTCCATGTAGCGCAACAAACAGTCTCAACCCATCCAGATGCAGGGCTCGCGCATTTCCAAACGGATTTGCCTGGGCCGCGGGTGCTGGATTCGCAGGATCGGAAACACTGAGTATCTGCAAGTCGAAACCTCCCCAGTCTGCTACGTATGCATAGTCTCCCACTATTACAGAATCCATCGCATTAACAGGCGTATTGATAGAGCCAATCAGAGCCGGGGCAGCCACATAGGTGGCCTCCGTTGCGAGGGAGAATCTCAGGTTATCTCCATCTCTGACACAGGCTATGGCCCGAATGCGGGTCACCGAGTTAGCAGATACGCCCAGAGGTTCTGCATACTGCGTCGAGCTACAGCTGGGGTCGCTGCCATCCAGAGTATAATGGATAGTGCTCACCTCTGTGGCGCTGGAGATGTTCACTGATTGCGCGGAATAGTAGGTCAACGATTCATCCGGCGAAAAGGTAGGAGGAAGCACCAGATTGCTCACCACTGCCGCCAGTAGCAGGTTTTGCTCTGTATCGCCAGCTGAGTCCTCATGAAGGCCGAAGATATCAGTCAGTGGATGAAAGACACAGTAGATAGGAGAGAGGGCAATGATCAGAATGACCATCGGAGTCAATTTTCGGATCCGGCGTTGCATTTTCTCTTTTCACCTTCAGGCATCTTTACAGATAACTTCCAGGTTCTGGGGTCCACCTTTTTTGGGTTGAACTACCCGGTTGGAACCCGCGAGTATTCACTGAATGCAATGAAAGACGAAGCGTTAGAATCCAGTATTCTGTCCTACTTTGAGAAATTCCAACCCCTGAGAGAAGGCGCTCGTCAAGCGATCCTGGATTGTGCCTCAAGCGTGGAGTTCAAGAAAGGGCAGCTTCTGGTTCGAGCCGGAGAAATGGCCCCAAACATCTATTTCCTGCATTCAGGAATTATTCGAGCCCATTATCCATTGAATGATCGCGAAATCACCGGTTGGCTTACATTTCCGGGAGATCTGGCGGCCGCCTTCGAGTCCATGGCCCGGGGCAAACCGGCCGATGAGACGCTGGAAGCCATGAAGGATGGCGCCGCCACTTACATTCGCTACAATGCCTTGAAAGAAGCTGGCAAGAAGTGGCCGGAGATTCTGCATCTAATCATCCTGGTGCTGGAGGATGCCTATCTTCGTCTGGAGCGTCGTGCCTCCCATCTACAGTCCAATTCCGCGGAAGCCCGCCTGCGAATGCTTCTCCAAGCGGAACCGGAAGTAATGGAGTTGGTACCAAACTATCAGGTGGCCAGTTACCTGGGTATTACACCTGAAACGTTGAGCAGGCTACTAACAAAGCTCTTTCGAGCTTGATTCGCGCACTTCGTATCCATCCGCATGTTCGGAGTAAGCTCGGCAACGGCTGCCTTTCGCCACATTTCAGGTCGCGTCCCTGAAGAGTTTATATTGCCGGGTTTGTTCCGCGAACCATTTCTTACAATAGGCTATCGGCACCATTCACCCGGCGTAGCGGCCCTTTCTAAATACTGCCGGAAATCATACCTTTAAGGATGGAAAGGCCGGCTCGCAGGAAACCGCCGATGGGCCAGCGCATTCCGCTGGCAAAGAGCGTTCGCATTCTTTCTGCATCGGAGTCCATCCTGTCCTCTGTGGCCAGGTCTGCGGTAAGCTTTCCGGACATGAGGGCAGTGCCCACTCCGCTGCCGCCACCGTAACCGATGCTCAGAATAACGTTGGGATGGCCGGGCACCGTGCCCACTATCGGCGCTTCGGTGCCGGTCTGCAAATAGGCGCCGGCCCAGGCGCTTCCAATGCTTGTTGAGTCCAGAAAAGGAAATCGCTTAAATAAGGCTCTCTCAAGTTTCATGAAGGATCGCACATGGCGATCATCCTCTTCGCGAACTGCGGAATCGCGATCCACTCCGTTAAATAGTAGGCTCCTGCCGTGGAGTCGACCTATGTAGAAACTCAAAGCAGGGTCTCCAAAAGGCGCTCTGCTTCGGCTGATTCGATCCAGTGTCGCATCATCCAGCGGGTTGGTGGCCAGCATATATGTATGCTTTGGCTTTGCTTCGGGGATGGGAAAGTTCCTCTCAATTCTGTCCGTATAAGCGTTGGTGGCCAATATCAGCTTGGCCGCGCGAACCATGTAGCCGGCGGAAGTTTTTAGCTCTACCTGTGTATGGCCGGACTTCACTGACTGAATGGCAGCGTCTTCATAGATGTTAATGGCGTTTCTTTCGCAAATGGCCTTCAGGCTCCTTACAAGATGAAAGGGGTGTATGGTGTCGATTTCGTATGCAATGGCCGATCGGGCCGGATAGCTTACGATATCGCCTGTTCTTGCAGCGCTGATTTGCTCGGTGGGATAGCCGGCTTTGGCGAATCTGGGAGCGGCCCAGCGAATGGTGGCTTCTTCCAGGGCATTCCTGGCAACCAGGTGATGTCTGGATGGTTGCCATATCTGGTCTGGAGAGTAACCCTGCTCCTTGAGGAATGTCTTCAATTCTCTTAGATTGGATTCAATATTTCTGGAAACGAATCGGATCTCCTCCCATCGCTTTTCATTTTCCGTGTCTTCCAGAAGCCAGAGCAGAGGGGGCAGTCCCATGAGCCAGCCAGCATTTCGTCCGCTGGCTCCGAACCCGGCATGCTGGGCCTCAAAGATGCTAACATCTAATTTTGGATTTCGACACTTGATTTCCAGGGCGGCGCTTAATCCGGCGAAACCCGCGCCCACAATTGCTATGTCGCAATAGAGGTTGCGGTCCGGTTTCCGCGGCTTCTCTTTGCTCCAGCCCTCCCTTTCTTCTCTGGTAGCTTCAGTTTTTGCGCTTTCTTCGGATGAGAAAGCCCGAGAAGCCTTCGGATCCGGGGCGTCTTCCGAGAACCAGTGGGACGTTTTGAAAGGTAGCCGGTTATCTACAAGCCGGCTGTCGGCAGATCTGCGATTACTCATGGATGTATGGTAGGCGATTTCGCCCCGGATTTCATTGACGGATGTCAATATTTGCGAAGTCAATCACTGGACAAAATCGCCAGACTGCCTTAATCTGAAACAATGGAACTTAAAAACATAGGCAAATCCAACGTACAGGTTACTCCGCTAACCTTTGGCGCCTGGGCCATCGGCGGCTGGATGTGGGGCGGCGCTGAAGAGAAGGATGCCGTGGACGCCATTCGGAAGTCCCTGGATCTGGGGGTTACTACAATCGATACAGCGCCAGTGTACGGCTTTGGTCGGAGCGAAGAAATCGTCGGCAAGGCGTTGAAGGAGGTTCCCCGGGATCATTATCAGATACTGACCAAATGCGGTATGAACTGGGAAACAGAAGAAGGGGAGTACTTCTTTGAAACGAATGATGATTCCGGTCGTCCCATTCGAATGCATAAATTCGCGGGAAAGAGTCGGGTGTTGCAAGAATGCGAAGACAGCCTGCGACGGCTGAAGACCGACTACATCGACCTTTTTCAGCTTCACTGGCCCGACGCTACCACCCCCATAAACGAAACCATGGAGGCATTCGAGAAGCTCATGGAAGACGGAAAGATTCGGGCCGCCGGCGTCTGCAACTATTCGGCGGAACAAATGAAGGAAGCCTTGAAGACAACCGAGCTGGCCAGTAACCAGGTGCGCTACAGTATGGTGTCCAGAGAAATGGAAACGGATGTACTACCCGCGGCCCTGGAGGCAGGGATGAGCATCCTCCCCTACAGCCCTATGGAAAGGGGATTTCTTACCGGCAAATTCCATTCAGGTTCGAAATTTAATGCCGGCGATACCCGGGCCACTTCTAAATGGATGCAATCGGATAACATGCACAAACTTGAGAAGTTGATCGCGGTGCTTCAAGAAATGGCGGACGGAAAAAACGCCACCATCGCGCAACTGGTGCTTCGGTGGACCATGGATCGAAAAGGTATCGCCACTGTGCTGGCAGGGGCCAGAAATCCAGCCCAGATCGAGGAGAATGCCGGGAGTCTTTCTTTATCGCTGAGCCCGGAAGAGAAGACGAAAATTGAGGACAGTATTTCGGAACTGGGCCTGATCAGCTGAAGGAAGCGAAACAGAGAGCCTCAAGAACAGAGTTCCGGGATTACGCAAAAAAGAGTTTTGTCCAATCTGTGAGCATCCCTGGACGGCATCCGCCCCTTTCCTGGGGAAACTCCAGGTATTGAATTATTCCTTCTTCGGACTCACACTTCTTTTGCTGGCCAGGAAACGGGACGGTTTTCTAATTGTAGCCATACCCCTGCTTTCGATTTTCGACATACAGGTTAGGTGCTGCTATGAATATGATGGAAATCGCTTTTCCCATTATTGTGGGATTGATTTTCCTGGAGATGATCCTGGGGTGGATCCAGCATCGCCCCTATTACCGAGTGAATGATACCGTAGCTGGCATCAGTACAGGCATCATGTTCATGCTGGTAGGTGTGCCGACTCTCTTTGGCGCCTTAATCGTTTACGATTGGATTGAAACAAACTTTTCGTTATTCACGCTTTTTGACTGGCAGGCTATTCCTTTCGACGATCCTCTTGTATTTGCCTCCGAGTTCCCCTATGTTCACATCAATGCAGTGCCGTTCCTGTACTGGGTGTTCGTGATTTTCGCGGTGGATTTTCTCTACTACTGGTTTCACCGGCTTTCCCACGAGGTTAACTTTCTATGGGGTTCTCACGTAACCCATCATTCCAGCGAACAGTTTAATCTGGCCGTTTCTTTCCGGGGCGGTAGTTTTCAGCGGGTCTTTGAATACGCCTTTTTCCTTCCGCTGGCATTTCTGGGTATCAACTGGTTCATGTTTCTTTTTGCGCACCGAGTGCTAAAGCTATATCAGTTCTGGGTGCACACGGCAGCGGTCCCGGAGCTGGGCTTTCTGGAATATTTCATGGTTACACCTTCCAATCATCGGGTGCACCATGGTAGAAACCCGCAATACATAGACAAGAACCATGGCGGAATCTTCATTATTTGGGATCGCATGTTTGGAACTTATGAACCGGAAAGAGAAAAGATCAACTACGGTATTACCAACCAGCTAACGAGCTTCAACCCATTGTGGATGACCTTTCATTACTACGCGGAGCTCTGGCAGCAAACCCTGGCTACCCGGTCCTGGAAGAATAAGTTTAAGGTCTGGTTTGCCAGGCCCGGTTGGAAGCCGGCAGATCTGGGCTCCAGCGAAATCGTGTATTCAGACCCGGCCCGGCCGGATTACGATCCGCCCCTACCGAAAAGGGTTAAGATTTACGGTATTTTTCAGTTCTTCTTCCTGTCTGCTTCGGGCCTGCTGGCGTACAGCCTGGCCCACGATTCGGCTTTTGGCATCTTCCGGCTATTGATTCTGATCGGTTTTACCGTGTATGGATTAACAGTGGTTGGGGGAATACTGGATAGCAAAGCATGGACCTTTCCCGCGGAGATGCTGCGGCTTGTGCTGCTTCCCCTTGCTGCCTTCTTAATTCACCTTAACGGATTTTTGAAAGTAGATTTGCTCCTGGGGCTGGTTGTCTACAGCGCCGTTTCCCTGGTCTGGCTAACCCTGCTGCGCAAGGCCTTTACTGGCGAAGACGACAGCCCGGAGGCGCCGGTAGCCGCTGCGTAGATTGGCTAATCGGCACTTTCTTGCCCGGCACTTTTTTGCCCGGCAGTGTGGCGCCAGTATTATTTCTGACCGTCGCCGGTGCCCTTTCTCGCCGGACAAATGCCGGACGGCCCTGTTGTTAACCGTTCGGGGGATTAGCCGCTGTCTGCCTTGAGTGCATTTGTGCTCAGGATTCGGTCCGGATGGCTTCTTTGACCTCCTGCAGAAGATGCTCAGAGTAGTTCTGTTGTAGGATCCACCGTGCCTTATCCTCCAGGAATTCCTGGAAGGAGAACAGGTGGCGGTTCGGATCCTTTCCCGGATCAAAGTATTCTTTGATTAGAACCTGCCCTTCCAGAAGCTGGATTTCCAATGAGGCATAGTTTGCGCTATGTCGCCAGGTACGTTTCATTCTCGTCCTCTATCACCTGGTAAGAAAGTTAAATAAAAAAATAAGACCAGGATTGCATTTAGTCGTCCAACCGGATATGAAGCCTCCGATCTGCGAGCTATGTGGCCACGATTTCCGGCACCAGTGGGACGGATCCGATGCCGGAGGGGGGCTGGTGCAATTCGCCGATTACAGACCTCTGCCCGGTAACCAGGTGGGACATCCGGCCGGGCTAGGATTCTTCTGTTCAGTTCATTTAACCCAGGCAAGGAGCCTGCATCATTTGTCCATGATCGATGCAATGGAGCGAATGCAGCAGACCGATTGATTACGCCAGGCAAGGGCTAAGTCTGGCCAACCACTAGCTGCGACGGACCCTCGGGCCAATGGCCGAAACCCCGGCGCCTACAGACGCTCTGACAAAACCGGCAGGCGCTACCAGCCTCCGGATCCCGGATCGGTCATTAGTCAAGGGCCGGCCGTGGTGAGTCCAATCGTTAGGGATCCTGGCCCTCCGTCTGACGAGCAATATCCTCCAGCTCAGCGGCCGAGGGAAAGATGCGGTTCTGGTCCAATAAGAAATAGCTCAGATTCAGAAAGGCCCGACTGTTAAGATAGCTTTGCGGACAGTGCTTGCTCAGGTCCTCGCTGATCACATTGCAGGGACCGACACTTTCGTGGGGAGGTTCCAGGGTATAGACCGTGCCAGGGCCCCCTTCCACGGATTGAATATAGAACAGGGGCTCTTCGATCCATCCGAATAAATTTCCGTAAGCAAAATACGCCGACCCTCCTTTTGATTTCATTAGATCTCGACCAAAGGAGGTGAAGTAGGCCTCTTTGCCAATGAAACCCAGGATAGTGGGAAACACATCCAATTGCGAAACAATATCGTCCCGAATGCCTGGCTGGATTTTGCCCGGTGCATACAGCAGCAATGGAACGTTGCGGTCTTCGTAGTAGTTCAGAAAGCGATGGTGGCTGTGGTCCGAAACAAATACGAAAATCGTGTTGTCGAAATAAGGCGCCTTCTTTGCTTCCTCTATGAAATCATGAATGGCCCAATCTGCATAATGATACACGTTCAGATATTCATGGTCCTGGACGGTTTCATCAAATATGTTGAAGCGCTCCTCCGGCGTATGATACGGGTAATGGGTTGTTACCGTGTGTACTGTGGCCAGAAAAGGCTGGTCTGCCGGTAGCTTCATCAGCTGTTCGTGCAGTAGTTGCAGGATCTTTCGGTCTTGAAAGCCCCAGCCGCCGGTGCCCTGTTTGAAACCCATCTTTTCGATTTCTTCCTTACCGATCAGGGTTCTGAAACCCCAGTGGCTCATAATGGTTCGTTTATTGTTGAAATCCAAGTCGTTCCCGGACACAAAATACGTCTTGTAACCCAGCTTCTGAGCCACTGTGCCCAGACCCGAAAAGCGATTGGTGATCTGCGGCGTTCGCACAGCCGTCAAGCCCGGGCGGTCCGGAACGCCACCGGCGAGGGCCATCAGTCCATTGGTGGTCCTTCCGCCGGGGGCGTAGAAGTGGGTGAAGAAGAGTCCCTGTTTTAGAAGTTCATTAAAATGGGGAGTCACAGGTTTACCGTTCACCCGTCCATCGGTAATCGGCGAAATAAACTTTCCGGTCCATCCTTCCAGGATGATGACCATGATGTTTGGCGGTCTTCCTTCCCGGCTACCCTCTAGCTTACGCAACAACGGGTACTCATCGCTTACAAAGCTGGCTCCCGGGTAGTCGATGGCTTTGCGAACAACGTCAATGGCCTCTGCTACATCCATCTTGTGTCGTTCGGGAATAGACGTGCTTTTTAGATCTACGATGGCTGTATAAACTCCGTTAACAGCCAGAAGATTGATGAAGTGGTTCCTGGTGAAAACGGCATCTGTTACACGAAGCGGGTTTATCTGGACCCCGCCGCGAATCCCTATCACAATCAACACCAGGGCCAGGACGAAACTGAACACAGGAGACTTCCACGTTCGACGGTCATGCTCGTAAGGGATCTTTCGTAGGACCCAGATCACAGCGGCCACAAAAGCGGATGTAAGTCCCAGACCGCCTATAACTGTAAACGGCGCATTCTGAAAGGCCGCTCCCAGGATCACAAAGAGTTCGGTGCCCAGAAATGCATAGGCTTCGTAGCCAATGTGCTTGTTTGCGTTTTCGAAATAGATGATGTCTGCTACAAGAAGGATTACCTGAAAGAAAAGGATAAATGGCGGTAGATACACCCAGAGTATGCGATAGAGAGTGAATCGATTGAGATAGTGTATCATGGCCAACAGCGCAAACGGACCCATGATGATGCACACAGTGGATATGTCGAACCTGAGCCCCAGAAGGAAGGCCCATAGTACGTCTGTCCACGGACTCTGTCCCGCTCGATAGGAATAAATGAAAAAGAACAATAGTCGGTAGACCTGCAACAGGCCCAGGCTAATTAGCATGTAGCTCAGGATGAGTTTATAATTGTACGGCAGCCTCTTCCACATGGAATGAAGCTCCCACTGCGCTCTGCCGGGTCAAACGATTTGCAGAGCCCGCAGGCGACGGCATAGTCCCCGGGGAAACTCCCGAATTGACTTCGGAAACTGGCAGTGAGGTTACGTCGCAGTGAACTTGCCCGAAAAAAGTCCGTGGGGCCTGTTTTTCAGGCCCGGCTTGCCCCCCGGGGAACGATTCTGATTTTACCGGGACTTCAAAGCCTCGATAACTTTTTGCAATCGCGCAGTTACCTCGTTGGCGATATCCATCAATGCCGGGTTGTTCACCGCTTTCATCGACTCTATGGGATTAATGGCCGCCACCTCGGTTCCTCCGCCGTCGGCTTCCTGTACAATTACATTGCACGGTAGCATTGTACCGATTTTGTCTTCCAGACTTAAAGCCTTGTGTGCGTAGGGCGGATTGCAGGCGCCCAGGATTCGGTACTTCCGGAAGTCTATACCCAGCTTCTCCTTCAGTTTATCCTGGATGTCTATTTCAGAGATAATCCCAAAGCCTTCCGCTTTCAAGGCCTCGGTGACCACTTGAATGGATTCATCGAAATCCATATTCAGTCTTGCTGCAAAGTAATAGCTCATGTTTGCTCCTGAGGTAAAATACGTACACTGACAGTTTCAGTGAAATACCCATGGAGGGTATCGTCCAGCAATTCCACAACACCCGGAAGGGCTCGGTCCGCCGGTCATGGATCGGTTTCGGAAGCGCTTTCTTCTTGCGGGACGGCCGTGGCGCCATCGGAATCCTGATCTTGCGGCTCATCTGAGTCTACACCCACGGCAGTCTCCTTCTGCGAGTTCTGGTCCGAGGGGGCATCGGTTGATTCGGGATTGTCCTTCGAGGTTGGTTGTGCCGTAGTCCGGTCATTTTCGCCTTTGCTTATTTGGGGATCGTCTTTGCGGGCAGGCTCTCCGCTTCGTTTTTCATCTGTGGATTGCGGCGATTCCTGTTCTCTGGAAAGAAAATAGGCGGGCAGGGTAATGGGAAGGAGGAGCGTATCGGCCAGAAGGCTAAATGGCAAGTCCACCAGGCCGCCTACAAAGGCGAGAAGGGCCAGCCCGCCACAGTCCAACGGCGACTCCAGAACCGTTAGGCCGCCGTAGATCAAAAGAATGTTGATTTCTGTGCCGCCATAGACGGTAGGAGCTTCGTTGTTGGTGACCTCGGAAAGAAAACGAAGTGTTGTGGCACAGTTCAGGTTCGCGACCAGAATGAGCGTGGCTACCAGGAATACGAGCTGTCTATTACGGTGGAGGCGAATCATCATGAATCTTTCGCCGCCTGGTCACCTGGTATATACTTCTTTGGATTCAATGCAGACTTGAAGGATCGTCTGTAATCATCGTTGAACAAGGAACGATTGAAGTATTCGCCTTTCAGCGACAGCATTTCTCCGTGCCTCCAGCGATAAACCTCTCCAGTCTTCCTTTCTACGATTTGGCCGGAATGAATGGCTGTGCTTAGCTTTCGGATATTTCGTAGGATCTGCAGGTTCTGGAAATCTGCGGCCTTTTCCGGGTTGGCAAATTTGCATTCCATAAAGCGTGTAAAGAGCATGGCGTCGTGGAAGTACTCCGGAACGGTAATGATTCCGCTAACGCGAGTTATCTCAACCAGTTGTCGAACCAGATTCTTGAATACAAAGAGCACGCCCGAGCCCAGACCGGGATATTTCTGACCGGGGTAAAGGTCTCGGGCTGCCGCCCTTATATTCTGGGTTAGAAACCAGTCTATGGAAATCAGGCGTACCGGACTGAGACCGACTATTGGATAATTACCAATCTTCAACCGGAGAAAGAATAGGTCTTCGTCCGAGTCGCTCCGAATATGGATGCGGTTGTCATCCAGCGATCCGAACTCCACGATGGTCTTGAGATTGGAATAGCCTCGTTCGCCGAGCTCCTCTAGAAGTCCCAATTCGACCAGGAGCTCCCGTACTTCGGATTCCTTCAGATGACCCAGAAAAAGATCCGGCCGATCCACGGAGCCTTCAATGCCCAGTTCGGAAACATCAATATCTTCGAAGGGTATGCTCTTTTCCGGATCGGGTTGCATGGCGGTTGTAAAAGCCATAATGATTGCGCTGGTTCGGTTGCCCATAGAAAATTTCGGGGAATTATAGAACGCCTTGCCGAAAAAGGCTCGTGGAATTCGCGAATTAGCGTGCCATCGCAACGACAGGGGTAATCTCGTCGGCTCGCTGGCGCAGGGCAGGTAACTCGACAACAGGTTGGATGCTAGATGTCCAGAAGCCTGGCGGCAAATCCTGCCGCGCTCACTGCCTGCATTAGCTCATCTCTGTGGCTTCCATCCCTGGTCTCTATGGTCAAATCCAGGTCAGCGCTCTTGATGGAAAGCGCGGAAAAGACTCTGTGATGGGTTACATCGACTATGTTGCCTTCGTGGCGGGCGATGATTTCGCTGATCCGCGCCAATTCTCCAGGCACATCGGTGCTTTCTACTCGCATTCGAATAAGTCTTCCGTCTCGCGCCAGGCTACGGAGCATCACAAAGGCCAGGATTCGCTCATCAATGTTTCCGCCGCAGATAATTATCCCTATCTTTTTGTTGGTAAAGCGATGCGAGTAATCGCTATGTAAGAGGGCTCCCAGCGCTGCGGCGCCGGCTCCTTCCGCCACGGTCTTTTCCACGCTGGCAAGGAGAGCTACCGCTTTTTCAATTTCCGCTTCAGAGGCCAGTAGCACATCGCTAACGTTTCGTTTGATGATTTCCATTGTAAGCTGCCCGGGGGACTTTACAGCGATCCCTTCGGCAATGGTGGCTGCCCCGCGGGGCTCCAGGTTGGAGGAATAGAAGCGGTTGAAGGCGAAAGGGTACACCTCGGACTGAACGCCCAGAATCTCTATGTCCGGGTTCAATGAGCGGGCAGCCACCGAAATACCGGAAATCAGGCCTCCGCCGCCAATCGGCACAACCAGCATGTCCAGGTCCGGTTCCTGCTGGAGCATTTCAAGGGCGATGGTTCCCTGACCGGCAATCACTTCGGGATCATCGTAGGGATGGACAAATACGAGATTTTCGCTCTCCATGCGCTGCCGGGCCACCGCATAGGACTCGTCCACATTGCTTCCGGCAAGCTCCACCGTCGCGCCAAAGGCCCGGGTGTGCCGCACTTTGTTGAGCGGGGTGTATCGGGGCATGATGATCGTGGCCGGAATACCCAGACGCTGGCAATGGTAGGCCACTCCCTGCGCATGGTTTCCTGCAGACATGGCAATGACTCCCTGACGGCGCTCCTGGTCGGTCAGGGTAAGGAGCTTGTTCAGGGCCCCCCTTTCTTTGAATGAGGCTGTAAACTGATGGTTTTCAAACTTAAGCCACACCCGGGCCCCCACCAGATCCGAAAGTGTGCGCGATAGCTGAAACGGCGTATTCAATATCGCACCGTGGATTCTCCTGGCCGCCGAATACACCGAATCGGGGCTTACTGTTTCGCTTGCATGTGGCATCAGTCAAATATTGCTTTCCCGGTCCTGGTCTTCTTTTTCGCCGCAACGATGGGGCTTGCCTCCTGAATTTCTTTCAGGGAAATCTTGCAAACCGGCCTGAGCCCGGGTTTGCCTCGGCGGCGACAACGAAAGCCTGCTCATTCAGCGGCTCACTCGAGCGATTCTACTCTCCACTCAGATAGCGGTCCAGACTCGAATCAATCAGATGCATGTTTTTCTGCACTTCTTCGGGCCAGGCTGGTAGCGCTTTGTCTTCCCAGTACCAATCTCCCACTACGTTTAGGATGGGCGCAGTCTGGGAAAACAAAGCCTTCCTGACTCCGATCTGGAGATCCTCGGTTTCCAGGGGACGATAGGGCTTTTCAGACTTCGCCAGCGGCCCCAGGACTCGTTCTTCTTCAGCGGCGTTGACACGGGCGAAATAGTCTTTGAACTTCATGCCGGATTCTTTCCAGCCCTTGCGATACGGTTCCTGTTCCGGATACTTCCCGGAGGTTATCGCCTTTTGCGAAAGGATGGAAATTCCTCTTGCCGAATTGCTTACGAACATTCCGTATCGCACACACTTCAAGCGATCCGGATGCTTGAGAGTGAGCTGCTCCATGGTGATCTTCGTATAGATCATGGGACCATAAAGCATCATGAGTGGCTCGAGCCACATGAACCCGGAAAACCAGAGTCCGATGTCCGGCCTTAGAAGCTCCATCAATCTTAGCATGGGAATCACTGAAAACTTGAGGCTCTCTTGATACTCCGATTCCTCGGCGTACTGCACCGGTTTGCCTACAGGTCCGCGAGCGGGTACATAAACGATAGCTCTCAGTCGATCCGGTACAAACTCCGGTATGGATTCGATGCTTTCGGCCCGGGTCAAATCTATGTTGGGTATGGTTCGATCGGCGCCAGGTACCGGCTCATCGCCCGAGGAAGTGGATATTATGATGGAATCCGCATCCTCTTTTCGAATAGCAGCGATGGATTGCTGCCCCAGTACTGCTTTTCCGCCAATAACTAGATAATTCATTTACTCTTCCCGAACTGTTTTACAGAGCAGGTTAGCGGAGCTAACCGGGCTGGCAACCAAATGCCGCTTTTATCATTCAGGCTATAGAAAATCAGGGACAGACATTGATTCCCCAATACATGAAGAGTGAATTCTGAATCAGTGCAGGATAGGCGCGGAATTCGTCAGATGCCCTTGCATTCCAGGATGGAACGGTCTCCGCCTTCATTCTGTCTTCGGCGAGCGCGGCTGATGATCGTTGGCGAATCCTGGGCCGACTCCGCTGGACAGCGTCCCGGGGCTTGAGAAGTTCTGTCATGGCTTTGTTGAATTCTGGAGAGTCGGTAAAAGAACAATTCCTGAGGTCTGTGCGTTCGGCCATCGAAAACAATGTAATAGATCCAGAGCAGCTACGGATGCTTGTGGTAAGTCCCACCGAGGACAGAAGCGCTCTGTCCGTTCACTTCAGCAACGAATACGAAGACTTCCTGGATCTAGAATATCTTGAAACGGACTCTATAGGACATATTGACATCTCTCCCTGGCTGGATGCCTGCGACAAGTTAGACCCGGCCAGTATTGCAGCGTTGAATAGTGCAGAACAGCTTCGCCTGGCTGAAATGCAGCAACGTTATCGGCAGACGCCGCCGGCGATTTCCATGGATACGATCCCGGAAGGCCCCTGGCGTCAGCGGCTGGAACTACTACGTGAGGAAATGATTTCCGAAGTAGAGTCCGGCCTGAGCCATACCGTATTTCGAAAAGGCGGCTACGGAAGTACCGGATGAGGCCATGTACATTGCAAACATCGCCGAATGTCATTACAAGACTGACAATGCTGAAAAGGCCCTTCAATACGCTATCAATGCCAGGGATAAGGGAGCCAAAAGCGAAATAATTCAAGAGATCCTGGAAAACAAAGGAAGGCGCCCTGTATAGTCCAGGGGCGACCTCCGCAATGGATGCCTCAATTTGACGCTACAATGATACTATGAAAAAGACTGAGGTTGTGTCTATCAGCTTACGGCAATATCCAGAAGCAACCGTTGATTCAGATATCCCTGCAGCTGATCTCCGGAAGCTATTGGACCAACGCCTTCCGGGGTACCGGTGAAAATAAGGTCACCTTGTTCCAGGGAAAAGAAAGCCGAAGTGTGACTGATGATTTCTGCGAAAGAAAAGATCATATCCGATGAGACTCCGCTTTGAACCGTGCTTTCGTTTTTCTTAAGTTCCAGAGACAGGGGCCCTTCGTCCGACGAAAAAGAAACGAAGGTGCCCACAACGGCGGATCCATCGAATGCCTTGGCCTTTTCCCAGGGCAGTCCTTTTCGCTTGAGTTCGTTTTGTAGATCTCTGGCTGTTAGATCCAGACCCACGGTGCATTCCTGGATCAGCGAAAGTGCCTGCTCCCTGGAAACGTTCCTGGCCGGTCGCGCTAACTTCAGGACGATTTCGATTTCATGGTGCACATCCTGACTGAAAGCCGGCAATTGGATGAGCTCTCCCGCCGGAAGCAGTGCGGATTCTGGCTTCAGAAACACCACTGGTTCGTTCGGTAAATCGTTTCCAAGCTCCAGGGCATGTTTGCCGTAATTTCTACCTATACAAATGCATTTCATCCAGGATAAGGAAATCTGTGCGGTTGCCCCGGGCCAGAACAAATGCCCGGGAGCTCCGTAAATGATACTCGCTCAATTGCTCTTGGCACCAACGCGGCCTTCAGCGCTCCCTACAAAATAACCACGGATGGAAAGAGTTTGTCCATTGTCGACAGCGCAAACCATTCCATTCGAAAAGTAGACTGAAGGGATTTACCTAAACCTTCTGCCAGAAAATGGAGCAAAAGTCTCAAAGTACCCCGGGGCCGGAGTGTATCGAATCGCACAATCCGGGCATCCCGGGGTAGCATGGTGATCCAGGAAATTGCGAAAATAACGTCGCCCAGCGCAAGAAATAATCACGCAGCTCTGGCCCGCCGGATTGCAAAACAGTATTTAGGATCCTTTGATGCCGTCCGCGATCCACGGAGACGTCTGCAAGCCGGGACAGCCTGGAGTGTCCCGGAGCGTCGCACAATTCTGAGCCTTTGTTCCCGGCTGCCTATTCGGTTACCAATCGCTCTTCAAAGTGATAGGCTTCGAAGGCGCTCAGTTGTCCGGGAAAAGCGCTGTAGGCGAAATCAATCCGAAGGGTTTGCCTGGCTGCGATGTAATGGTAGGTCGCAAATAGTATTCCGGGGGTTCGTTGGTTTATGTAGACCCGCTTGAAAACGATTTCGGCCCCTGCCGCATCAATGGGACTTTGATGCAGACCGGTCTGCTCCACTTTATTGTATTTGGTGAGCGTCTTACGATACCAGCCCACCGGTTCTTCAATAGTATTGCCGTAGGGTTGGTTATAGAAGTCACCGGCCATGTACTGAAACCCGAGCTCTTTCAATCGAGTCTCATGGGCCCTGGATTGAAGAAAGATCGCCTCAACGACCCCGCCCTTGAATTGCGAAAAATCGACTTTGGCCCAGTTCCAGTTCGTTGTGAACCAGCTGATCTCCGTCGGGTTCTGACGATGAATTTCTGTATACCGGGGCGACGAGTAAAAGGATGAGCCACTTATGCCGTGTTCTGGTTTTTGCAGTTCCTCAAGAGTATCGATGATGGCCGTGTGCCGGGCGTAGTTATCGGCTTCATGGGAGGAGCAAGATAAACCGACCGCAAAAGCTGCCAGTAGTACGAATCGCATAGCTATTGCTACCTTCTTCCGCAAAGCTGGCAAGCCAAACCCGTGAGGCGGGCAGGAGCGGAAATTCTTCCGTGGGATCCGCCTTTTCCGTGCATCAGCGTGAAAGCGCGCCCGCCGCCTTCGTCGCTCTGCGCCCGTCGGCTCTCGACATCCTGGTCGCTCTCGGACATCCTGTCCTCCGCGACACTGGGACTTCCTGTCCGGCGGCTTCGCCGACATTGGAACATCCTCGTTCGGCATCCACGGCGCCCGGGACACTTGTCCATCCGTGGACATCGAGTTGGCGGGTTCTCATCCGGAAAAGGTGGTTTGGCTTTGCCAAACTTCGGTAGAGCTGCCGCCCTGCGGTTGGCCCCCTCCAGTAGTGGGGGTTTTGTTCTGCGATTTCTGGTCGGTTCTTACCGGAGCTTTGTGTTGGGGGGGGGAGACTGATTTATGGGGTGTATCGAAAAGCGAAGGCACCAGGGCAGGGGAAGAGGACCCGTCTCCTCATTAGATTACGTTCGGCCGACTCCCGGGGGGCCCGCCGATTGAATGTCGTATCGAAAAGTGAGGCCAGGATGGCCGAACGTCTGGAAGTCGAGCCAGGAAGGCTCGGTCCCTCTCGGGCCTCCTGCCCTTCGGGACACTTGTC